>Ga0222622_10000433_pt1 | contig 15570 bp, 10 predicted proteins | sample PLM2_5_b1metaG_FD_177335 | JGI IMG/M metagenome (GOLD analysis project Ga0222622, IMG submission 177335) | Groundwater sediment microbial communities from an aquifer in East River, Colorado, USA - PLM2_5_b1 | ecosystem: Environmental > Terrestrial > Soil > Riparian zone | place: USA: East... | reverse complement strand
GCATCGAGCGCGACACGGGCGTGCCGCTTCGCGCGTGTTCTCACCAAGCGTAGCGCGCGGCTCTCGATGTGTCCGCGCTCTCGCTCGAGCACGTCGTCCCAGATCGCATCCGGGTCGCCGGCGACGAGGACAGCGGGCAACGGGCGGCTGAATTCGAGGAGGGACGTGACCATGCGATTGAGGCGCTCCACTTCGCGCAGGATTCGTCCGACGTTCTTCTCGACTACCGGATCATCCTTTGCGCGAAAGCGAACCAGCTGCGCAGCAGAGGAGATGCTGAACAGTGGATTGCGCAGCACGTGTGCGACACCGTCCGAGACTTCACGGACTGCATCGAGGCGCTGCTTCTGCTCGACGCGCCGCTCGGGCGCGGTGCTCGTTCCGGGTTCTGGCGATGCCATGCGCGGAACTTACGTGCTTATGCTGGGGAAGCGAGACGGGGTGGCGCCGCGTCCGCAGCCCACCCCGTGAGAACCCGTCCAGCGCTGACTACCGGCGTCTCTTCTTCGCGGACTTCTTTGCTCCGCGCTTCTTCGCGCCGCCCTTTTTCGCCGCCGACTTCTTGGCGCCTTTCTTCGCCCCGCCCTTCCTGGCGGAGGACTTCTTGGCGGTCCCCTTCCTGGCGGAAGACTTCTTGGCGCCGCTCTTCTTCGCCTTACCCGCGCCGCTCGACTTCTTGGCCGATGCTTTCTTGGCGCCGCCCGACTTGGCCGCGGCACCGCTTTGTGACGTGCCGGAGCTACTGGCGCTCGTACCCGCGCGACCAAACGCACCGGCGGTGCTCGGAGCACCCGATCCGGGACGGCTGGCGCCGGCACCGAAGCCGCCTGTGCCGAGCCCACTCGAACCCGGGCGACCCATCCCCCCCGCGCCTGTGGAGGCACCGCTCGATCCACTGCCGACGCCGGTGCCGCCGGGGCGTTGTGCGCCGACACTCTTTGCAGGGCCGCCGCCGCCGCCACCGGCCGGGCGACCAGGGCCGCCGGTGCCCCCACCACCTGGGCGGCCAGGCGCGCCTGGGCGCGTTCCGGCACCACGACCACCTACACCACCGCGGCGACCGAAGAGAGAATCTTCTTCGTCCTCGTCATCGTCCGGCGGAACGACGCCACCGACACCGGCCTCGGCGTCGTCCTCTTCCTCATCTACGTCGTCAGTGCTGTCCCAGAGGCTCTCGCTGTCGTCTTTGTGCAGCGTGCCCCAGCCGCCGTCGTCCTCCTCATCATCGTCGAACGACGAACTGCCGCCGCTGCCGCCGCCGAACCCACCATCTTCGGCATCGTCGTCTCGATCGGAGAACGCGAGATCTTCATTCAACTCGTCACCGCGCGGCATGACCGCCTCCTGGAAAGTGTGGTGCCAGCTCTACAGCGCTGCGACGATGCGGTGCGGCTGGAATCTCCGGCCAGGTTCTCGCCTGAGGATTTTTCGCAGCGCTGCAGGTCGCGTGCCCTTGGGGTCCTCTTAACACAACATGCGGCGATCACGCACCGAAGTGCGCACATGCACATCGCGCGCAATTCCCAATACAACGAGATGTCGCGCGCGTCAAGCGTGAGGCGCGTACGCTCGGCGCACTCACGTGTCGTCAGTCACCGGGAGCGAATGCAGGTGGCGCGACGTCGACGGTGTCGCCGCGCCATTTCCTGGCGAGCCAGCGGCCGAAGTCGTCGAGGTACGTGTAGACGACCGGCACGACGAAGAGCGTAAGGAGCGTGGAGGTGATCAATCCTCCGATCACCGCGCGACCCATCGGTGCGCGCTGCTCAGACCCTTCACCGAGCGCGAGCGCGAGCGGCAGCATGCCGAAGATCATCGCGACGGTGGTCATGATGATCGGGCGCAGTCGCGTACGGGCCGCCGCGAGCAGCGCGTCGCGCCGCGACTTGCCCTTATCGCGTTGCTGGTTCGCGAAGTCGACGAGCAGGATGCCGTTCTTCGTCACGAGACCCATGAGCATGATGATGCCGATCATCGTGAAGACGTTGAGATTGCCGCGCGTCAGGAGAAGCGCAACGCCGACGCCGATGAAGCTGAGCGGAAGCGCGAGCATGATCGCCAGCGGCTGGAAGAACGATCCGAAGAGCGACGCCAGAATCAGGTAAATGAAGACGACGGCGAGCAGGATCGCCTCGAAGACATAGCCTTTCGTCTCGCGAAGATTCTGCACGTCGCCACGGAACACCGTGTGATACCCGGCGGGCAGTCCCATCGAGTCGAGCGCGACCTGTGCGTCAGCGGCGACGTTGCCCATGCTGTACCCGGGCAGCACGCCTGCCGAGATGGAGACCTGGCGCTCGAGGCTACTGCGCTCGATCTGCTGTGGGCCGACGCCGGCCGTCACGCTGGCGACCTGCGACAGCGGTACGAGCACCGGTCTGCCGGAGCGTGGATCGATGTTGTTGCTCGCGACGGGGATCCCACCAACGTCCTGAGCCGAGGTGCGCATCGAGTCGGGATAGACCACGACGACGTCGTGCGAGTAGCCCTGCGGATCCTCCCATTCGGTCGCGCGCGTTCCGGTGAACAACGGCTGCAGCGTCGAAGCAATGGAGCCGATGCCGAGTCCAGCGGCCCACGCCTGCTCGCGGTCGACGCGTACATCGAGCTGGGGGATGTCACCCTCGTCGCTCGATGTCGGCTCAGCGATTCCGGGCACACCTCTAAGAACCTCGAGCACCTGCGTCGCGAGAATCTTGAGTCGCGACGACTCCGGCCCCTGTACGTTGACGGCGATCGGCTGGCGGAAGCCCCCGAAGATGGTCGGCGTGCCGGTGATGTTGGCGCGTGCTCCGGACACCTTCGGCAATTCACTACGCAGCGCGGTCTGGATCTCGAACTGTGACCGCTTGCGCTCGCCCTTCGGCCTGAGCTTCACGTAGATCTGCCCATTGCTCGGCGTTCCGCGGAACCCGCCCCCCACTGACAGATAGGTGAATGCGACCTCGGGCTGTGCGCGAAGGATGCGCGCGATGTCCTGTCCCTTGCCGACGGTATACTCGAGTCGCGAGCCGGGGAGGACGCGGTAGTTCACGTTGAATTCACCGCCGTCGAAGTCGGGGACCCAGGTAAAGCCAAGGCGCGGAACGATGATCATCGAGCCGATGATCGACGCCGCGGCGACGCCGAGGATGGCGAGCCGATGGTCGAGCGACCAACCGAGCCAGTGGGGATAACGTGAGGCCACACGGTCGAACCAGCGATTGAACGCGGAGGCGGCGCGACGGATTGGGCCGCGTTTGGGTGGCGGCTCGTTGTGTTGGGTGTCAGCAGACGCAGCAGTCGACGAACTCGCGCCGTACGCGCTAGCCTCGCTCGGCGTGGCGCGGTGCGCCTGGCTGCCGGCGGTATGCTCGACGTCGGGATCGGTCCAGATGCTGGAGAGCATCGGGTCGAGCGTGAAGGAGACGAAGAGAGAGACCGCCACCGCTGCCGCGACAGTGACGCCAAACTGGAAGAAGATCTTGCCGATCTGCCCGCCCATGAAAGCGACGGGAATGAAGACGGCGATGACGGCGAGCGTCGTCGAGAAGACGGCGAGTCCGATCTCGTCGGTGCCGGCCTTGGCGGCGGCGTAATGATCTTTCCCCATCTCCAGGTGGCGCACGATGTTCTCGCGGACGACGATGGCGTCGTCGATCAGCAGGCCGATCGCCAGCGAGAGCGCGAGCAGCGTCATCGTGTTGATCGTAAAGCCGCAGACCCACATCGCGAAGAACGCCGAGATGATACTGATCGGCAACGCGAGACCGGTGATGACGGTCGAGCGCCAGGAGTTGAGGAAGAAGAAGATGATGAGAATACAGAGGCCGGCGCCCGCGATGAGCTCGTGCTGCACGGAATCAAGGGACGCCTTGATTCGCTGTGAGTCGTCGCGTACAACCCTGAGCGTCATGTCCTCGGGTAGCTGTTTCTCGACGTCGACAATGGCGGCGCGGACGCGCTCGGCGACGTCGACGGTGTTCGATCCGGCGATCTTGAGGACGTCGATCGAGACCGCCGGCGTGTCGTCGTAGAGCGCGGCACTGCGCTGCTCCTCCGTCGCGTCGCGGATCGTGCCGACGTCGGCGACGCGGACGGGAACGCCGCCGCGCACGGCGACGATGATGTCGCCGAACTGCTTCGGCTCGATGATGCGCCCGCTGACGCGGACGAGCCGCTCGCTGGTGCCCTGCCTAACGCGGCCGGCGGGAACCTCCTGGTTCTCCCGGTCGAGGGCGTCCATCACCTGCGGCGGGCTGACGCCGTATGCGCGGAGCGACGACGGATCGAGCTCGACCCGGATCTGACGCGCCGTGCCACCGACGACGTTCACGCCGCCGACGCCGGACACGGCCTCGATGCGCGTGGCGATGACCTCGTTGGCGAGATCGGTCAGCTCGCGGAGCGGGCGCTGGCTGCTCTGCAGCGCGACGGAGAGGATCGGCCGATCGTTAGGGTCGAAGCGCAGGATGATCGGTTCCTGAATGTCCTGCGGGAGCTGCCGGCGGATGCGCGCGACTTTGGCCAGCACGTCCTGCTGTGCTTCGGCGACCTTGACGTCGAGCTCGAGCTGGAGGCGGACGAGCGACGAGCCCTCGAACGAGGTCGAGGTGAGCTCCTTGATGCCCTGGACGGTGTTGAGCGCCTCCTCGATCGGGCGCGACACTTCGCGTTCCATGACTTCCGGAGACGCTCCAGGATAGGTCGTCTGCACGACGACGATCGGATAGGTGACGTCGGGATACTCGTCGACGGCGAGGCGCCTGTAGGAGACGACGCCGAGGACGATCAGAGCGAGCATCATCATCGTGGCGAAGACCGGCCGCTTGATCGAAACGTCGGAGAGGAACATCGCTATCTCCCGCCAGACGTCTGGCGGCTGGTGTCGCGGGGCTGGCCCTGGGACTCCGTGCCGATCATGACGACTTTCATGCCTCTCCCCAGCGTGCCGACGTTGCCGATGACGACGACGTCGCCCTCGCGCAGTCCTTTCGTGACCTGCGTCAGCGCGAGTGCCAGATCGGTAATGCCCGTTTCGACGATCACCGGCTCGAGCTGCTGGTCGGCGACACGATAGACGGTCGGCGGCCCACCGCCCTGCGACTGGCGAAGCGCGGTCGACGCGATGACGAGTGCGTCGGGAACGGTACGGATGACGATCCGACCGCTGGCAAACGTCCCGCCACGAAGGGCGCCGGATGCGTTAGGCACCTGGACGTAGACTCTGACGGCGCGCGATGCGGGATCGATCGTCGGATTGACGCGGGCGACGCGACCCTCGAAATCGCGGCCGGCGGCCGAAAAGTGCACAGGCTGGCCGACGCGAATGCTGCCCGACTGGGTCGCCGGTACAGCTGCCTGCAGCTCGAGCGTTTCGCTCCTGACGATGGTGAAGAGCGAGGCGCCGCGGGCGACACTCTCGCCGGATTCCACCTGCCGGCTGGAGACTACGCCCGACGCCGGAGCGACGACGCGCGTGTCGCGCTCGCTCGACGACGCGGCGTTCAGGCGGGCGCTCGCCGCGGCGAGGCGTGCCTGCGCGGTGGCCACTGCCTGTTCGGCAATGCGGACGTCGCGTTCGGGAATCGCGCCCGCCTTGAACAGCTCGCGCGACTGGTCGAGGTTCCACTGCGCGGTGGAGAGATCGCCGCGCGACGCCGTCTGATCGGCGACAGCGCTCGCGCGCCCGCTCGTCTGCTCACTGGCCTCGAAGCGCGCGAGGATCTGGCCCTGCGAGACGCGCTCGCCCTCCCGCGCGTAGACGGCGATCAGATCGCCGTCGATGCGCGACCGCACATCGATCGTTTCCAGCGGCTCGAGGCTGCCCGTGACGGCGATGCCCTCCTCGAGCGAGCGTCGCTGTACCCGCTGCACGTCGTTGGCGGAAAGAGTGATCGACGTGCTGCGACGCTGACCGCCGCCCGCACCGCCTGGAGTGGCGGCCTGCGCCGTCCCTCCGTCCTTCCCCTTGTCCGAACAAGCACTGGAGAGGACCAGGAGAACGACGAAGACGGTGCGGTCAGCGCGAAGCAATCGAGTCACGAACATCCGTCGTTGAAGTGGTGCGGAGCGGAATACGCACGGTCGGCGGCAGGGGTATTGGCTTGCCGAGTGACCGCGCGAGCTCCGCGGCAGCGAGATAGAGGTCGAACGCGGCACGCGCTTCATTCGTCTCGGCGGTCAACTGCGCGAGCTGCGCGTCGCTGATGTCAAGTTGTGTTCCCACGCCGCGCGTGAAGCGCAGCGACGCGAGCGTGAAGGTCTCGCGCGCCTCGGCGGCGGTCTGCTGGCGGGCCGCGTAGAACGACCGGGCGCGTATCAATTCCGCCTGAGCGCGCGCGATCTCGAGCGCGACGGTCTGCCGCACGGCCGCGAGCTGCAGGTCGGCGAGGTTCGACTGCGCGCGCGCGAGATCGATGTTGGCCTTCGTGCGCAAGCCGTCGAAGAGATTCCAGCCAATCGAGACGCCCATCGTCAGATCGGAGAAGAAGCCACCGTTCTGCACGCCGTTGTCGACGCGGCCGAAAGTCGTCGGGAAGCCGTTGTCCGGAAAAGCCTGATAGCCGCCGGTGACGAAGGCCGACAAGGTGGGCAGCAGGTCGGCGCGCGCGACGGAGATCGCGTCATGACGGGCAGCGGCATTGAGCTCGGCGGCGCGCACGGAAGGCCTGGCCTCGGCCGCGACCAGCGGATCGATCGTGTCAGGAACGATCGTCGCGACGACGGTCCGAACAGCCGCCGTGTCGATGCGGGTCGTAAGCTGCAGCGGCTGATCGAGCGGCATACGGAGCAGCACCTTCAGCTCGAGGAGCGCGATCGTGCGGTCGCTCTCGGCTTGCAGGACGAGCGGCTCGGCGTTGGCGCGCTCGACGCGAGCGCGAAGCACGTCGTATCTCGCGGCCTGGCCGCCGGTCTGGAGGCGCTGGACCTGTGCGACACGGTCGGACGCGAGCTGCACGTTCGCACGCTGGATGTCGACGAGACGGTCGTTGAGGAGGACGGCGAGGTAAGCGCGCTGCGCCTCGATCGCCGCGGTGGTGCGGGCGTCGGCTTCCACTTGCTGTGCGGCGGCGCGAAGACGACTGGCGGCGCGGATGCCGGAGAATACGCGTCCGCCCTGAAAGAACGGCTGGTTGAAGGTGGCGGCCACCGAGTAGGTGTTCCGCTGGCTGAAGTTGCGTCCCGCGACCTGCGCGCGGGCACTTTTCGGAGCGTAGGTGTAGCCGCTCGCGAGTCGAAGCGACGGGAGGGCGCTCGCGCGCGCGATGTCGAGTTGCGCCTCGGTGATATCGAGCTGGAGAGCGGCGGTCTGTGCGACGTCGGCCTGGCGCACGGCGCGCACGACGGCGTCTTCGATGGAGAGACGAACGGTGTCCGCACGCTGGGCGGCCGCGGTGCAAGGGAGCGCCGCGGCCGCGAGGAGCAGAACGACGCGGACGGACGATAACCGTGAGAATAGCATGTCGGAAATCTACGCACTCTGGAGGGGGAACGTTGGCCAGCAGGCGGCCCGACCGTCAGACAACGGATCGACACGAAACGGTTCACGGCCGCGCACGCTTTTTCGAGCCGCCTCGCCGCCACCACGCGACGGCGCAGGCATCTCATTCCGGGGAAAGACCAACGTAATGCCGGCGGCTCTCGTACACTTCTACAGCCGCACGTCTACTCCCGCAGCTCGCGCCGAACGAAGCCCGAGGAGCTTCCCTCATGGCGTAGACAATCGTCACCGGCTATTACTCTTGAACGGAGTTAGGTTCGCCGCATGACGGTTCACGTGTCCAGATGGCAAGCGCCTTGCTTTGCTTCCGGCCACGGTACAATCTTCGCGTCCGCGGCGTGAACTCTCTACGAGGCTTGCATGTACATCGATCCAAGCGCTGGAAGCATCGCGATTCAAGTCATAGGGGCAGGCCTCGTCGCTGTGCTCAGCACCATGTCGCGCGCCCGCGCTGCCGTGCGGAGTCTATGGGGTCGGCTGCGCGGTAAGTGACCGGCACGGCAGACCCGGGCTCCTTTCGCGATCCCGCGGGATTCGTCTTTCGTCGCGCTGGCACACTTTACCGGCAAGTCAACCAGAGTTACGCGTCGACCTTCGAGCAGCTCGAGAAGGCTGGTTTCCTACGGGCGCTGCAGGACGACGGACTGCTGATCGCTCATGACCGCCTGGGTGCAGAGGCAGCAAGCACGCCAGATGCTTTCGCCGTACTGCAGCCGGACCTGATCCCATTCGTTTCGTATCCATACGAATGGTGTTTCGGTCAACTGAAGGACGCAGCAATCCTGACACTCGAGCTCCAGCGCCGCGCGCTGGATGCCGGATTCATTCTTCGAGACGGCAGCGCGTATAACGTCCAGTTTCGCGGCGGGCGCGCGGTCTTCATCGACACACTGTCGTTCAGCGCCTATCGCAGCGGACAGCCCTGGTATGCGTACGGGCAATTCTGCGAGCATTTCCTCGCCCCGCTCGCCCTCATCGCCCGCTGTGACGTTCGGCTGGCGGCGCTGCAACGCTCGCTGCCCGACGGCATTCCGCTCGACCTTGCGAGCAGGCTGCTCGGCATGCGCAGCTGGGTTCGGCCGGCGCTGCTGCTGCACGTGCACTTGCACGCGGCGGCCCGCAGGCGTTACGCGCGAGACACCGCAGGGCAGCGTGATCGCAGCATGTCGCTTGCCGCTTTGCGTCGCCTGATCGACCATCTTCGTCAGACGGTCGAACGCCTGAACTGGAAGTCCGAACCGTCGGATTGGTCCGACTACGAGTCAGAGCACGGCTACACCCCCGACGCGACACGCGCGAAGCAGCAAGCGTTAGGCGAGATGCTGCAGCACATCCGGCCGCGAATGGTGTGGGATCTCGGTGCCAACACAGGTATCTACAGCGCCGTGGCGGCCAGCTCGGGTGCCCGGGTCGTAGCCATGGACTCCGACCATGCGGCTGTCGAGCGGCACTATCACCGCACGCGCCTGAAAAACGATCTGATTCTGCCGCTCGTGATCGATCTTCGAAATTCCTCGCCATCCCTGGGCTGGGCTCACGCCGAGCGGCAGAGTCTCGCCGAGCGGGGCCCCGCGGATGTCGCTCTCGCACTTGCTCTCATCCACCACCTCGTGCTCGGTGGCGGCATCCCCCTTCCGGCGGTGGCGAAATGGCTGGCTTCCGTGAGTCGCGCGGCAATCGTCGAATTCGTGCCGCCGGACGATCCGCAGGTCCAGAGGCTGCTGGCCGGTCGCCCAGAACGAACGCACGAGTACTCGGAAGTCGAATTTCGCCGCGCCTTCGATGCCTGCTTCACGCTGCGAGAGCGCCGGCCACTCACCGGATCGGGCCGGACGCTGTATGCGTTCGACAGAATGAACGCGAAGGCCTAACGTCGCCGCCGCGTAGCAACGACCCGGTACGTCCGTCCTCCCCATCTGGTAGCAGCGGCAATTCAATGAGCGTTGCAGAGTGACGTTGGCTCGACCCCTGTTGAACACGTGGCGCGCCTGGCGCGACGGACGCCCGGTCTATCCGGCGCTCGCGGCCGTGTATCCGGTGGTGAGCATTGCCGCTGCCAACGCGTTCGATGTCTCGATTGGCGAGGTGGCCATCCTGTCTGCCGCGTTCGCGGTGCTGGGAGTGTTGATCCACATCGCGGTACTGGGCGCGGTTCCACGACGCGTGTCGCCGGGAGCCGCAAGTCTGACGTCGCTCGTCGTCATCGTCTGGACGTTCGACGGCGTCTTGCTGGCAGACCGGGGAATCCGGATCGGGCTTCGATCGCTTCTCGCGATGATCGCCATCTCGATCGTCGCGGCTGGGCTGGTCATCTGGCTGCGGCGCGGCAACCGGCCTTTCCACCGTCTGACGCAACTTGCTCGGACGTTCACGGTGGTGCTACTGGCGTGGACCGCCGTCTCCTTCGTGATGCGACGGCTGTCGATACAACATGCGGTCGCGCGGAGTACGTTCGTCCGTGATCTGACGCAGCCGCTCGCCCAACCCGTACGGGCGCCGCTTCCCGGCCGGCACAGCGTGTACATGCTCGTTCTCGACGGATACGCAAACGCCGCTGTGTTGGCGCGCAGTTATGGCTTCGACAACAGCGTATTTCTGGACTCGCTGCGCAGTCTTGGTTTTACTGTTGCCCGAAATTCGCGGAGCAACTACGGATGGACGCCTCAGTCGTTGGCATCCGTGCTCAATGTGGAGCACGTCGGGGCGATGGAAGACGACCCGGAGGCGCGGGACGCGCCGTGGGACGTACTGTACACCGTCATCCGCCGCAGTCGCGTCCTGTCGGCGTTTTCTCGAGCGGGCTACGCTGTTTACCTGGTGCCGTCCGCGTTCTTTCCAGGCACTCGGAATAGCGAGGTCGCGAGCTCGTATTTGCTGATACGAAGCCGTTCATTGGGAGCACGCTTGGCGCGGTACCCACTGGTCGACGCTGTCTGGCGCACGACGGTGCCCGGCCGTTTGCTCGAAAAGTCGCGCTTGAACATGTCGTTCACGGCGGTCGCTCTGGCACCGTTCGAAGGGATGCGAGAGCTTGCGCCGATCCCTGGCCCAAAGGTCGTCCTGGCGCATTCGCTCCTCACGCACCCGCCGTATGTGTTCAATGCGGACTGTGGGCTTCGGCGGCTCCGATCCGACGGCGAACGTGCCTACCCGGATCAGGTCCGGTGCACGAATCTCGAGGTGCTGCGTACCGTGCGCGAGATCGTACGCGTCGACTCGGCTCCGGTTATCCTGATTTTCGCCGACCATGGAAGCCAAAGTCGCGGCCTTCCCATCGACAAGCCGGCGGAAGCATTCGACGCCGAGCGCGCGCGCGAGAGGTTCGGCGCATTCCGCGCTCAGCTCGTTCCACGCGAGATCGTGATCGCCGACAGCTCGACGCACGTCAACGTCATGCGTCAGATCGTCGGCGGCATGCTAGGCATCGATCTGCCGATGCTGGCCGACAGCTCGTACTGGTCGTCGTTCACGCCGCCCTACCACTTCGTCGCCGTGGATTCGATGCTGCGAGCTACGAACTATGGAGGTCGATGAAGACGAGGGACTTCCGCCTGAGGACGTTCGTCTCGAGCGCTTCGTAGATCCGCGGATCGAGGAGGCGGCCGACCTGGCCGCGCAGCAGCTCGATGGTAGCCTCGGGCGTCAACGGATCGCGGTAGGCGCGCTTCGACGTCAGTGCGTCGAAGGCGTCGGCGGCGGCGAGGATGCGCCCACCGAGAGAGATCGCTTCGCCGGCAATCTGGCGCGGGTAGCCAGCACCATCCCAGTGCTCGTGATGGTCCTGCACATAGCGCAGTGCGATGCCGATGTGCTTCAGCGGCGCGAGAATGTCCATTCCGATCTTCACGTGCGTCTTGATGTGCTCGAACTCCTCCGGCGTCAACTTGCCCGGCTTGTTGAGCACTTCCTCGCGAATGCCGATCTTGCCGACGTCGTGCAGGCGGCCGGCGAGGCGGATGTTCTCGACCGTGTCGGCGTCGAGATTCAGTGTCTCGGCCATCGACGCGCCCATCTCGGCGACGCGCTGCGAATGTCCGCGAAGGTAGATGTCCTTCGCCTCCATCGCATTGATGAGCGTCTCGGCGATGCTGATCGTCATCGTCCGCAGCGCGTGCTTCTCGCGCTCGAGCTCCTCGGTGCGAAGCGCGACCTCTTCACGGATCATGCGCTCGACGTTCCGCTGCTCGATCGTCAGGTCGCGCTTGTGCAGCGCGCGATCCACCGCGGTCTCGAGATCCTTCAGCTCGATGGGCTTCATCAGATAGTCCATCGCGCCGTGGGAAAGTGCCTCGGTCGCGGTTGGCGCGTCGTTGACGGCGGTCAGCATCATGATCGCCATGTCGGCATCGAGGTGCGATGCCTTGGTGACGACTTCGACGCCCGAAATGCCAGGCATTCGGATATCGCAGAGCATGAGCGTGAAGCGTTGGCGATCGAGCAATTCCAACGCAGCCGGGCCACAGTCAGCGGTCACGACCTCATAGCCGAGCGAGCGGAGGAACTTCCCGAGCGCGAGGCGAATCGTCTCCTCGTCGTCGACGATGAGAAGCCGCTTCGTGCCCTGATCACCGACCGCGCGAAACGAGCGCGTCGGGCGGGTCGATTGCGGGATGGCGTGAGTGTCGCTCATGGCGTGCGGATTGGGGATCGGCGTGGGCGCGCAGGCGCGGACCCCCGGGAGACGGGCCGCGCTGATCCCTTGCCCTCTCTTGACGCGCCACGGGAACCCCTGTCACGACGGCACGCCCGACGACGCAGTTATCGCCGGACCAACGGCGCGATTAACGGTGACCATCAACGCGCATCCGTCACCCCCCGCGCGACTTGGCGCCGTCGATCGCCCGGGCGATGTCGTTGGCGTGCTGCGCGTATTCGGGGAGCTGCTTCTTCAGTTCCGCCGCCTGTGCAGCGAGAAGGCGCTTTTCGAACGCGCGTGCGGCGCTCTCGTCGCCACGCATGCGAGCACCTTGCGCGGCGAGGACGAGGCCCAGCAGATGCGTCGGCTGGATGCGCAGCATCGTGTCGGCCTGCGCCGTCGTGAGCTGGGCGACGCCGGTGACGGCACCGATGCGACCAAGATGATAGCGCTCGTCGAGCGTCAGGCGCGGCAACCGTTGATAGGCCTGGACCGCCATCGGCGCGAAGAATTGCACGCGCGCGGTGTCGCGCGCCTCGAAGCTGGCCATAATGCGGTTGAACAACCGCTCGGCGGCTTGCTCGGGCGTGAGGTTCGAAATATCAGGCGCAGCGACAGGTGCGCGCGACGCATCGCCGAGCGCCCCTGATTGGACGCCCGCGTCGTCACCGGCGACAGCCGTCGTGGCGGGCGGCCGCGTGCGCGCGATGCGCTGCCCGGCGACGAGCGCCACGAGGGCAAGGAGCGCGATCGCTGCAACCGCCCACGGCAGCGCACCGGCCAGCCCCCGCTCCCCTGCCACTCGTCGGCCGCGCTCACCGACAGGGGTACCGCAGCGGTGACAGAACTTCGCGCCCGGAGTGAGAGTGGCGCGGCATTCCGCGCACGTGGCGCCGCCGATGGAGGTGCCGCATTCAGCGCAAAAACGGCCGGCGGCGGACGCGCCACAGGAGGGACAGATGGAAACCGAGGGAGCCGTCATGCCGACAAGATAAGTGCCCGCCACGCGAGCACGCACGCGTGACGGGCACTCGAACCGCAGCGAGGCTAGCTGTGTCGGCCGCCCGGCTCGGAGATCTTCTCGATCGTGCGCTCGGCACGCACGTCGCTGTCCGCCTTGCGCACCACGTCCGCCTGCGATACGACGCCGACCACTTCGTTGTTCTCGTTCACGATCGGAATGCGGCGTACCTGCTCCTTGCCCATCACCTTCATGACGTCTTCGACGCTGTCACTCGTCTTCGCGGTGGCGAGGCTGCTCTTCGACATCACTTCCTCGACCACGCAGCGCTCGACGTTCCTGCCCTCGGCGACGACGCGAATGGTGATGTCGCGGTCAGTGATGATGCCGATGAGCTTGCGCGAGCTGTCGTCGCTGATGACGGGTAGAGCGCCGACGTCCTCCGACTTCATCAGGCGAGCTGCCTCCTGCACGGTAGTGCGCGGGGTGACACACCGCGGATTCTTGGCCATGATGTCCTGCGCCTTCATCGTCTCCTCCGATGGTTGTGTGCGCCCGTAACAGGGGCAAGGCGAGTGCCACCTGCATCGCGGCTTCCGTTCGGTCGCGCGCGGAAGATGACGACCTCACACTAGCGAGGGCGTCGGCGACCGGGTTTAATCCCTACTCGCTCAACGCTCACGGTAATGGCCAAGACATCCCAGCCCAATCGCGGTCGGCACGACCGCTCGATCACTCCCGAGCTCGGAAGCGCGTCCCCCGCAGACGTGCTCGAGCTGGCGCGCTCGATGAACGTCCGCTTCCTGCGGCTTCAATTCACGGACATCCTCGGCGTGAACAAGCACGTGGAGATTCCGGCGTCGCAGTTCGAGAAAGCGCTCGCCGGCGACATCATGTTCGACGGCTCGTCGATCGAAGGCTTCGTACGGATCGAGGAGTCGGACATGCTGCTCGCGCCGGATCTGCCGACGTTTCGCGTGCTGCCGTGGGGCGATAGTGAAGCACGCGTCGCTCGTGTCATCTGCGACATCACGGCGCCAGACGGAGGCCCATTCGCCGGCGATCCTCGCGGCTGCCTGAAGCGACAGCTCGCGCGCGCGGCCGAGATGGGCTTCACGATGAACGCCGGAATGGAAGCCGAGTTCTTCCTCTTCAAGCCGGGGCCGGATGGCGAGCCGACGACCGCAACGCACGACGTCGGAGGCTACTTCGATCTCGCCCCGATGGACCTCGGCGAGGACGCCCGCCGCGAGATGGTGGATGTGCTCGAGCAGATGGGCTTCGAGGTGGAGGCGTCGCATCACGAAGTGGCACACGGACAGCATGAGATCGACTTCCGCTATGCCGACGCACTGACGACGGCCGACAACATCGCGACGTTCCGCTTCGTCGTGAAGCAGGTCGCGCGGCAGTTCGGCCTCGTCGCTTCGTTCATGCCCAAGCCGATTTTCGGGCAGAACGGCAGCGGCATGCACACGCACCAGTCGCTGTTCAGTGGGAAGGAGAACGCGTTCTGGGACGAAAAGGCGGAGTGGCAACTGTCGCAGACCGCACTCCACTACATCGGCGGACTGCTGCGTCACGCGCGCGGTTCGACGGCGATCACCAATCCGCTCGTCAACTCGTACAAGCGCCTCGTCCCTGGCTATGAAGCGCCGGTGAACGTCGCATGGTCGCTCCGCAACCGTTCCCCGATGTTGCGCATTCCCGACCGCCGCGGTCACGGGACACGCGTGGAGCATCGCGTGCCGGACCCGGCGGCGAATCCGTATCTCGCCTTGGCGGTGATGCTGGCGTCGGGGCTCGACGGGATCGAGATCAAAGCCGACTGGCGCGAGCCCGTCAACGCCAACATCTGGGAGATGAGCCACCGCGAGAAGCGTCGCCTGCGGATCGACGATCTCCCGCACGATCTCAACGAGGCGTGCGACGAGCTGGAGAAGGACGATGTGATGATTTCAGCGTTAGGCCCGCACATCGCCTCGCACTTCATCGCGGCGAAGCGGCAGGAGTGGCGCGAGTACATCACCCAGGTGACCCATTGGGAGCTGGATCAGTACCTGGTCAAGTACTAACGTCCGGGTAACGGCGGTAATTGCTGTTGCCGTGACGCGATTGCAGTTACGGCTGCTTCGGATAGACGAAAGTGTAGTTGACGACAACTACGCTGTTCGGACCGAGCGAGTTGTGTGCAACCTGCGCCACGCCGCTGATGGCGTTGCCGCTCGGCAGCGGCAGTCCAAAAGTGTCGGGGACAGCAAGCATCGCCGGAGCCGTTCCCGGCGTCGTGATCGAGTCGGCGATCAGACGCACGAAATTCGAGGACTGTAGCCAGGAGCCGGCGTAGATATACGAATAGTTGCTCTTGACGTCAGCCGAGCCATCCGTCGTATGCGTGACTGCGGAATCGACGGTGGTGTAGTGAAAGCGGCCACTCGCCAGCAGCTCGTAGTCGTCCTGATAGAGCGTTTCACGGAACACGGCCGTATC
>Ga0222622_10000432_pt1 | contig 15570 bp, 15 predicted proteins | sample PLM2_5_b1metaG_FD_177335 | JGI IMG/M metagenome (GOLD analysis project Ga0222622, IMG submission 177335) | Groundwater sediment microbial communities from an aquifer in East River, Colorado, USA - PLM2_5_b1 | ecosystem: Environmental > Terrestrial > Soil > Riparian zone | place: USA: East... | reverse complement strand
GCCTTTGCGCGCACCAGTAAATTGTGACTGCGGTTCAACAGATGCGGGAACGGATGACTGGCGTCCACTGCCAGTGGCGTCAGCATTGGAAAAACTTCCTGTTGAAAATAACGATGCGCCCACGCTGCGCGTTTCGCCGGTAACTCCGCAATTTCGCGGACGTAGATCCCGTTCTTCGCCAGCTCTGGCAGCAACTCATTCTTCCAAAGTGCACATTGGGTCGCCACCAGTTGGCGCACTGTTTTCTGGATCCGATCGAATACCTCTGTGGGGCTCAACCCGTCAGGACCAACGTCACTCGTCTCGCTCTCGATCTGCTGTTTGATCCCGGCGACCCGGATTTCGAAAAACTCGTCCAGATTCGAACTGACAATTGTGAGAAACTTGACGCGCTCGATGAGCGGTTGCCTCTGATCTTGCGCTTCTTCGAGGACGCGGCGGTTAAACTCGAGCCAGCTCAGCTCGCGGTTGATGAAATTTTTATGGTCGCCAAAACGCTCATGCGCGGTTTGTACGACCTCCGGAGCGGCAACCGTGCTGTTTTCCTCTTCGGTTCGAGCAGCAGTGGCTTCCGGCATGTTTCAACATCGACAATCAACTGCGCATACGCAACGCCCCTCGTTCAGGCGGAGGCCGCGACAGTCTGATGCCTGATGTCTTCCGCTGCGGCGGCGTAAACGGCGTCCTCGGCAATGTTGGTGGCATGATCGCCCACGCGTTCGAGGCAGCGGCCAATAAAAATCAGATTTAAGTAGCCTCGCAACTGCCCCGGGTCCTGTGCCATGCGGTCGATCAATTTGCGGCTGGCCAAGCGATTCAACTCATCCAGCTTTTCATCGCGCGGAACGATCGCACGTCCAAGATCGACATCCTCACGCACGAAGGCGTCAACGCTGTCCTTAAACATCGACATGGCTTGCTCATACAGCGGCTTCATCAATTCGACTTCGGGCAGCGGCGGATGCTGATTCAATTTCCGAGCGCGTCGCGCAATCGTAGTCGCCTGGTCCGCCATACGCTCCAGATTCGACGAAAGCTTCATTGCGGCTACGACCCGCCGCAGATCGGAGGCGACTGGCTGAAATCGCAGCAAAATTGCGACGCCATCCTTATCGATCTGTATCTCCAGCTGGTCGATCTCTTCATCATCGGCAATCGCATGTGCGCAAATATCGTCATCGCGATCGAACAATCCCTTCATCGCCCGATCTAAACTGCGCTCGGTCAGGCTGGACATCATCAGCACATTATTGCGCAGCGAAGCGAGCGCTTCATCGAACGTCCCGAGAATATGTTTTGGTGTAAGCATGTCGAATATCAGCTCCTGCTCTTACTCTTCTACTACGCGGCGCGTCGGCAAGGCGCGCCTCATTAGTTATCCAAACCTGCCAGTAATATAATCCTCCGTCTGTCGTTCAGTTGGATTTGTGAAAACCGTTGTCGTCGGCCCAAACTCGATCAGTCTTCCGAGATAAAAGAAAGCGGTGTAATCGGAGATGCGGCCGGCTTGTTGCATGTTATGCGTCACAGTCACAATTGTGTATTGGGCCTTGAGTTCGTAAATCAATTCCTCAATCTTCGCCGTAGCGATCGGATCGAGCGCGGAGCAGGGTTCATCCATCAAGATCACTTCCGGCTCCACGGCGAGAGCGCGGGCGATGCAAAGCCTCTGCTGCTGGCCGCCAGAAAGGCTCGTGCCCGGTTTGTGCAAATCGTCCTTCACTTCGTCCCAAAGAGCAGCCATGCGCAGCGATCTTTCCAAGCGCTCATTAAGGAATTTCTGGTTGCGCACTCCGTTCAAGCGCAAGCCAACGACGACGTTCTCGCCAATCGTCATCGTCGGAAACGGATTCGATTTTTGAAAGACCATGCCAACTCGGCGGCGAACAATTGCCGGATCAACTGTTTTAGAGTACAGATCCTCGCCGTGAAGAAGGACCGTTCCTTCGACGCGCGTCTTGGGCACGAGCTCATGCATGCGATTGAGAGAGCGAATAAAAGTTGATTTGCCGCAACCGCTCGGTCCGATGATCGCCGTCACTGCGTTGGAAGCGATGTCCAGCGTCACATTATCGATAGCGCGCTTCTCGCCGTACCAGATCGATAGATTCTTAACCCGAAAAGTTAACGGTGGCGCAGGCTCAACGCTGGGGGGCGGCTGCGAAGGCGGTTCGACGCGCTCCATCACGCTTCGCTCGGGTGTTTCCATAACTAAATTATCCATTCGCGAACGTTCTAGACAACGGACACCGCCCGCCCGCGAGTCAAAAATCTAACCAGTACGTTAACGCAAAAAACGCCCGTGACGAGTACGAGCGCGCCGGCCCAGGCCTGACGATGCCAGTCGTCGTAGGGCGAGATGGCGTAAGTAAAAATCTGCAGCGGAAGCGCCGCAATCGGCTGGCTTAAGCTGTGGTTCCAAAAGCGGTTCCCGAAAGCGGTGAAAAGGAGCGGTGCGGTCTCGCCACCGATCCGTGCTAACGCAAGCAAAATGCCGGTGATGATTCCCTTGGACGCAGTCTTCATTACAATATGCACAATTGTTTTCCACCGGCTGACACCGAGGGCGAGTGCAGCCTCACGATATCCGTTTGGCACCAGCAGAATCACTTCCTCAGTCGTGCGCAGAATGAGTGGAATCATGATCAAGCCCAGTGCCAGGCCGCCAGCATAAGCGGAGAAGCCTTTGAACCGCAACACGACGAGTCCATATACGACCACGCCCCATGTGATCGATGGTACGCCATTAAGTACGTCGGCCAGGAACCGAAGGACGGAATTGATGCGCGCCGAGCCGTACTCCGCGAGGTAAACTCCACCTAAAACGCCGACCGGAATGCCTATCGCGCCAGCGAGGGCGAGCAATTCCAGCGAGCCGACAATTGCATTCGCCATTCCCCCGCCAGCCTCTCCGACCGGCTTCGGCAGATGTGTGAAAAAATCCCAGTTCACTGAGCTCGCGCCGTTGACGAGAAGATAAAAAAAGACCAAACCGAGCGGCGCGATTACCAGCACCGCAGAAACAAAGGTCCCCGTAGAAGCCAGCGCATTCTTAATCTTGCGCCAGTGATGATTGTCTGTGCGGCCGGAATCCTTTGTCATTGCACCGCGCGTGTTGCTGACGTGCTTGTCGTCATCGTTTTGAGAAGAACTTGCGCAATCAGATTCACTACAATAGTGACGCCGAACAGCACCAGCCCGATTTCGAATAATGCCCCAAGATAGATGTCGGTGGTCGCTTCGGTGAACTCATTGGCGATCACGCTGGCAAGCGTGTAACCGGGCTTAAACAGTGACGCGGCAATCTGCGGGGTGTTGCCGATGACCATCGTGACCGCCATCGTTTCGCCAAGCGCGCGCCCGAGACCGAGAATAACCGCGCCAAACAATCCTTTTCTCGCGTAGCTCAGAACCGCAATCCGGGTCACCTCCCACCGGGTCGCACCCAGAGCGTAGGCAGCCTCGCGTTGCAAGTCCGGAACGCTGCGCAAAATTTCGCGTGAGACCGACGTGATAATTGGCAAAATCATGATGGCTATGATAATTCCGCCGGCCAGCATGCTGGTACCGTAGATCGGCCCGCTGAAGAATGGCGTCCAGCCGAACAGCCGTTTCAGTGATGGAAACGGATAATCTCGCAACCATGGGACCATGACAAAGATGCCCCATAATCCGAGGATTACGCTTGGAATCGCCGCCAGCATTTCAATCAAGGAAACCAGCGGCTGGCGAATCCAGAGTGGAGCGAGCTCGGTCAAATAAACCGCAGTCGCAATGCTTAATGGCACCGCGATGAGCAAGGCAATCAATGACGAGACCAGCGTTCCGTAAATAAACGGCAGCGCGCCGAATTGCTCCGCAACCGGGTCCCAGGTGGATGTAACGAGGAAATGGAGTCCAAATTTTTGGATCGCCAGTGACGATCCCCGCCAGAGCTGCCAGCCAGTCAGGACGACGAGCACGACCACCGTCAGCGCCATCGCCAGGGTGAGCCACTGGAACGCCTTGTCGCCAAAGCGCGACGGTGGCGCCATCGTGCGCGCTACCAATCGCGGATCATCTGGTGCCCCGAAGGCTTTCGGGGCTGGCGGTATGGCGATCTCCATGCCCGCGAGTTACATCTTGATCTCGCCGATCCGTGTCAGGACGCGCTGCTGCACGCTCTCAGGCAGGGGCGCATATTGGAGATCCTTGGCCATTTTTTCGCCATCCGTCAGCGACCATTTCAGAAATTCCACCAGTTTCTTTCCTTTAGCCGCGTCCTTCTGTTGCTGGTAAACCAACAACCAGGTCGCGCCGGCGATCGGATATGCGTCCTTGCCCGGCGCGTTCGTCATCGAAAAACGGAAGTCATCCGGAACATCTGCCGTCGCCAGCGCAGCGGTGATCGATTCAAGCGTCGGTTTCATAAATTCGCCAGCTGCGTTCTTGATCTCGGCATAGGGCATCTTGTTTTGAGTCGCATAGATCAACTCGACGTAGCCGAGCGCTCCAGGCGTCTGCTTCACTTGCCCGGCCACCCCTTCGTTGCCTTTGCCACCGATTCCAGTCGGCCAGTTGACCGATGTATTATTGCCGGCCTTTTCCTTCCATTCCCCGCTGGTCTTGCTCAGGTAATCGGTGAAAATGAACGTCGTCCCGCTGCCATCGGAGCGGTGCACGACCACGATTTCTTTGTCCGGCAGCTTTGCTCCAGGATTTGATGCCGCGATCTTTGGATCATTCCAGTTTTTGATTTTGCCCAGAAAAATATTCGCAATCGCGTCGCCATCGAGTTTGAGCGCCGGATTGCCATCAAGGTTGTAAGTGATCACCACCGCGCCGGCTACGGTCGGGATATGCAAGATCTTCCCGGGCGCTTTGCTCAGATTGTCGTCGCTCATCGGTCCGTCCGACGCGCCGAAATCGACGGTTTGTGCCAGGATTTGCTTCTGCCCGCCGCCGGAACCGATGGATTGATAATTGAAGCGCACGGACGGATCGACCTTCGCGTATTCATCGAACCACTTCGAGTAGATCGGATACGGAAACGTTGCGCCCGCGCCGTTGATCGCCATCTGCGCCGAAGCGCTTGCGCTAAATCCCAGCGCTAGTAGGAGCCCAAGAATCGTCGATTTATGGAATTTTGTCATGCAATGAGATTGCCGCACACCGATTCAGCCGGTCAAAATCTTTACTGTTACGTTTGTGTGACGATCGGCAGAACCATGCGAATCGTGGTGCCTTTCTCGACTTCGCTCTCGGCTTCGACGCGGCCGCCATGTAGTTGCGCGATATGCTTGGCGATCGCGAGGCCGAGACCGGTGCCGCGAATATTTTCAGGCGTGCGCGCTTTGTCGGCGCGGTAGAAGCGCTCGAAAATGCGCGGCAAATCTTCTTTGCCGATACCGATGCCGTTGTCGCTTACGCTTAGCACGATTTGTTGGTCGCGCCGCCGAGCCATTAACGTAATCTCGCCGCGCTCGCGCGAATATTTCACCGCGTTATCGAGCAAATTGTAGAGAGCTTCCTGCAGCCGGATCCGGTCGGCGCGAATCGTGGGCAAGTCGGGCGCAACATTAACGATCACATTGAGATGTTTATTTGCGAGTTTCTTTTCCCAATCGCGAATCAATTCTCCGAAGAAGCTCGACAGATCGACGTCGTCCAATTGCAGATTCGGATTGGCTGATTCCAATTGGGCAAGCGTAAGCAGGTCCTCGGCCAGCAAATCGAGGCGATTGGAATGGCGCTTCATCACTCCGAGAATTCGTGAGAGTTCCTTGCGCGACGTATCCGGGGTTTCGATCAAAGTCTCAATGTAGCCGCGCAAGATCGACAATGGCGTGCGCAATTCGTGCGAGACGTTGGCGACGAAATCCCGCCGCACCTGATCCATTTTCTTAAGCTCAGTGATTTCGTGAAACAAAACGAGTGCTCCGGTAATCTCGCCCGCCTCGTTTCTTGTCGCGATGGCGTGGAGCTCGATTTGTGAACCATCCACAGCCAACTCGCTGCGAACCGGCTGACCGCCACCGAAAGCACCACCAATCACTTGATCGAGCGTGGCATCGCGCACGTTATCCAGCAGAGGCGTGCCCGGTGAGATTTCCGGCAGCGCGAAAAGTTTTCGAAATGCTTCATTAGCTAAAACGACGCGCCGGTCGGAGTCGACCACGAGGAGAGCATCCTGCATTGCAGAAAAGATCGTCTGCAACCCCGACTCACGCTTGGCGATCTGCTTATCAAGCTGCTTTAGATCATCAAAAATTTTTTCCAAGGCCAGGCCGATACGTTGAGCTTGTGCGCCGTCGCGAACCAGAAAGGTGCGCGGTCGCTCGCCGCGCGCGATTTGAGTGACGAGCTCTTCCACTTCCTGCCATGGTGCGATCCATTTGCGCCACGCGATCAATGCAAGCGCGATTGTGGCTGCCACCATCGCGCAAAGCAGAAGCCAACTCATCTCCGGTAATCGTCTCGTAACCGATAACCGAAACCGCGCACGGTTTCAATCGCGTCACCCGCTTTACCGAGTTTTTCACGCAAGCGCCGCACGTGTGTATCCACTGTCCGGGTGTCGATCACGCTTTCGTAGCCCCAAACTTCGTTAAGCAACCGGTCGCGGTCCTGAACCCGGCCCCGGCGTTGCATCAACGTCTGCAACAATTTGAACTCCAGGCTCGTGAGACGCACCTGCTTGCCATTAACGCGAACCTCATGGCGCGCAGGGTCGATCGAAATCGGGCCAACCTTTAGGCTTTCGCCCGGTGTTTCGCCACGCCGCAAAATTGCCCGAATTCGCAGCAGGATTTCGCGCGGGCTGAATGGTTTTGTCACGTAATCGTCGGCGCCGAATTCCAGACCGACGATGCGATCAATCTCTTCTGCTTTCGCTGTTAACATCAGAATCGGAATGTGATTCGTCGCTGTGTCGTTCTTCAAAATTTTGCAGACTTCGAGTCCCGACATTTTTGGCAACATCAGATCAAGAATGATGAAATCGGGTCTGTCCTCGCGCGCCTTCTGCAAACCGCTTGCGCCATCGGCAGCAGTCGAAACTTTGTAGCCCGCCTTACGCAAATTGAGCGTAAGGAGATCGGCTACATCTTGCTCGTCTTCGATGATCAGAATTTTTTTGCCTGAGCCAGTCTCCATTGAATAGCAAATCAACTCGCGCGCGCGTTAAATTTCAATATTTCAGAATCGGTTCGGGATTTTTTCGGCAAAATTTTCTAAATCGTCACACTTTCGTCATACGGCTGTCACAAAGAGCTTCTAGCCTCGCCCGCGTTCGGATAGGCAGTTGGTAATCGAGCGGTTCTACCTCTCGATCCCAACCATTAACCATAAAGGAGAAACGTCATGTTCATTAAGAAATTCGCGTTACGGGCAGCAGGCGCCAGCCTGACTGCAATTGTGTTGCTAAGTGCGCAGCCGCTGCACGCAGAGTCGTCATCTGAGAGTGCGCGGCTCGAAAAACTCGAGCACGCGGTGGAGTTATTGGAAAAACAAAACGCCCAACTGCAGGCGGAGATCAAGAGCCTCAAGTCCAAACACAGTGAGCCTGCGCCTGCGGCTGTTGCCGAAGGAAAAACAAAAAGCCAGGTCACGTACGACGGAAAAACCTACGTCGAGAAATTGGTTCCCGATTTGGGCGGGTCGAAATGGAAATTGTTCCCGGCGATCACTGAACTAGAGCTCTTTGGTGATGCACGTCTACGATACGAATACCGCGGTGGCAGAACCGACGACAACCCGGTGGCGCCGCCTTCCCCAGGCGTGGCAGGGACACACGATTGGCAGGAACGCGAGCGCGAGCGTTATCGCCTGCGCATTGGATTACGAGGTACGGTGCTTGATGACTGGTTCTTTGGACTCCGATTAGAGACCAGCTCGAGCGCTCGCTCGACGAACGTCACAATGGGAGGTGACGCCAGCAATGGCCCATTTTCGAAAGGCGACGATGGTATAGCCGTAGGACAGGCCTATCTGGGTTACAAAGGTTTCCCCGGCCTTACGCTGACTGGAGGCAGATTTGCGATCCCGTTCGTTACTACGAGCCTGGTGTGGGATGACGACATAAATGTGGAAGGCTTAGCCGAACAGTGGAAGCACACCTTTACGTTTGGAGGAGGACAGCCCCCGTCACCAGCCTACAGTAAAGATGGCAAAGCCATTGCGGCGGGACCGCCACCCGAGCCATTCCTGAAGCTCGATCTTTTCGCAAACTTCGGCCAATTCGTTTACGACGATGCCAACCCTGAGAATCCACTCGGCCCCCGCCCGGTGACACATCAGCCAACAACAGGAGTAACTCAGCTCACCCCAAACACGGACGCGTTCCTGCTGGGCTGGCAGGTAGGCGCCAGATTTGAGTTCTCGCACATCTTATACTTCCAGTTTGCGCCAGCGCTCTACAATTATACCGGCAACGGCGACACGTTTAACGTCTTCTTTCAAGGCGGTGATCCCAACTTAACAAACGCACAGTCGCTGGCACAGAACCAGACCGGCATTAACAGTCTTTTGGTTTTCGATATTCCGGCTGAAATCGGGTGGAAGATCGGGAACATACCAATGCGTATCTTTGGGGATTTCGCGACCAACTTCGAAGCTGACGATCGAGCCGATGCTGCGGGTCATCCGGGTAAAGGCGGTGATCGCTACGCGTATGAAATCGGTCTAGGCATTGGCCAATTAAAGAAAAAACGTGATTGGCAGGTTCGCGCCTGGTGGCAACACACCGATCAGTATGCGCTGGATCCGAATTTGGTTGATTCGGACGTCTTCGACAGCCGCGTGAATATGGAAGGCGTGGCCGTGAAAGCCGGATACATGTTGGCAGATGCCATCGTCTTCAATCTCACCTACGCTTACGGCTGGCAGGTGGACGACTCGCTCGGCACCGGCGGTACCGGCGATATTGGGATAAATCCGCTGAACCAATACCAGCTCTTCCAGGCGGATTTGAGTGTTAACTTCTAGCACGGTTAGGTTAAATCAAAGCCCGCCGGGAGAGTCTTCCCGGCGGGCTTCCCAGTGCAGGCAAACCTTCGTCCCTATGAAAGCAAAGGCGAAGCGAAAACGAACGCGTTCCCGAACGTGACACGCATGGTGCAAATCTATGGACGGCGTGCCTTCCCGTCGGGTGTGCCCCTTAATGGCGTCCGCCCCACTCCTCAAACGGATTGTGAACCGGCAGCGCGTAGTACCACATAAAACCATCCGGGCGATCGGCGTAAGTGTGGCCGCGGCCAAAGATCGCTTCCACATCACCGACAGTCGCGCGGCCAACGGTCAGCGAACTGATTCGACGCATATAAAAATCGTACGGTAACGCTTGTGCGATGTAAGCCGGAGGCGCGATTAACACACCGTCGCGATTAAACCGAAACGCAAGCGCATCCGCCCCGTATCCGTGGCGCAATGGATCGGCGGTATCAATCACAGGCGCCTCGTAAAGGCCAAGTTGATAAAACAACTTCGAGTCCGGCCGAACAACATAGTAGCCGTTTCGCGCGCCTAACGAGACGTAATGTGAATCGTCGTCCCAGGAAGCCGCGCAAGCGTACGTAGCAAGGGTCAGCAACAAGAAAGCAGCGCACGACCGAGGCTTCATGATAATGATTAGGCCTGAGTCCGTCTTCTGTCATTCGATTTGCCATACAAACGTAACACTAAATTTTTTGCCGCTGTAACGCGTTGTCCTTACGCTTGCTCTTGAGCTGGAATGCAGACGTTCAGTTCTTCTCGAAAGAGTTCAGAGCGAGTTTTCGCGGCGCAACAGCGATTTACATTTGGCAAATCCGCTGAGGACTTCGTGGCGCCGAGACGTTATCGGACCGCGTGGATCTCCGATGCCCACCTGGGTACGCGCGGCTGCAACGCCGCTGCACTGCTCGATTTTCTGCGCGAGAACGATTTTGATATGCTCTATATCGTGGGCGACCTCATCGATATTTGGTCGCTGCGTCGCGGAATTTACTGGCCGCAGCAGCACAACGACGTGATCCAAAAAATTCTGCGCAAAGCTCGCAAGGGCACGCATGTGATCTACATCCCGGGAAATCACGACGAGTTGGTAGTCGACTTCTGTGGGGTCTACGGCAACATCGAGATCAAGCAGAGAGCAATTCACCTGACCGCCTCCGGGGAACGCATTTTAATCATTCATGGTCACGAACTCGATGTGGTGGTGTCCGGCAGCGGCCGGATGAGATGGCTCGCATTCGCCGGCGATCTTGGTTATCAATTTTTGCTCTCGCTCAATCCGCTCATTAATTTAGTCAGGCGCCGCTTCGGTCTCGGCTACTGGTCGCTCAGCGCTTACGCCAAGCGGCGGGTGAAAGACGCGGTCAGCTTTATCGGCAAATTCGAGGCTGCTGTAGCACATTATGCGGATCGCTATGACGTGGACGCGGTGCTCTGCGGCCATATCCATAGCGCAGCCATCCGCGAATTCGGCAAAGTCAGTTATTACAACTGCGGCGATTGGGTCGAGAGCTGCACGGCACTTGTCGAGGGAGACGACGGTATTCTTTCCATGATCAGTCATGAATCCTTCTCGGCTTCTCCGCAAAGAAAAGTATCTGTCACGCCGTCGAGATTGAATGACGAAGCCAAAATGACGAATGTCGAATTAATGTCGAAGCTCAAATGACCATTGGAAAATCAGCAGGTCTAAATCACAGAACAGAATTCAGTGTTCGTCATTTCTTCGTGCTTGGTCATTCGTCATTGACCAAGCTTTGGTGGTTGAGTTGTCATCCGCTTGTCACGCGCTTTTGACAATTCGTAACCTGACGCCGCAGAGCATCGAGTATCAAATGTTCAACTATGAACGTGATTACGGTCAGAAGAACGGTGAAACGAATACCGAACCCGACATGCAAAACTCGCAGGTCATTCCGCGAACTAACTCGGAATTATTTCGCAGGCGAAAAGAATTGGGAATTTATCATCGAAGCGCTGCTGTTCGCGATCATTGTCGCGATTTCGGCGTGGCCAATTGTGGTAGCAGCCGGCGCGATGAACGAATTACTCCGAACTACGGCAAGCTGAAGAGGTTTGTCAGCGAGGAAAACAAAGGCTAGGAGGAAAAGATGAATACTGAAGAAGTTGCAAAAAAAGTAGTGGAACTGGTCCGCAAAGAAGCCTGGTACGAAGCGCTGACGCTTTACGACGATAACGTCGTCAGCGTGGAAGCCTTCAGCATGGGCGGTGGCTCGCCGGAAACGCGCGGAAAAGAAGGCGTTCGCGGCAAAATCGATTGGTGGGTGAACGCAATGGAGATTCACAGCTTCAAAGCGAGCGAGCCGTTCGTTGCGCACGATCGATTCGTCGTGCAATACGACGCCGATGTTACGGACAAGAGTTCCAAGCAACGGCGACAAATGTCGGAAGTCGGCGTTTACACGGTGAAGAACGGCAAAATCGTCCGCGAAGAATTCTTGCCGCGCGTCGATTGAGATCTACGCGTTGCGAACGCAGCGAATCTAAACGTCGCGTTAGCGGCTGGGCGCGTGTTTGTCGATCAGCGCTTGGAAGCGAGGATCTTTGCGCAACGGATCCCACAGCGGATCGAGCTTGAGCATTGGGATCGTGAGGCCGTTTGGAATTCCGAGCAAGTAATCGAGCAGGCGAAATGCTTCATCAGATTCACCAGTCCAGGCATAAATCTGGGCGAGCGCGGCTGTTCCTTGCGGTCCATCAAACGCGTCTTGGGATTCGGGTAACAATTCGACCGCACGTTTGCCTTCGGCGATCGCCTCCTGTTTTCGACCTAATGCCGCAAGAATAAGTCCATGCTGTGCGTGTCTAGCAGGGTCTTCCGGAATTTCCTGCAGCGACTTTTCCGAAATCACGCGGGCGCGCTCAAATTCTGCCTGCGCCCTAGCTTTATCGCCTTGCAGCAGGTGAATCATGCCTTCCACGAAAGCCTTTGGGGATGGCGCGGTAGTGGTAGTAAACATTGTTTCACCGCGAAATTTTTCTAACACCTGAAGGGCCTCGGGAAACTTCCGCTCTAGCGTCAGGCACCAAACCCGCACCCAAGTCATCAGCCCATTCGGGTCGGTTTCCGGCGGAACTGAAGAAAGTTGTTTTTCGGCCACGCTAAGATCGCCTTTCCAAAGTACCGCCACTCCTCCTTTCAACAAAGCGGCCTCTAATGACTGCGGGGCTGCAGCGGCGAGGCGATCAAAAATCTTGTCGGCGGCTTCGAAATTGCGCAGAGCCATGTAACTGTAACCAAGGTTGGTCAGTACGCTTACGTTTTTCGGATCGAGTGTGGCAGCCTTTTCCAAATTCGCGGTTGATTCAGTCCACTTGCCCTGACGTCGCTGGATGGCGCCTATGGCCATATAGGCCTGTGCTTCATTCGGCAAGTCACGCTTCGCAATCTCAAATTCAGCGAGGGCGCGCTCGTAATCGCGATCGCCATAATAATACGAGAAACCGAGTGCGAGATGTCCCTCCGGAAGATTCGGTTGCAAGCGAAGGGATTCATCGGCGTTAAGACGCGCTTTTTCTCGACGGGCCGGTGTCGGCTCGAAAGTGTGATATATCCAGCTCTCCACCATTGAGAGCCCGGCAAAAGCAGCTGCGAATTTTGGATCGAGCTTGATCGCTTGTTCGAAAAGGGGCACCGCCTTCAACGACGCGTCGTGAACCATGTCCATCCGGGTGGCGTAATCGTGCGCCTGGATAAAAAGCAGATATGCATTCGGATCTTTTGTCGGTTGGCGATCAAGCCGTTCTTTTTCGTTCGGGGAGAGTTTCGCTTGGAGAGCCGAGGCAATTTTTTGCGCGAGGTCGGTTTGAATCGCAAACACGTCGGTCAAATCGCGGTCGTAATCTTCAGCCCAGATGTGCTCGTCATTATTCGCGTTGATCAATTGCACGCTCACCCGGACGCGATTACCAGCGCGACGGACGCTGCCTTCCAGAAGCGCGCCTACTCCGAGTGCTTTCCCGATTTCGCGCGCGTTACGCAACGCATCGCCACGATACGACATCACTGACATCCGCGAGATGACCTTTAGATCGCCGATCTTTGAAAGATTGGTCAGGATGTCGTCCTGGATGCCGTCGGCGAAATAGGCATTTTCCTTTTCATCGCTCAGGCTTTGAAAGGGCAGGACGGCAATCGACTTCTCGACGATGCGTCCGGAAGCGCGAGGAAACACGAAAAATCCGGCGAGCGCAGAAATCGCCAGCCCGATTGCAGTAAGAGCAATAACATTTCGTCGTCGGTGTGTTCCGGGCGGAGCAGGCGTGGCCTGAATCCCTTGCGGCGTCACATCGTAGGCCCAGGCAAGGATCAGGGCGATCGGAAAACCGACCAGCAAAAGCACCACCACAAAGCGCAACGTCCAGTTCGGCAACTCCCAGGCCGGAAAAACTGCTGACCCAATTTGAATTATGAATCCCGCAGCGATGATGTAAGCCGCGGCGACGCGATAGACCTTTCGACGTTGCAACTCCTCAAAGAAGCCGGTCATATCAGGTCAGATTCTGCTGGATGGACAATCGCCCAAAACCTCGACTCGTCTATGGCGAGCTCGGACATCGTTGAGTCGCCGCGCGGGACACGATTACGGATGCGGGCGGCGCTGAGATTCATGTCCGCCGCAATCGATGCGACCGGCAACCTGGTCGAACGCACAACCCCGCGCGCGATTGTAAAGAATGGCGAGCCCGCGCAAGTGATGTCACGACCCCCAACGTTGTGGGCGTGAGATGAAATTTGCATGGCATCAAACAAGGCGTTTGAGCAAATTGGCGCAGTGGATCTTTCGACGCTTGCGAACATTGCAACAGCCCTCACGGTATTAACTGCGGTCGTTTTCGGGTTGATCGAGATGCGACGCGCGCGCAGGGATCGAGAGGAACGCGCTGCCTTCGTAGCTGTCCAGGCGATTCTGAGGCCGGCGTGGATCGAATCGATGACCCTGGTGCAGGCAATTTCCGAGGGAACAACTCCCGCACAAATCGAAGCCGATCCACGTCTTTTTCAGGCGGTCCAGTCTATAGCTTGCATTCTGGAATCGCTTGGGTATGCCGTCTTTGCGCGCATGGTTCCGTTGGATGTAGTCGACGAACTACTGGGCGGCACAGTGCGCATCGCCTGGCGCAATTTGCACGGCTACGTTGAATACGAACGTGAGCGCGCAGGTTCGAAAAAAAATTGGGAATGGTTTCAGTGGCTCGCCGAACAGATCGATCGGCATAGCAACGCCCGAACTAGTCTCGCCCTGGGCGCGTACGATGCTTACCGCGACTGGCGCCCCTAGTCTAATCTGTCCCTTCCGGAGAAGGTCTTACCGACCCTTAGACTTAAATACCTTCGGCTGGCGAATGGCTTTAGTTGAGTTTACCTGTCGTAATCTTCAGTTTGCTCTTTAATTGTATCAGTCGGTTAATGCGCATCGCTTTAGTTCGGCAGAGAAGTTCCGAAGATTCGATTCCTGTTACTTGTTAGGTCCAATCTGCTCCGGACCTGAGAGCAGTTGCTGGAAATCAGGACGGTTACGGATCGGATCCCAGACCGGGTCAATCTTCAAACCAGCGATGGACGCTATCCCGCCCCCCGGGATTGAGAGCAAACGTCGAAGCCTCTTAATGGCGTCCTCAGGTGCGCCCGCACGTGCCTCGATTTGCGCGAGCCCGATCTGGAAACTTGGACCGGCCAGAGCATCCTTTTCGATGGAGATTGTATCCGCCGCTTGTCTAGAAAGGTGCAGCGCATCGGCATTGCGTCCCAGGGCGAGGTAAACCCAAGATAGCTCCGCCATCGCGAAAGTGTCATCCGGTCGCTCTCTAAATCTGGCCTCGAGTAACGGCAGCGCTTCTTCTCCCATTGATTTGGCTGCCTCAGGCTCTCCCGCCAGCACGCGAATGGCGACACGCCCGGCAAGCTGTTGAAGATGCGCGCGATCGTCGTTGACCACCCTCTTCTCAACAGCTTGAAAAGCATCGGTGAAACGTCTTTCGGTGACGTCGAGGTAAGCCGGCCAGCCAATGACTGCACTAACATCGCCGGCTCCGGTAGCACCACGGGGGCCGCCGGCGCCGCCGGGGATGGCTTTGATCACCTCTGGAAAATCATCGAGTGCTCGCCGGGCCGAGGCGACATCGCCCGTCGTGGTGAGCCGAGTGCCGACAAGGAACATCGCTGCCTGCGTGTTGTGCGGATCGATGGCGAGAGCTCGCAATTCGGCTCGCTCCGCATCCTTCCACAGACGCAATACATTGCAGGTCACTCCGATATTGGTCGGGATGCTGGCGTCACGCGGGTTGAGTTCCTCCGCTCGTTGAGAATCGGCCAGCGAGCGCTCCCATTCACCGCGCCGGCGATAAACCCAAGCGCAAAACGCCCGCGCGTCGGCGTTGTTAGGTTGCAATTCCAACGTGCGATTGAACTCTGCCAGCGCGTTCTCGTATTGGCGATGCCCCCAATAAAAGAATAATCCCAGCGCAAAGTGCGCTTCCGGAGAATTTGGAGCCAGCGCCAGAGCGCGGTCAATGAGCGACTTCACCTCCTCTAATTCCGCTGGCGCCAAAGGAGAGATGAACCAGTGTCGCGATAGT
>Ga0222622_10000431_pt1 | contig 15583 bp, 16 predicted proteins | sample PLM2_5_b1metaG_FD_177335 | JGI IMG/M metagenome (GOLD analysis project Ga0222622, IMG submission 177335) | Groundwater sediment microbial communities from an aquifer in East River, Colorado, USA - PLM2_5_b1 | ecosystem: Environmental > Terrestrial > Soil > Riparian zone | place: USA: East... | reverse complement strand
ATCGCGATCCCTCGACGACATCTCCGTCGCCGGGGATCACCTGTCCGGCCTCAACGACCACCACATCTCCCAGCTGTAGGGCGTTGGCCGCGACAGCTTCCTCCTCCACACTGACCGCACCGGGCGACCAGTCAAGCAGCCGACGGGCAGCGGTCTCCTGGCGGGCGCGGCGCAGCGTCGCCGCCTGCGCCTTGCCGCGACCCTCCGCCACCGCCTCAGCGAGATTCGCGAACAGTACGGTCAGCCAAAGCCAGATCGTGATCGCCCACGCGAACAGGCTGGGCTGGAGCACCGCCAGCACAGTGGTGAAGATGGAGCTGATCTCAACGACAAACATCACCGGATTGCGCCACAGTGTCCGAGGATCGAGCTTGCGCAGCGCATCCGGGAGGGATCGCCACAACAGCCTGGGGTCGAGCAGCCCAGCTCCGACGCGACGTGCGGGCGACGTGGACCGCTGCCTTGCGCCCCCATCGGTGGTGCTGACGGGTTCCGACGACGGCAACACAGTCGAGCGGTTGGAGCTCATTTGAGTCCCTCCGCGAGCGGTCCGAGCGCCAGCGCAGGCAGGAAGGTTAGGGCGACCAGCACGATCGTGACGCCGGCGAGCATCCCCACGAACAAGGGTTGATGGGTTCGCAAAGTTCCGGCGGTTGCTGGGGAGGGACGCTGCGCGGCAAGTGCTCCCGCCAGGCCGAGGACAAGCACGATCGGCAGGAACCGGCCGAACAACATTGCCAGCCCGAGGGAGGTGTTGTACCAGACGGTGTTGACGCTGATGCCCGCAAAGGCGGAGCCGTTGTTGTTGCCCGCTGAGGTGTAGGCGTACAGCACTTCGGACAACCCGTGCGGCCCCGTGTTCAACATCGACGCCCGCGCCGATTCCGAGGCCATCGCCGCCGCCGTCCCAACCAGCACGATGATCGGCGTGATGAGGAAGTACAGCGAGGCGAACTTGATCTCCCGCGACCGGATCTTTTTGCCGACATACTCCGGCGTACGCCCCACCATCAATCCGGCAACGAAGACAGTGATCACCGCCAGCACCAACATCCCGTACAGACCTGAACCCGTTCCGCCGGGGGCCACCTCGCCGAGCATCATGTTCGCAATCGGCACTATGCCGCCCAGAGCGGTGTACGAGTCGTGGAAAGAGTTCACCGCACCCGTTGAGGTCAGCGTCGTCGCGGAGGCGAAGGTGGCGGACTGGGAAATCCCGAACCGGATTTCGGTTCCCTCAGTGGCGGCGCCGACCGCTGTCGGCACCGTTCCACTGGCTCGCAGCTGAAAGTAGTTGACGCTTGCGACACTGATGACCGCCAAGATCACCATGACGGCCACGATCGCGTACCCCTGCCGGAGGTCACCCACCATGCGACCAAAGACCCGTGGCAGGCTGAACGGGATGAGGAGAAGCAAGAACACCTCGACCCAGTTGGTCCATGCCGTGGGGTTCTCGAAGGGGTGCGAGCTGTTGGCGTTGTAGAAACCTCCGCCGTTTGTTCCCAGCTCCTTGATCACTTCCTGGCTGGCCACCGGCCCGCCCGTGATGTGCTGGCTATTTCCTGCCAACGTTGTGACATCAGTGCCGGGGGAGAGGTTCTGCACCATGCCCGCTGCGACGAAAAGGATTGCGCCGACGACAGCAATCGGCAACAGCAGTCGGAAGCATATGCGGGTGAGGTCAACCCAGAAGTTGCCGAGTGTGCCGGCGCCCGTCCGAGCGAAGCCGCGTATCAGCGCGAAGGACACTGCAATGCCGACTGCCGCGGAGGCGAAGTTCTGAACGGCCAACCCGGCCATCTGGACCAGGTGGCCCATGGTGGATTCACCCGAATAGGACTGCCAGTTGGTGTTCGTCGCGAAGCTCACCGCGGTGTTCCACGCCTGATCCGGTGCGACGCCGGAAAACCCTAGGTTGAGCGGAAGATGGCTCTGCAGCCGAAGAAAACCGTAGAGGAACAGGATTGACACCGCCGAAAACGCCAACACGCTGCGCGCGTACGCACTCCACGACTGCTCAGTCTTGGGGTCTGCCCCCACCAGCCGGTAGGCAAACCGCTCTGGCGCCAAGTCCCGCGGTGAGGTCGCCACCCAGGAGAGCAGGTCACCCAACGGCCGGTGTACCACTACAAGCGCAACAGCCAGGGACGTCACAAACAAGACACCAGCGAGCGACTCCGACATCAGAACCTCTCCGGGAACAGCAGCGCCGCCACCAGGAATACGGTCAGCAGCAGCGCGACCACTAAACCCACGACATTCTCGGCACTCACAACCGCTGCCCAGCCCGAACCGTGAGCGCCAAGACCGCGAACGCCAGCACGGTCAGCAGAACGAACGCCACATCGGCCATTTCAGACCCTTGTTCCGGTCCACACGCCTGCTATCAGACAACTGGGTCCGACACTCGCCAAGCTGCCTTCACGCGTCCCATACGCGAAACGGTCCGATTCTCACGGCATTTCTACACAGAGACTGGCTGTGGCTCGGCTTCGCAGGCAGGCACATCGAAGGAACAGGTGTCGGCGCGACGCTGCACATCAGCAGCAACGGGATGCGATAGGGGCCTCTCATCTTCGCTGATAGTCGAGGACGGCCACTCCTCGTAGTCCTGCGCGATCGTGGTTGAGCGCCTGCCAGCGCGTGTCTTCAATTAGGGGTGTCCGTCGGGAAGAGGATTGTGCTGAGCATGTGTCGCCGCCGGTTCGGCGCGGGCATGTGCTTCATCCGGCTCCGTATTGCGAGGACCAGCTCGTCGATGAAGGCTGCCTTCTCATCGTTGCTCAGCCAGAGCGAGAACTGTTTGTAGGACACCATGTCGGCTCGGGGGTTCGCGTCCTCGCCCGCAAGGTAGGCGTCGAACTCGCCGAGTAGTGCTGCGATGGCAGCCGCGAAGCCGCGGTGATGATCATCGATACTCATCGCAGCCACCTCATCATCAGTCATGGATGTTCGCGAGGGGTGGAGGCGGTAGGTCCGCTCTACGGCTCCTCGCACCCGTTCCTCACCGACGACTTCCACCAGCCCGCCTTCGGCGAGCACCGCCACCTGCCGATAAACGGTGGCCTTCGAGACGTCCAGGAGCTGTGCGCACAGTTCGGAGGCGGTGAAGGGCAGACCGTCCATTACTGCGTGCACGATGCGCAGACGGACCGGGTGCAAAATCAGCTCACTGGCGGTCATCTTCCAACTCTTCTCATAGCTGATACTGTTCGCAGATATGAGAACGATACATCCTCCACTGGGCCACTTCCTGAAGATCGAGGATCGGCGGCTGTGGTTGGACCGATCAGACACCGGCGATCCGGCAGTGGTGTTTGTGCCTGGCGCCGGCGGTTTCGGCTTGGATTTCCTGCTCGTGCACCAGCGTGTCACCGAGACCACGACCTCGATCATCTACGACCGGGCCGGCACCGGATGGAGCGACGACGTTCAGCTACCCCGCTCGGCCGAGGAGGTCACCGACGAGCTACGCGCCGTCCTGCAGTCCAGCGGCGCGACGGCGCCGTACCTGCTGGTGGGGCACTCTCTTGGGGGCCTTTATGTGCAGCGGTATGCGCAGCGCTTCCCGGATGAAGTCGCTGGCCTGCTGCTGCTGGAACCTGCGCACGAGGACTGGGACCTCTACATGCCCGAGCACTTGAAGATGGCCAAGAGCCAGCCGACCACCAGCGACATGCCGGAGCTGCCCGAAACCTTCCTGGCCCAGTACCGCAGCGCTTTCGCCGACATGTTCGCCGCGTTCCCTCAGCCGATCCGCGACCTGCTGATCCACAAGCACTTCAGCCCGGAGCGGCTACCGACCGGCTTCGGAGAAGGCGCAAACGTGCTTGCCCTCTTCGACGAGCTCCGCGCCGGAGGCTCGCGCCCCGACGTGCCGCTGATCATCCTGAGCGGCACCGGAATCGATGCCACTCAGACCCTACTCGCCACCGAGGACCAACTGCGCCAGCAAATCGAGGGCAGCCAGAAGCTCTACGACGCCATCACAGCCGCAGCCCCCCAAGGCGAACACCGCGCCCTAAACGACGCCTCACACCTCACCATCCCACTCACCAGACCAGATGCCGTAGCCCAAGCGGTCCACGACCTCATCGAGCGGATTTACCGCATCCAGGCGTGACCAACCACACCCGCCGGCAGTCGGTACACACCGCAGATTCGTTTCACAAGCCGTCGGCTGATCGAGACGGACCTGACTCGCGCCCGCCGCCCCATTGTCATGTGCCAGAGGCCATTGGCATGGAAGGCCACTCGTCCAATCCCGTATCCCACCCACGGGCGGAGTTTTACCTGCAAATCCGCACGCCGTGTCGGCCACGCGCAGATTGGTGGCGCTCACTTTCCGCGGTTCCAAGATCAAAAAGTGCTTGGGGTGCCCGTAACACCAACCGGCCTGAGGAAATGAGCCGCCGATGCGATCAGGTAATTGTCCGCAACGACCAGTGCACGTTCGCGAAATTTGATGGCATTCTGCCCATTGCAGGACAAAATATCTGCATCTGTGTGAAACTTATCTCGTGGGAAACCGCAGGCCTGGGGACAAGTCCCCCTCGAGTGACTCAGATCGGTTTCTCGCGGTCGGTTCGGTCACGCAGTCCGATCGACTTGCTATCGAGCTAGTCCAGCGGCCCGACACGCCCGCCGCGATACTGATCAAGTGGCCACCACAGCCGACTGTCACCGATCCCGCGAAGCTTACGGCGACTATTGCCGCGATTGTACGCGTGTTGGGCACGGCGCAAATTGAGCTGGCCGCGCGCCGCGCGGCTGGGCTTTAGCACCACAGCACCACGACCGCGTCGCACTGGTCGCGGGTGAAGAATCCGCGCTGTCCCTTCATGCCGCCCTCGGTGAGGATGTACTCGTCGCCGTCGCATGGCAACAGACCGATGGCGGCTGGTGGGTAGTCCGGGGGCATTTCACTGTTCGACGCCGCGCGGACCTCTGGTTTGATTCCAACCTCGAGCGTCAGGCCCGCATGACTGGCGGCGATAACGAGCGTCATGGCGTCGATGTCGTACCTCTGCCGCCGCCGACTACGGCGCGGCACCCGAGAACACCTTCGAGTTCGGCCTCCAAGCCATCCTCGACGGCCTACAAGCCCAACTCGCGCGCCCCACGCCAGCCGACCAGGAGACGAGTCAACCACCCCGACCCGACCAAGAACCCCGGGCCACGTCCGCTAGACACGTTTGTAATGCACCCCGTTCGGCTGGGCTTACACCGATCGGTTTGCGCTGATAGAGGTCGGGTATTTCTGCGATATGAGCAACACCACTCTCATCATCGTGATCATCGTTGCCATTGTGATAGTCGCGGCGATCGCCGTAGTCGGCTACCGGTTGGCCCAGCAGAAGCGGACGACGCGTCTGCGTGAGCAATACGGACCTGAGTACGACCGCGCCCTCGACCAGGCGGATAGCCCACGCGAGGCGGAGTCCGAGCTGCGAGACCGCTCTAAGCGGCACGAAAAGCTGGAGCTGCGCAGTCTCGACTCGTCTGAGCGTGAGGATTTCGAGCGCCGGTGGTCGGACGTGCAGCGCCAGTTCGTGGACGACCCGAGCAACGCGGTGCGCAACGCGGACCTGCTCGTAGTTGAGGTGATGGCCGCCCGTGGCTACCCGGTCGAGGACTTCGACCAGCGGGCCGACGATCTGTCGGTGAGCCACCCAGAAGTTACCCAGCGCTATCGGGAGGCCCGCCGCATCGCCCAAGCAAACAAAGACGGCAACGCCGACACCGAGGATCTGCGCCAAGCCGTGACGTCTTACCGGTCGCTGGTACAGGCCTTGCTCGAAGACGACGGCGATCGCAGTCCGCCCAACCGCACCCAGAGTGAGCACGACAACAAGCAGATGACTGAACGGGAGACCAAAGCATGAGCACGGAGGCGACAACTACAGACGACGGAACGTCGGGCACTCCCCAAAAAAGGGACGACGCCAGCAGCGCGGCCGAGCGGCTGGGCGGCCCCACCGAGGATGAGCAGAGCCCGGACACCGCTACAAGGGCCGAGACCGGCGACGATCGTCAAGCCGACAGGGCCGCCGACGAGAGCGAGCAGAGGCCCGACGCTAGGAGGGCTGAGACCGCTGATGATCGTCAAGCCGATGACGGCGCAAGACAACGCACGACATTAATCCCCCCTGAGCGGGCAGAGAGCTATAACAGTCGGTGGAATGAGCTCAAGGGCGAGTTCGTCGACGAGCCGCGCCGTGCCGTACGAGGCGCGAATGAGCTGGTCGGAGAGGTGCTCGACGAGCTGGAGGAGCTGTTCCGTGGCCAGCGCGCCGATCTGGAACACGGCCTAGACAGCGAGCAGACCACAACCGAGGATCTGCGGCAGGCACTCGGACGCTATCGCTCGTTCTTCGATCGCCTGCTCTCGTTCTAAGGGCAGCGGGCTACCCGGAGCGGGCAAGCGCATATCGGCGTAACTCTTCCCGCTCCGGGTGCGGGCTCGGGAACCCACTGATGTCGACGTCTAAGCCCCCTGGTCGAAAACTTGAGAGTGCTCTTACCCATCTGGCCAGGTCGTGATGTGGACTGCGACCAGCACTTGAAACCACGACGGCGAAGATCATCTATCTCGAAGATCAGCGATCTCGCGCGCTTCATCGTCCTCATGTTTGCCCATAAGCAATTCATGGCCGGCAGCCAATGATGAGCGACATCTCCTAGGTGCACGTCATCAGCGACAAGCAACAGAGGTTCCGCCCCGTCGCTGTCACCAAAAGCTCGTCGAGCTGTGTCGGCCAAACCTGTCGGCCACCCAACCCGCACAGTGGCAGACATGAGCGACCCTTGCACACGCTCCAGAGACCACACTCGGCCGCATCCCCAAGCAGAGGTTCTGCCCCAACACGGAAGAGGTCACTGGTTCAAATCCAGTATCGTCCACCAGCATCACCCCTAGCCAGAGGCACCTTGCCGAAGATTCTGAGGCCAGCGTGCCACCGCTACACCGACGCCAGCCGTGGAAGGATGTCGGCGTGCACAACGACTTCGACATTGACCAGGCGATTGCTCAGCTCACCGATGCAACCGTCATTTCAATCACGAAGCTGGTCGGTTACGCGAACGAAACCCACGCTGTTGAGCTGTCCGATGGCGAGCGGATGGTCGTGCGAATTCTCATCATCCTCACACCCTCGATGGCGCGTCACGAAGCTTCAGTGCAACAGGCTTTGATCGCTGCCGGTATCGATACGCCAGTCAGTCTCCGGTTGCGCAATGGCGACGTGGTCGGCCACGTCAACGGAACATCATTCACGGTTTCACGATTCATCGATGGATCGGTGCCCGCCGAGGTTACCGATGGGCTGATGCGGGACTTTGGTCGCGTTGCCGCCCGCTTCCATCGCGCCACAACACACATCAACGTCGCGGCGCCTCAATGGCTCAGTCCCGTTGTGGTGATGTCAGGACTGGAGACATTCTCCGATGCGACGTTTGGCAAGAAGCTCCAGCGCATGGCGGATGGTGCAAGCCACATCTTCGACGCAGGCCTGCCGGTCGCGACCATTCACGGCGACCTCTGGATTGGGAACGTGTTCGCAGACGGCGACCGAGTAACAACTGTGTTCGACCTCGAAACGATGGAGACAAACCTTCGGATTCTCGACATCGCCAGATCAGCGCTCGATGCGTCCTACCTTGGAATGGACGCGAACCGTGCGTTGCGAGATGTCGCCATTGGATACAACGAAGTCGACGCACTTATGCAAGAAGAGCTGGACCACCTGACGGCCGCGTACCGGCACGTCGCCGTCGCTTGCGCACTCTGGGAGTACGAGAGCGGCTCTCAGGAGTACGCGCTAGCGGCCTTTGCGTCGGCAGAGAATTTGGACGACTCGGCCATCCGATGAACGACATCGAATACCCCCCCGACATCGGGGTGAAGCTGACGGGGGACGGCCAGGAACTCGTACGCGATCATCGCGCGTGCGCCGAACGCTGTGGGAAGCCCATGTCAGCTTCTGGCCGGTAGTGATCATGGCCTGACCGCCGTACCACTTGACTGTCGATCAAGGAACTGGCAGCACGTAAGATCAACGCCGACCACCGCATTGCCATGCAGGTCTGACCCGAATCGGTCAGGGGTGCAGCACCATCATGGCGACCAGGGCGGCGAGCGTCACGAAGGCGATCGCGAAGATCAGGACGAGGTGCCGCGCGTGGCCGGCCGGCTCGGGCTGCTGCGCCGCGTCGTCGGGCAGCTTCGGCAGGTCGGCGGTCAGGGCAGCGAGGTCGTCCAGGGTCACCGCGGCGAGGGCCGCGGTGCTGCGCTGGTCGAACTCGTCCAGGCTGAGCCGGCCTACGGCGGTGTGCCGCTCTAGGGCCCGCAGGACGGTGTCACGGTCGTCGTCCGACGCCCGCACTACTGGCTCCGGCATGGCGCGAGCGTACTCGACAACGCAATTCTTTGGATCGTTCACGGCGTACCCGGAATGCCGGTAGCTTCGTCGCAGCCGATCGAAGGGGCGGGCCGACCATGGCTTCAGGAAATCAACTCATCATTGAGCGCATCCTGCGCGACCGCGCGGGCATTTGGGACCAGATCATCGGCGAGCGTGACCTGCCGAAACTGATCCTGCGGATGCTGCTTACCTCCGCCATCAGCCTGGCGGCGTACGGCGCGGTACTCGGGGCCTCGAACGGCTGGCTCCAGTCGCTAGTCTCGACGGTCAAGCTCCCGCTGCTGTTCCTGGCCACCCTGGCGATCTGCCTGCCCACGCTATACCTGTTCAACCTGGTCTTCGGCGCCCGGCTGTCGGTCCTGCAGGCCTGCGCGCTGATCATGGTGGCGATCACGGTGACCGCCGTGCTGACCTTCGCCTTCGCCCCGATCAGCTTGTTCTTCCTGATTACGGCCCGCAGCTACGCGTTCTTCAAGCTGCTCAACGTCGCGATCCTCACCCTGACCGCCCTCATTGGGCTGCGGTTCCTGACCTCCGGGATGCGCGCGCTCAACAATCACGTCGTCGTCGGGTCGATGCTCTCCAATCAGGTTGTCGTGCCGGCAGAGTTGCCGGAGCGGGAACTGGTCTCGGCGACCGTCGGCGGTGCTGCCGACCTGGCGGCGCGACCGCCCAACGGCGACGCGCCGACCGCCCGGCAAAACCAGAACGCCGCCAAGGCGAAGGCACCCCAACCCGCCGCTGGCGAGCGGCCGGCGAGCATGCTCCTGCTGTACATCTGGATCCTGCTGTTCGGTTTCGTCGGGACCCAACTCGCCTGGACCCTGCGCCCGTTCTTCGGCAGCCCCGGCAAGCCGTTCGAGCTGTTCCGCGACATCGGCGGCACGTTCTACGGCGACATCCTGGGCACGCTGGGCAGTCTGCTCGGCTGACGCCTGCTCTGCCGATGAAGTGGTTCAGATCGGTGACGTCCTGTCAATGATGGCAGCGCGCACCGCGTTACGCGGCTCTCCCCCGCGTGGAAGGAGGAGCCTGGAACCCATCTGCGACGACCTACGTGCACAGGGCTTCACTGCTGCAGAGCCCAGAACCCTGGATGGCGACCCGATCACCGGCCCGCGGAAGCCCCTCAACAGCGGGGTGTTCACGGCCAAGGTGAACCGTCATGCACAGACCCCCGGAGCGGGCCGGGCAGGAGACCTCTACGCCGACTCGGTTGACCTGGGACATCCTGGTCGACTCGCCACGGTCTTCTGCGGCTTCAAGGCGAAGGTCCACCTGCGTCCGGGTAAGCACACGATCGTGGTCGACTACAGCGGAGCCTTCGGCGGCGCCTCAACGGTGTTCACGTACAACATCAAAGTCGGGGGGCACCACCGCTCTCACTGATCAGCGGACTGACACGCTGGCGCTGCCCGATCCGGGCGGCGCCAGCGCTGGCTTGTGGGGGGATCATCCCTTCGGCCTTCAGCGTGCGTCAACCTCAGTCAACGACGACGGTCAACGCGACAACCTGCGCACGCTGTGGTGCCTATTGCGATTTCGAGCTGCGCTCGGGGACATCAGCTGCTCGGCTCTGTTGTTGGTTTAGCTCCTCGAGGTAACCCTGATAGACCTCGAAGCGGATGGTATCCAACGCTTCGGCCAGCGTGATCTTGCCTTCTGCGCGAGCCTTGTGCGCCGCCGCAGCGACTCCCTCCACCCAGTCCAGCAGCTCGGCTAGGTCAGCCCTCAACGGCATTGATTCAGGGTAGTTGCTGCCGACGGAGTGAGCCGGCCTGCCCTATCGCTGCCTTGGACGCCGCGATGCGATTTGCTCGGCCCACTCTTCGCTGCGACATGCTGTCGGCGGGTTCCCAATGGCTCGGTCGGGTTCTAACTTAGGTTCGTCTCAGCGTGGCTTGGCGACCCTGGTCGTATGGGCACTCGGATCATCCGTGCCTGGCGGGCGATCGCGCCAGCGCTGTTGCCACCGATGAAGTGGCCCGTGGCCATGCTGCTGCTGATCGGGCTTTCGGCGTGCACAGCTGCCGACCCGCGATCAGCCGCCACGCCGCCGGTCCCCCGCAGCTCGGCCACCGTGGTGCCACCGGCCGCCGGCAAGAAGGCCGCGGTGCCGCGACCGGACCATGTCGTAGTCGTGATCTTGGAGAACGAACACCGCTCCAGTGTCATCGGGAGCCCGCATGCGCCCTACCTGAGCAAGCTGGCGACGCGAGGCGCCAACCTGACCCACTCCTACGGCATCACCCACCCCAGCCAGCCGAACTATCTCGCGCTGTTCTCCGGATCGACGCAGCGCGTGACCAGCAATGCGTGCCCGCAGCGGTTTCCGAAGGCCGACAACCTGGGCCATCAGCTCCGGGTCTCTGGACTCAGCTTCGCCGGCTACGCCGAGTCCCTGCCTGAAGTGGGCTTCACAGGATGCGTATCGGGTGACTATCAGCGCAAGCACAACCCGTGGGTCAACTTCACCAACCTGCCGGCAAGCGTCAATCGGCCATTCAGCGCCTTCCCGGGCGACTATCGCAAGTTGCCCACCGTGTCGTTCGTAAGCCCGAACATGTGCGACAGCATGCATGACTGCTCGATCCGCACCGGTGACCGCTGGATGAAGAAGCACCTCGACCGCTACGCCCTGTGGGCCACTCACCACAACAGCTGGCTGGTCGTCACCTTCGATGAGAACGCGGGCGGGACGGTCAACCCAATACCGACGATCATCGTCGGAGACCACGTCAGCCCTGGGCCCTACGCCGGGAAGGTGGACCACTACACCCTGCTCCGCACCATCGAGGACGCGTACGGGCTGCCCGCGCTCGGCCGTGCGACCGACGTGTCCCCGCTGTCGACGATCTGGATGAGCTAACACACGCCAGCCTGCTAGTTGGATCGCTCTAGTGCGTCAGCAATGGCGTGGCGTCAGGCTGCCTTCGATGGTGACGGTGCCCGGCTGCTCAACCACGAGCGTCGACCAGCCGTCTTCGGTTGGTCGCATGCAGCCAATGGAGGCCGACAGGTAGCGGGACCAATGCACCCGCACGACATATTCACCCGGCTCGGGCACCGACACCGTAAGGGACACCGGGCCACGAGCGACAACTCGCCCTGGGGATGAGATGACCGGCTGTGGATCCCTCACCGCATACAGAGTCCACGTCGGGTCCGCCCAGACAGGTTGCAAGTACGGCAACCCAGCCCGTACCAAGGCCACTTCATCACTCGCCGCCCAATCGTAGGGCCCTTCAGAAAGAGCCACATACGAGATCGCATTGTCCTGAAGCCATTGTTGGTAGGTGTCCGCGTTTAACGTTCCGTCATAGAAGATGGGGTGGCGTCCGGTGTCGGCTGGTCGTGACCACCCCTTTGCGATGGCAACCACCGGTGCCACGAAGGCAGCTTCGCCGCGGCGCAGCGTCGGAACCACCTCAATGGGCCCGGCAACCCGACGAGCGGCGAGCTGGTCCAGAAGGGGCGCATAGAACTTTGCGCTGAGCGCCGGATCGCCCCGCTCTTGCACCTCGGTGATGGAGGCGGGCGGTAACACCAAAACCACACTCACCGCGGCGGCAATGACTCCGACCAGAGGAACGCCCGCAGCCGCCACGATGATCGGAGCGGCGAACAACTCGGGCAGACGAGTCGCGGTCGTACCCACAGGCGTCGGCACCAGATAGGCCGCAACCACCAGCACCGCCGATAACAACGCACCCCACCGGATGACCGGCCGGCGCCAACACAAACCCGACACAGCCAGGCAGACAACAAAACCGATCAGGGCTTGATTCGCTGCAAAAGTTTGATACCCACCAATGCCAAACGCCAACGCGACCACCACGGTCGGCACCCCAGCACTAACAGCCAACACCACCCCAGCCCGACGCCGACCAGACAGGAAAAGCGCACCACCAGCGACGCCGAGGAACAAACCAGCCACCGGGCTCGCCAGCGGCGCCAGCACCGCTAGCACCGAAGCCACCCGCAGCCGTCCTAAAACCAGAACCAACACCGCACCCAGCGCCAACACCAGACCCAGCGCGAACGTCGTCCGTGTCACCACCAAATTCCCACTAAGACAGACCGCCCCGGTGAGCGCCCCAGTCACAGGTCGCGCCACCCCAGTGCTTTTCAACAACACCGCAAAAAGCACCACGCTGGCAACATAGGCAACCGCAGTCGTCAGGCGTACGCCCAAAAGCGCCATCACCGCAGGAGACAACACGCTGTAGCCGAGCGGATTGAAACCGCCATACCAACGCAGATCCAACAACACCGGCCAATGCGACTCAGCCAACTGGGCATGAGCTAGCTGCGCCGAAAAATCACGCCCCATCGGTGGAGCGAGAAGGTACCCAACCGCGACCAGGACCGCTATGGATCCGGCGACAACGACCCCAGGCGATCGCCGGAACAGCGAACGCATCCCCGATCGGACCCTACGAGAGAGGCTGCTAACCCTCTTCCCCGTATCGACGCCACCCGAATCCGCGTTGACCGTCTCAGCGTCATTCGCGCTTCGAGACTGAATTTTCTCCGCAGCACGATCCGCGTCAGGACCTTCCCTTCCTGATCGCTGCGGCGTGGCTGCTGCCTCCCCCGAGCGCATGATCTACCAGTAGACGTTCTCTGAGGGCCACGCGTCCAGTCGCGATTGCAAAGACTTCGATTCCGATGTGGTTGATCGATGCACCCGTGACAGGATCCTCAAGCAAACTGAGAGCGAGCTGAATTTGGGAGTTGGACAGCAGCGTTCCACCGAGGTTGCACGCGGCTCGTTCCACGACTAGACGAGTGCGTTCGTAAGCCGAACATCAAAGGGGACCGCAGTTGACCTCTAACACCCGCCCTCTTCAGCGGCCGCACTGTCCAAGGGGCCGTGTTGATCCCAGAGGGCACTTGATGGGTTCTCGGTCACGGCCTCGGCGGCTTTCTGGATGCTGCAGTGAGTTGCGTCCGCCGTATGGCGCAGCTCGCGCTGTGCGCTATCAGAAGTGTGGCCGTGGCTGATGAGGACGCCGACAGCCTTGTTGACGGCTGACAGTCTGCCTACGCCCGTCAGGTCCGAGATGAGAGCGGACGGGATGTCTTCGTCCAGACGAAGACTGTCGCTGCCTAAGGCGAAACTCAGGTCGGCGGAGAGGTCGACGAAGGTGCCCGGCGTTGAGGCGTAGAAGGTGATCTGACTGTCTGTGCTCAGCGACGGCACACAGGCCAGCGACACACGCAACGAAGTCGCAATGTCTGAGGTGTTACCGAGCTCGGCTGAGGTTACGCTGACGAGCTGCTTGTCGACGATCAAGCTGAGGGCCAGTCCGCGGTACGAAGGTGCGGCACTCTTGACAGCCTCGGTGAGCGCTGTCAGCGACTTCTCGAGCTCGACTGGCTGCTCAGCAATACCATCGGGCACAGCAAGGTCGGAAAACAGATTATGGATGTCGTCAATGAGGAGTGTGGATGTGTCCACAGTTAGCTCCGAGGCGGCCCGAGCGCCGATTTCCTGCCGGGACCGGCCGTAACAGGAGTGTCCAGCCGATGGGGCTCGACTTCAGATGCGGGTCGGGATCCCCGAATCTTTGAAGTCGTAGCACCTTTCACAGTACAGCCGGCGGATCGGATCACCTATCCGGCGGTCGCCGTCCGTGCCTTGCGGGGTCCAGGTGAACCGGAATCCTGGACCTTAGTGGAGTGGATTAATGTGCCGGGCCCGGGCGCGCCGCACCGCTTCCTGAACGATGGTTTGGGCGATGACTGGCAGCTTCTCGTGCTGGTGTTGGCTCAAGGAGCGTAGCCGGTCCAAAGCTTCGGCTTCGGTTCCGCCGCTCCGGCTCATCATGATGCCGATGGCGCGCTCGATCACACCTCGAGTGCTCAAGGCGGCCTGCAGCTGGCTGGCTAGTCGTTTGGTCTGCTCAAGGACCTGGGCGTTCTGCACGGCGATGGCCGCCGGCACCGCGAAAAGTTCGCCGAGCCGCCCGGCATCCGCTGGAAACGCGTTCTTCTTACGAGCGTAAACATTCATCGCGCCCAGCACGCCCGCGTTGGTGACCAGCGGCAAGGACACCACGCTGTGCACGCCCAAGCGGGCGACCCGAGATCCGAACTGCGGCCAGCGTTGGTCCGCGCCCAGGGAGCCCGACATCACCGTCTGCTGATCGGCGGCGGCACTGATGCATGGGCCCTGGCCGAGGCCGTACTGGATGTCGTCGATTTGAGTCACAAACTCGGCCGTGGCGACGATGGTGTCGGACCGGTTCTCCTCTAGCAAGGTCAAACCCGCCCCCTCGGCGCCGGGAATTGCCTGCACTGCGAACTGGGCGACCCGGGTCAGCGATTCCTCTAACGGCAGTAGGCCGGTCGCCAGCTGCCCGAGGCTGGCCAAGCTGTCCTGCAGATCATCCATGTATTCAATCGGCATGCTCCGCCGGGCGATGCCCTCAGTCGCGGTGGGTTCGGGTAACTGGTCCGGGCTCATCTCGGTCGTTCTTTCTCTCGTGTCGCTTTGTCCTCATACACGTACGTCGATCGGGTGCCACGCCGGTTGGACTTTTTGGAGCCTTGCAACTGACCCACCCATGCTAGGCCCGCCTCAGCCGTGCGGCCGAATCGTCGCGGCAGCGTTCGTCGGCTAGACTGAGGAGGCTGCACTAGACAGCCGGCCTGGGGCCGGAGCCGCCGTTCACGCACACGCCGCGACTCCACCAGCACGACGCTGCCGCCCAGGCAGACACCGGGACTTTGATTGAATTGGGTCCCCCGTAGTGACAACTTTTCTAACCGCCACCACCACCCGCGAAGACCCGGATCCGGGCCCCTTGGCGACCCGGCGATCGCCTAACGAGCCCTCCCGATCCGGCGCACCCACACGTGACAAGGCAGGCAGTTCCTTCACCGCGTTAACGCGCAGCATCCATGAGATGGGACTGATGCGCCGCCGGTATGGCTACTACTGGGCCAAACTGATCGGTGCCGTGCTCGTCCTGGCCGCCTGGGTCGTGGGTTTCATCCTGATCGGCGACAGCTGGTGGCAGCTCGCCAACGCCGGAGTCCTCGCGGTTCTGATGACCCAGATCTCGTTCCTAGGCCATGACGCCGCGCACCGTCAGATATTCAAATCTGGCCGCTGGAACGACTGGGTCAGCCTGATCATCGCGAACCTG
>Ga0222622_10000430_pt1 | contig 15600 bp, 18 predicted proteins | sample PLM2_5_b1metaG_FD_177335 | JGI IMG/M metagenome (GOLD analysis project Ga0222622, IMG submission 177335) | Groundwater sediment microbial communities from an aquifer in East River, Colorado, USA - PLM2_5_b1 | ecosystem: Environmental > Terrestrial > Soil > Riparian zone | place: USA: East... | reverse complement strand
TCTCGACCGTCGGGATAAGCGCCAACAACAGCAAAGTCCGCGCTGGCGCCGATGTTCTGGTGAGCCACACCAGCGGGAATTACAATCACATCGCCGGCATGCACCTCAACGGTTTTGCCATGCTCGCCGCCGAGTCGCAGGGTCGCTGCGCCGCCATAAGCTCCAAGCACTTCATGCGTGGTGCTGTGATAATGAGCAAAGGAATAAACGCCGTTTCGCCACGAATTGCTCCAATCATTCTCCGCAAAGCATTGCTCAATAGCGGAAGCGCGATCTCCTATCTCCGTTTTGAATGCCTGCCGATACAACAATACCGGGAGGACGCTATTCGGGAAAACGCCGTCGTCTTTGAAGCTGAACTGCTCCGGCTCAACGAATTCCTGCTGTCTAACGGCGGGATGAGCTTGCATATGTAACGCAATATCGCGCGAGGAAAGGGAACCGGTTGTCTTCATTAACGCCGTCGACAGAGAATCGCGTATTGCCTTTGCGAATATTGAGCGTATGGCACACGCAATAGTGTTGAACTGCCATGCAAGAACCAGCAGGCGTGTCTCAATTGGTCGAGCATCTTTTCCGTCATGAATCGGGAAAAATGGTGGCGACGCTGACGGGAATTTTTGGGATCGAGCACTTGAGCCTGGCTGAAGACGTGGTGCAGGAAGCGCTGGCGCGCGCGTTGCAGACGTGGCCATATCGTGGGGTTCCGGAAAATCCCGCCGCGTGGATCATGCGCGCGTCCCGCAATCTCGCGCTCGATGTCGTCCGGCGCGAAAGGGTTTTCCGCGCGAAAGAAGCCGAAATCACGCGATTGATGGAGCGTGACGAATCCGCACCTAAAACTGCATTTTTTTCGGAACACGAAATTGCCGACGACCGATTACGGATGATGTTCGTATGCTGTCACCCAGTTATTCCGGCCGAAGCGCAGGTGGCGCTTGCCTTGAAGACACTCTGCGGCTTCAGCGTGCCGGAAATCAGTCATGCATTCCTGACGACCGAAGCAGCAATTGCAAAGCGACTGACGCGCGCAAAACAAAAAATCCAGGAAGCGCAGGTTCCATTTGAGATTCCAACAGGTGACGAGTTGACGCGGCGACTGGACAGTGTGCTGCATTCACTCTACCTGCTGTTCAACGAAGGTTACAAAGCGTCGAGCGGTGAAAACCTCGTGCGCGAAGAACTCTGCGACGAGGCGATCCGTCTCAGTCAATTGCTGGCGCAACACCGTGCCGGCAACCACCCTAAGACGCATGCCTTGCTTGCGCTAATGCTGTTGAATGCCGCACGGATTCCAGCTCGCGAGGATGACAAAGGGAATTTGCTTCGGCTCGAAGAACAGAACAGGTCGCTGTGGGACCAAGCTATGATCGCCCGCGGGATATTTCACCTCCACGAATCGGCTGCTGGTGCCGAGATTAGCGAGTATCACTTGCAAGCGGGCATCGCCGCATGTCATGCCACGGCAATCGATTATAAATCGACTGATTGGGCCAGGATTCTTTCGCTCTATGATCGGCTGATCGTGTTCGATGATTCGCCTGTGGTGGCGCTCAATCGCGCGGTGGCGGTCGCAAATGTTCGCGGGCCGGAAGCGGGATTGCAAACACTCCGTGCCATTCGGGACCGCGAGAAATTAGGTTCTTACTATCTATTCTATTCCGTGATCGGTGAGCTCGAGATGCGGATGAACAATCATGCAGCTGCTGCCGAACAATTCCGCAAAGCGTTTGAACTCGCCGAGACGAAATCGGAGCGAGCGTTCCTTTTGAAACGAGTGCAAGCCTGCACCAGCAGCGACGGCGTGTAGATTTCTAATCGATTTGGAACTCTTCCTGCGCTGGAGGCGCGACACCATCATAGCCGAGGGCAAACGCCCTCGGACGGGAAATGCCGATAGAGATCAATCGCCCTGAAAGGGCATACCAAACATTCAATCCCACAAATGTCGTTCGTCGTACGGCGCGCCGTATTTTTTCAAAATCTGCAAATACTCTTCACGAAACATTTCCTTTTTTGTGATGCCCTTTCAGGGCGCGAATATGATTTGTTCCACAAATTTGCGGGGGCGTTGGCCCTCGCCTACGATGGCATTCGCCTTTCAGGCGTATCGAACAGGTTGTTTCCGTCTGAAAGGGCGTTTGTGGCCTGAATTCCTCGAAACGTTTGAAATCAATGTCCTAAACCGGCGCGCTCTTTCGTCGTTTCTCTGACACAACAAAAAATCACGTCAACAGAAAGACAAAACATGAGCAAATCAGAGAAGAAACAGGCAGCAAGTATCGCCTGGTTTGAAATCCCGGCCGATGACGTCCAGCGTGCCAAAACGTTTTACGGCGACTTATTTGGCTGGAAAATTGAGAGGTTCCCTGGACCCCAGGAGTATTGGCACATTGATACCGGTGGCGCCGACGCTACCCCCGACGGGGCACTCAAGAAACGTAAACAACCGCAAGAGCCAGTGGTTAACTACGTCAACGTAAATTCAGTCACCGAGTTCTCCAAAAAGATCGAGAAACTTGGCGGTAAAATCTGCATGGCAAAAACGGCCGTGTCGCAGATGGGCTATTTCGCCGTGTGCCAGGATACCGAGGGGAACCCGTTTGGAATTTGGCAGACTGACCCGAACGCGAAATAATTTGTCCTAAACTTGGTCACTCGTTCGTCGTAGTTCTGAAAGCGACAAAAACAATCAACCATTAACTATCAACTAAAAACTAATATGAACACACAAAATCAGAATGGATACATGCTGTTGTTTCGCGGGAACGACTGGTACAAGAGCCTGTCGCCAGAAGAAACGCAGAAAGTGACGGATAATGGATGGCCTGGTTCCGGCGGCTGACCGACCAGGGCAAAGCGGTCGCTGGGAACCCGCTCGAGCGCGAAGGCAAAATTGTGTCGGGCAAGAACCGCGTGGTGTCCGATGGCCCATTTGCAGAATCGAAGGAAGCGATCGGCGGCTACTTTCTGCTCGACGTCGCCAGTCTCGATGAAGCGGTGGCGATCGCGCAGGAATGTCCCGGTCTGCCGTACGGCATTCGGGTGGAAGTCAGACCCGTGGCGCCTGAGTGTCCGCTGGCGAGCGAACTGAAGCGCGAAGCACAGTTCGCCACAGTCTGAGCAAGCGCAGCTCGTCACGCAAAGACCGACAAACGGAGGCGTCATATGTGCCCGGTTTGTCTTGCGAACGTCGGGTTCATCGCGGCGAGCGCGACATCAGCAAGCGGGTTGACCGCGCTCGCCGTGAAAAAGATTTTGCTGAAATGGCACGAAATCATCAACCAAACAAAACTCGAGGAGAAGAAAATGAAAATCGAAACAATGGAACCGAAAACAGGTGCAACCGAAGTGAGTCCTTCCAAAGTCGTATCGAGGGAGCAGTGGCTGGTCGCGCGCAAGGATTTGCTGACTCGCGAGAAGGAATTGACACGATTACGTGACGAAGTAAGCCGTCATCGGCGCGAGCTGCCCTGGGTTAAGATCGACAAGGAATATGTCTTTGACGGCCCAGTTGGCAGAGAAACCCTGACCGATCTCTTCGACGGATGCAGTCAATTGATCGTTTATCATTTCATGCTTGGCCCTGGGTGGGAGGAGGGTTGCAAAAGCTGCTCCTATCTGGCGGACCATTTTGACGGCGCCAACTGGCATCTGCCGCATCGCGACGTGACCTTCGTCGTTATCTCGCGCGCTCCGTTGTCCCAGATCCAATCCTATCAAAAACGAATGGGCTGGCGTTTCAAATGGCTTTCTTCGCATGGGAACGATTTCAATTTCGATTATCACGTTTCGTTCACCCAGGAAGACGAAAGGAAACGCAAAGTTGATTACAACTACGCGGCGCAGGAATTCATCAGCGATGAATTGCCGGGTTTAAGTGTGTTTTACAAAGACGAAAACGGCGATGTCTTTCACACCTATGCGACGTACGCGCGCGGGCTCGACAGTTTGGTCGGCGCTTACAATTTCTTGGATCTCACGCCAAAAGGTCGCAACGAAAACCCGGAAGCAACGATGGATTGGGTGCGGCGTCACGACGAATATTGAGCGTGCAAAAAGAAGGAGCAAGAGATGAATCGCGTCACTCACTTTGAGATTTACACCAATGATCCGGAAGCAGTGCAGCCATTTTACCGCGACGTTTTCGGCTGGAAGTTCAGCAAATTCGAAGGCGGCCCGATAGAGTACTGGCTGGTCACGACCGGTGATGACAAGGAGCCGGGAATCAATGGCGGCATTACCCGTCCGCGTGAAGGGCAAAGCTCCGGAACTCTAAACACGATCGCAGTGGAATCGCTGGACCGAACAATAAAGGAAGTAGAACAAGCTGGTGGAAAAATTTGCGTCCCGAAAATGGCGATCCCGAAAATCGGCTGGCTCGCTTACGCAGAGGACCCGGCCGGCAATGTGTTCGGAATTATCGAACCAGACACAAATGCCAAATAACAAAGGAAGAACAAAATCATGTTAGCAAACACCATCCGACTTCACCGCGTGCTCCGGGCAACGCCGGAGAAAATTTACCGCGCGTTTCTCGATCCGGACGCGCTGGCCAAATGGCTTCCGCCAAACGGATTCACCGGCAAGGTTCATCAGATGGACGTCAAGATTGGCGGCACTTACAAAATGTCGTTCGCGAATTTCACAACGGGCAAGAGCCATTCCTTCGGTGGAACGTATGTCGAACTGACGCCGCACGAGCGCATACGCTACACGGACAAATTTGATGATCCAAATTTGCCCGGCGAAATGCAGACGACGATTACGTTGAAAGAAGTTTCGTGCGGAACGGAGTTGAATATCGTGCAGGAAGGCGTGCCCGGTGTCATTCCCGTTGAGGCGTGTTATCTCGGCTGGCAGGAATCGCTGACACTATTGGCCAAACTCGTCGAAGCTGAAATTCCCGATCAGCTGTGAAACGTGCTATGAAGATTCCATTTACCGGCGGCTGCTCTTGCGGTGCTATTCGCTACGAATGCAATGCTGAGCCGGTCATGATGTTGAAATGCCATTGTCGCGATTGCCAACAGTTGACGGGCGGCGCGTTTGTTCCTGCAATCCTAGTGCCCGCCGAGGCGTTCCGATTGACACGCGGGCAGCTGCGTTACCACTTCACGCCCAGCATCGCGCGGGGAAAACATAAACGTGGATTTTGTCCCGAGTGTGGCTCGCGAATTACCGGAGCCGAATCTGAAGCGGGGGATTCGCCGTTTGTCGGAGTTCTGGCTGCGAGCCTGGACGACCCAAGTTGGTTCAAGCCACAGATGGATATTTTCGTGTCAGACGCTCAACCGTGGGATCAAATGGATCCCGCGATTCCGAAATTTGAGCAGTATCCGCCATCAACAAGGGAATAAGACAGCATGCAAAAAATTACGCCGTTTTTGTGGTTCGATCACGAGGCCGAAGAGGCCGTGAGGTTTTACACGTCGACCTTCAAGAACTCGAAGACTGGAAGAATTCTCCGCTACGATAAGGAAGCGGCCAAAGCGAGCGGCCGGCCGGCGGGATCGGTGCTGACCATTGAATTTGAGCTCGAGGGTCAGAAGTTCGTCGCTTTGAACGGCGGACCAGAATTCAAATTCAATGAATCGGTCTCGTTCGTCGTGAACTGCGACACGCAGGAAGAAGTGGATTACTTTTGGGAGAAACTCACTGCTGATGGCGGTGAAGAGTCGCAGTGCGGCTGGCTCAAGGACAAATTCGGTCTGTCGTGGCAAGTCACCCCGACTGTGTTGATCGACATGTTGCACGATAAAGACCCCCGGAAATCCGAGCGCGTGATGCAAGCCATGCTTCAAATGCAGAAGATCGACATCAACAAATTGAAAGAAGCGTGAGTCGTGATTCGGTCTGTGACCGTCGTCTGCGAGATCTGCCCACTAAACACGCTAAACGACACGAAAATCTCAGAGATGAGTTTTTCTTTCATTCGCGTCATTCGTGTGTTTCGTGAGCATAAACAAGAAAGACCTGCGGTTAGAAATTTAGCTTATGAATAAAGTTCGAGTGTTAGTGGGTACCAGGAAAGGCGCGTTCATCCTCACTTCAGATGGCACGCGTAAACGATGGAAGGTGAGCGGCCCGCACTTCGCAGGCTGGGAGACTTATCACATGAAAGGTTCGCCGGTTAATTCCGACCGGATCTACGCGTCGCAGACGAGCGCCTGGTTCGGGCAAATCATTCAGCGTTCCGACGACGGCGGCAAAACGTGGAATCCGCCCGGCACAAAGCCGGAGGACTTGATGACGCCGGAAGGGATGGCGAAGGGCGAAAGTAACATGTTCGTTTACGATGCTTCGCCTGAAACGGGGAAACCGCTCACGACCCACCAGTGGTACGACGGCACTCAGCATCCTTGGGAATTCAAGCGTGTCTGGCATTTGGAACCGTCGCTTGACAATCCCGATCACGTTTACGCAGGCGTGGAAGATGCCGCGTTGTTCGAATCGAAAGACGGTGGGAAGTCGTGGCACGAACTCGCCGGATTGCGTGGCAGCGATACCGGTCCCAAATGGCAGCCAGGCGCAGGCGGGATGTGTTTGCACACGATTCTTATCGATCCAAGTAATCCCAAACGAATTTCAGTCGCGATCTCGGCCGCTGGTGCGTTTCGCACCGATGACGGCGGAACCAGCTGGAAACCAATTAATCGCGGGCTCCATTCACAATACATTCCTGACCCGGCGGCAGAAGTCGGCCACTGCGTGCACCGTATGGCACTGCATCCTTCGCGCCCGAACACGCTGTTTATGCAGAAACACTGGGATGTCATGCGCACCGATGATGCCGGTGATTCGTGGAATGAGGTCAGCGGAAATTTGCCGACCGATTTTGGGTTTCCGATCGATGTGCATGCTCATGAGGCAGAGACGATTTACGTCGTGCCGATCAAGAACGACTCCGAGCATTACCCGCTCAAAGGCCGCTTGCGCGTGTACCGAAGCCGCACAGGTGGCAATGAATGGGAAGCGCTGACGAAAGGTCTGCCGCAACGGAATTGTTACGTAAACGTGCTGCGCGACGCGATGTCGGTCGATTCGCTCGAGCCGTGCGGCGTCTACTTTGGCACGACCGGCGGACAGGTTTATGCATCGCCTGATGCAGGTGACAGCTGGAAACCTATTGTGCGCGATCTACCCGCGGTGCTTTCGGTTGAGGTGCAAACGCTCAGTTGAGCAAATCTCAATTCCCAGGCTCCAAATCCCAAATAAGCTTTCAATGATCAAATTCCAAATTCGTGAACTTTCGGTCCCTGCGATTTTGACGTTGGGGATTTGGAATTTGTTTGGAACTTGGGATTTGAGACTCGGAACTTTATTCATCCAATGATCCGCGTCGTACTTCCACCTCACCTGCGTACGCTTGCTCGCGTTGATGGCGAACTGGAACTAGAAGTTACGAGTCCTGTAAGTCAGCGTTCAGTGCTGGACGCGCTCGAAGCACGATATCCTATGCTGAGCGGAACAATGCGCGATCATGTCACGAAACTTCGCCGGCCAATGGTTCGATTTTTTGCCTGTGGCGAGGATTTGTCGCATGAATTACCGGACACCCCGTTGCCGGACGCGATTGTAAAGGGGTCAGAACCATTTTTGATTATCGGCGCCATTGCCGGTGGTTGAGCTTTGGAGTGCGCGGACATGTCCGCGCTTTCAAAAGCGGCGACATGTCGCCGCAGTCCAAGAAATAACTATCCGTCAATCAACGAAATATGAGTTGAACAATTCGCAATCAAAAATAGAGGAGGACAGATGAGTACAGAAGAAGTCGCGACAAAGCTGGTGGAGTATTGCCGCAAAGGCGAATGGATAAAGGCAGTCGATGATCTCTACGCAAAAGACATCGTCAGCGTAGAGCCCAGGGAGGTGGAGAACATGCCTGCGGAAATGCGCGGCATTGATCAGGTGCGCGGTAAGACGAAGTGGTTTGAGAACAGTTTCGAGGTGCACAGCGCAAAAGTCGGCGGACCATTTGTAGCCCGCGACACCTTCGTTGTGCAGTTCGATATCGATGTGACCGACAAAGCTTCGAAAAAGCGGATGCAAATGTCGGAGGTGGGAATTTACAAGGTTAAAGAAGGCAAAGTCGCGCGCGAAGAATTTCTGCCGGTTGCTCAACCGAAAAAGTAGCGTCTCGCTAATCCAGCGACATAACTCAGGCATCCTGCGTGACGCGTGAGGTGGATACCTTGTCGCAATTTTTTGAAGGCTGGGAAGCCCGCGTGACTTATCAGGCAGGATGTCCCAGTTACGTGATGATTGCGCGACGAGTGCCGCGTCGATATGCTCGCGCGCATGTCGGGAAAGGCAAAACCCAGCCACCAAGCGAACAGCGCTCACCACTTCGGAGACGCTATGCGCCGCGAATTTCCGCTACTAATCGCTGTTGGAACGGCGTCGATTTTTTTTGCAGCTGGAAATCAGTTCGTCGAACTCGCTGGGCACCCGTTCGCGATGATTGCAGTCTTTCTGTGGCTTTTTGCCGTTATCCTTTGGTCGGCAATTTGTGTGGTGCGCCATGCCGACTGTCTCGCGATCAAGTTAGGCGAACCCTACGGAACATTAATTTTGACGCTCTCGGCGATTAGTATCGAGGTGGTCATGATATCCACGGCAATGTTGCACGGCGAAAACAACCCAACGCTCGGACGGGACGCCATTTTTGGCGTAGTTATGATTGCGCTTAATGGCTTGGTAGGGCTGTCGCTGTTGCTGGGCGGCTTACGTTATCGCGAGCAATATTACAATCTGCAGGGCGTCAACTCGTATCTCAATGTGATCATGACATTGGCGGTGCTAGGTTTAGTCCTTCCCAATTTCACCACTTCTAAGAGCGGGCCAAATTTTTCTACCGAACAGGAAGTCTTTCTTATTGTGGTGTCACTCCTGCTTTACGCGATTTTTCTGCTCATCGAGACGGTGCGACACCGCCGCTATTTCATGGAATCAGAGGACGTTGTGGCGCCGGCGAAGTCTGCTCATCATTCATTGCAGGTGCGCTCAACCGCTTTTCATTCGGCGTTGCTGCTCCTCTACCTGATAACGGTTATTTTATTGGCGGAAAAATTCGCTATCCCGTTGGACAACGGTATTGAGAAATTTCATATGCCACAGGCACTTGGCGGCGCGATCATTGCAGCCCTGGTGCTCTCTCCGGAAGGCTTAGGCGCGGTCCGCGCCGGCTTGGGCAATCAGCTACAGCGTTCAATAAACATTCTGTTTGGTTCTGTGCTCGCGACAATCGGACTAACGATTCCGGCCGTGCTGACCATTGGACTGATCACGAAGCGACCTGTGACGCTCGGCGTGGAAGGCGCCAATCTTCCGCTGCTGCTGCTGACGCTGGCCGTCAGCATCGTTACGTTTACAAGCAGGAAGACAAATGTTTTGCAGGGTTGCATCCACTTGTTGTTGTTCGCTGTGTTTGTGCTTTTGATTTTCGCGCCGTGAGTTTTCAGCGGATTCGGCTCCACTCGCGCCCTTCAACAATCGTTCTCTCGCCCGGAGCGGAAACTCAGGACCAGGTCATAGGAGTCTGGCGATTTCCTCCGGTGCTTGAAACTTTCTCCTGCTGTGACTACAGTGACCACATGACAACAACGCTTCGCGAGGCGAAAGCCAGATTTTCAGAAATGGTGAAACGCGCCAGCCGCGGCGAAGAAGTGGTGATTACCGTACACGGTAAAGAAACCGCAAAGCTCGTCGCGGTACCGAAGCGCGCGAAAAAACGCGACAAGGAAAAATGGTTAGCCGAACTGGATGAACTGCGCCGTAAATACAGCACGGGCAAAATTGGCATAAGCGCCCAAGAGATCCAAGATTGGGATCGCGGAGATCGTTTCTGAGTCAATGCGCTTCTGGGACACCTCGGCGCTCGTCAAGCTTTACGTCAACGAACGAGACTCCACCAAATTTAGGCGGTTCGCCGGTGATCCAGAGGTGCCTCTGATTTCAAGTTTCACTATCTCTGAAGTGCATTGTGCATTTTGGCGAAAAGAAATCTCGGGAGCTGTGCGGCGCGGTAGGTCCGAGATCCTGTTTCAAAATTTCCTCCAGCAAATCGAGTCCGGAGATTTGAGGCTGATTCTTTACGACTCCCGGGTGAAGAGCCGCGCGATTGGGGTGGTGCGCCATTGTTACGGTGCACCAAGGCCGGTCATGATCCGCAGCCTCGATGCACTTCAGATTGCCAGCGCACTGGAGGGCGGAGCAACCGAAATGGTGTCGGCCGATTTGCGCATGCGAGGTTGTGGAATTCTTTTCGGACTGCGAGTACTGCCCGAGTAAACCATGAACAAATCCGACAAGATCTTCGTGGCCGGACATCGAGGCATGGTGGGCAGCGCAATCGTTCGATGGCTCGAAAGCGAAGGGTTCAACAATCTGCTGACACGCGATCATTCGCAGCTTGATCTCGCCAATGAGTCTGCGGTCGCGAAATTTTTTGCCGAGGAACGACCAACCATAGTCATCGTCGCGGCCGCAAGGGTCGGCGGAATTAAGGCCAACGACGATTTCCCGGTGGAATTTCTCCTCGAGAATTTGCAGATCCAGAACAACGTCATTCGCTCAGCTTATGAGAGCGGCGTGCGCAAGCTGCTCTTTCTTGGAAGCTCTTGCATTTACCCGAAGTTTGCGCCGCAACCGATTCCAGAAACAGCATTGCTGAGTGGGCCGCTGGAGCCGACTAACGAGGCTTACGCAATTGCAAAGATTGCGGGCGTGAAACTTTGTCAGGCATTTTCTCGCGAATACGGGGCCAAATTTGTCTCGGCGATGCCGACGAATGTCTACGGACCAAATGACAATTTCGATCTGGAAACATCACATGCGTTGCCGGCGCTCATACGCAAAGCGCACGAAGCCAAAGTGCGCAAGGATCAAAAGCTAACCGTGTGGGGAACTGGAAAACCGCGTCGCGAATTTTTGCATGTGGACGATCTTGCCTCAGCATGTCTTTTGCTCCTGGAGAAATATGATTCCCCAGAGATCATCAACGTCGGTTGCGGCGAGGACATTTCGATTCGCGAACTGGCAGAATTAATCTGCGACGTCGTCGGGTTCGACGGTGAACTCGCCTGGGACGCCACCAAGCCGGATGGTACGCCGCGCAAACTTTTAGACGTGACCAAGCTCCGCGCCCTCGGCTGGAAGCCAGCAATCCCGCTGCGGGATGGAATTGCTCGGACGTATGAATGGTTCCGCGCCAATTGCGTGTCGTGATACTGATTCGTCCTGAGAGCGACGGTCGACTTTTTCGACGATGGACTCATCTGCAGTTTGACCGCGAATCTTTCCGGCGTTGACTGCTTTTAAGGCGACATGAAAAATTTGCGTGTTGGGGTTGTTGGGGTTGGTCACATCGGAAGCAATCATGCGCGACTGTATGGGGAGATTCCGTCCGCTGAGTTCACCGCAGTGTATGACGTGGATCCCATCACGAACCGCACAATTGCGACCAAGTTCCACGCGACGCCTGCCAGATCTCTGGATGAATTTATTGCGATGATTGACGCCGCTTCCGTTGCAACGCCCACCAACACGCACTATGAAGTTGCACGGTCTCTCCTTGCGAAGGGCAAACACGTGTTGGTCGAAAAGCCGATCACTGACCACACTGCGCATGCTGGCGAACTGACAGAGTTGGCCGCGCGCAACGGCCTGATCTTGCAGGTCGGCCACGTGGAACGTTTCAACCCAGTCTTGGGCGCTCTTGAAAAAAATCTGACGCATCCGCGGTTCATCGAAGCGCATCGGCTCAGACCCTACTCGGAACGCGGTACCGACATCGGTGTCGTTCTCGATTTAATGATCCATGATCTGGAAGTCATTTTGCATTTCGTGCGTTCGCCTTTGTGGAGTATTGATGCAGTGGGCGTGCCCGTGCTTAGCCGGAGTGAAGACATCGCCAACGTGCGACTGCATTTCGAAGATGGATGCGTGGCAAATGTGACCGCGAGCCGCATCAGTCCTGAGCGCATGCGCAAGATTCGCATTTTTCAGGAGGACGCGTACATCTCGCTCGATTATCAAAATCAAAGCGGCGAAATCTACCGGCGCATTGGAAAACAGATTTGGCGCGACAGAGCCAGCGTTGAACACGAAGAACCACTGAAACTTCAACTCAGTTCGTTCATCGAATGTGCGAGCACGGGGCGCCAGCCGCGCGTTTCCGGTTCTCAGGCAGCTGCTGCTCTTGAGTTGGCAGTCAAAATTACGAAGCAAATCGCGGCGAGTGCGTAGAGTTTCCCGATGCGCGGCGTCCGATGCTGTAGCCACCGCCCTGTGGGCGGTCGCTTCGAGATATCCAGCGTGGACGGGCCACAGGCCCGTGGGTACAACAAGGATGAAGCCGCATGACCATCTATCTTGTTGCCGGCGAGGTGAGCGCTGACAATCACGGCGCCGCATTGATGCGCTCCCTGCGGGCGCTGGACCCCGGGCTTAGGTTCATCGGCCGCGGTGGTCCGCAAATGAAGGAGATCGCCGGCAAACAATTTAAGAACTGGATCGGCGACGCCGCCGTCCTTGGTTTGTGGGAAGTGCTCAGGAAGTATGGTTATTTTCGAGAGCAATTTCGCGAAACGATCAAAGAAATTCTGGAGAGCAAGCCGGACGCACTGGTGTTGATCGATTACCCTGGCTTCAATTTGCGCTTGGCCCGAGCATTGCGAAAAAAATCGCGACGACAAAAGATAATTTATTACATCAGTCCGCAGGTATGGGCTTGGAATCGTGGCCGGATCAAAAGGATGGCGCGCTGCATCGATCTGGTGCTCTGCATTTTTCCATTTGAGGCCGATCTCTATAATGAATCAGGCCTGCGTGCGGTATTCGTCGGGCATCCGATGATTGAAAGATTGGAGGTCCAGAAGATCGAGACTGAGCGCGATCCAAATTTAATCGGGCTTTTCCCAGGCAGTCGCCTGCGTGAAGTACGGAAGATTTTTCCGGTAATAATCGAAACAGTGCGCCTACTAATGCAATCCAACCCCACTTTGCGCTTTCAAGTCGCCGCGGCATCCGACGAGCTCGCGCGCGAGATGAGTCAGATGCTGAAGCCTCACCTTCATCCTCTCCCTTCGCCGAAAGGAGAGGAAACGCGGCGAGCACCTAGCGCGTTGCAAACCGCGTTGGTGAGAGAAGGCATGACAGGGACGCCTCTCCCCTTGTCGAGGGGAGAGGGGACAGTGAGGGGTGTCACAAAATCGCGAGATAGACAGCTAATTGAAATCAAAGTTGGCGAAACAGCAGCGCTGATGCAGCGAGCTTTCGTCGGGATCGTTGCCTCAGGAAGCGCTACGCTGGAAGGTGCTTATTTTCGGATGCCTTTTGTGCTGATTTACAAGGTGGCCGTGCCCACTTACCTCGCAGCGCGTCTGGTGGTGAACGTCAAGTATCTTGGCATGCCTAATTTGCTCGCAGGCAAAGAAGTGGTTCCGGAATTTATTCAGCACCGGGCAAAACCAGCTGCCATTGCCAAGGCCGTGCAGCTGCTAATGGAAGATGCACGCGCACGCGAGCGAATGATTTCCGAATTTGATGCGATCGTTGGCAGACTCCAAGGAGCGGCGGTCTCCCCTCGCACGCCCGTAGCTGCAGGCGAAGGCGACTGTCCGTCGGGGCGATCTGCAGATCGGCCTTCCTTAATGGCTAAGAGCGGAGCGAGTGAAAAAGCGGCGCAGGCAATCATTGAAGAGATTGGGGAGGCGCGCGCATAGTGATCAGCTAATGACAACGGAACGAAAAAGCGATGCGAAGACGCATCGCACTCCAAAGCACTTCGTGCGAAAGGCACGGAAGATATTCATACTATTTCGCGAAAGCTTTTGGAGTGCACACGCGTCCTCGCGTCGCTTTCGAACGCGATGAAGATTTGGGATATTTCGCGAACGCTTTCGCACGATCTGGCAGAATGGCCCGGTGACGAGCCGTTTCGTTTTCGGGCGACCAACGAGATAGCGAAAGGCGCGAACGTAAACCTGGGCGCGATCACAATGAGCGTGCACAACGGCACGCATGCCGATGCGCGGTTCCACTTTGATCCAAAGGGCGATTCGATCGAGAAAGCGCCGCTCGACGCTTATGTTGGTCGCGCAACCGTCGTCGATCTCGCGCAGAGTTTTGCGCGGTCCAAGCAGAAGCATTTGATCATCTCCGAAGATCTTAAGCCGCATGCCGAGGACATCGCGGCGACCTCGCGGCTTCTCATAAAGACCGGTCGATGGAGCGACTCCACGGTTTTTCCAGATCAAATTCCCGTGATCGCAGCCGATGTCCCCGCATGGCTGCAGAAAAATGGAGTAACGCTTCTGGGATTAGACTTACCATCAATGGATGAGATCGATTCGAAATCGTTGCAGAACCATCACGCGCTGGCCGGTGCCGGCATCGCCATCGTTGAATCGCTCGATCTGACCGACGTCGCCGCCGGTATTTACAACTTCGCGGCGCTGCCTCTAAAAATCGCTGGTGGCGATGGAGCGCCGATGCGTGCAATTCTCTGGCGCGAGTAAGTCGCGGCAAAATCGAGATGCCTTGTCCGTTTCGCACGCGCACTAGAGCCGAGTGACATGGCAACAAGGGTGCTCGAAGACCAGCGCACGGTTTGGGTCATTGTTGCCGTAAGTTTTCTCTTGTTTCTAATCGGCAATTTACCCTGGCAGCTCGATGACTACGACCAGGCGAAGCAGGCATTCACTTCCTTTCAGATGATCAAGGAAGGCCGCTGGTTTTATCAGCAGACTCCGCACGAACACGTGGCAACCAAACCGCCGCTCGTGGGATGGGTTTCAGCGGGTGTGTTTGGATTGACCCAATCATGGGAGCTGTCGTGGCGATTGCCATCACTTCTCGCTGCGATCGCCCTGGCAATCTTCTTGTTTCGCGCTGCCAGCTCCGCTTACGGACCAATTGCCGGTCTCATCGCGCTCGGTGCATTTGGATTGAACCTGCTGAGTCCGCGTTTGGCAACACTCGTGCGCACCGACATGCCGCTCGCGCTCGTAATTTTTCTCATAGGCCTATTGATTTGGAAAAAAATCCGAGAAGGAACCGAGTGGAGACTGCGAGACCAAATTTACGTTTTTGCATTGCTTACGATTGCAATGCTGATCAAGGGACCGATTGTCTATGCATTTCTACTGCCGGGCATCGCGTTGTTTGAATGGAGACGCAGGCGACACGCTGTTGTAGCCGGGGTCGATGACCCCGGCAGGGCTCTATTGCTACAAAACGCCTGGCCCGGCTGGTGGCCATGGATTGGGTCCCTGGCAGTCTTTCTCTTATGGGTGACTGGCGGCATCCTTTTTCATCCCGGCTTTTTCGATGAGGTTGTAATGCGTGAATTTGTTGCGCGCTTTGGCGAAACAATTCATCGGCCGCAACCGCTTTACTTTTATTTGCCGCACCTGCTACACAAATTTGCTCCCTGGAGCGTCCTGATCATCGGCATCGCAGTTGTCGATCTTCATTCGCGAAAATGGCGGCTCCGCTCAGCGTTTCGCGAAATGTCGCCTGAGATTTTCTGGCTGCTTTTCTGGAGCGTGGGTGGCTTAATCTTGATGTCATTGATTCCGTCCAAACGGGTCGATC
>Ga0222622_10000429_pt1 | contig 15603 bp, 15 predicted proteins | sample PLM2_5_b1metaG_FD_177335 | JGI IMG/M metagenome (GOLD analysis project Ga0222622, IMG submission 177335) | Groundwater sediment microbial communities from an aquifer in East River, Colorado, USA - PLM2_5_b1 | ecosystem: Environmental > Terrestrial > Soil > Riparian zone | place: USA: East... | reverse complement strand
CACGTTCACTGCCGGCAGCGTTCAGTATTCAGGCAAGGTCGACGGCAACACGATGCAGGGAACGGTCAAAGGCGGCCAGGGCGGCTCCTGGACGGCGACGAAACGGTAAACCGAGGGCTCGAGAAATCGCGCGTCCGCGATCAGGCACGTCCGGCGAACTCTCGCGTCTCGGTGTGCACCTTCACTTTCTCCCCTTCCTTGATGAAGAGGGGGACCCGCACTTCGAGTCCAGTCTCGAGCGTTGCCAGCTTCGTCACGCTGCCGCTTGCGGTGTCGCCGCGCACGCCCGGCTCGGTCGACGTGACGGTGAGTTCGACGTGAGCGGGGAACTGCACGCCAATCGGTGAGCCGTTGTATTTCTGCACCTGGACCAGGACGTTGTCGACGAGAAGCTGACGGTCGTCGCCCAACATGTCGCTGCTGAGCGTCAACGTCTCGTAGGTTTCCTGGTCCATGAAGTGAAATCCGCCGGCATCGGCGTAAAGATACGTTGCCGGGACCGTGGCGAGATCGGGCTCGGCAAACTTTTCACCCGCTTTGAATGTCTTGTCGAACACCGCGCGCGTCAGCAGGTTTCGCATCTTGACGCGCACCAGCGTCTGGCCGCCGCGCGCGGTCGGCTTGGAAACGTCGACGTCGATGCAGTGATACGGCGCATTCTCGTATTCGAAGAACATCTTGCGTTTGATGTCGATCGCTTCAATCAGGCTGGCCATGGTGATAGTTTAGCCGCATGGCTTCACTCCACGGCAAGATTGCGCTCGTCACCGGGTCCACGTCGGGCATCGGCAAGGGGATCGCCGCCCATTTTGCGTCGCTTGGCGGCTCCGTCGTCGTCCACGGACCGGATCTCGCAAGCGCCCGCGCCATCGCCGAAAAATTCGGCTCGCAAGGGCATGACTGCGACGCCGTTGCCGGCGACCTGAGAAACGTCGATGCCTGCCGCCAGGTTGTCCGTGATGTGGTCACGCGGCGCGGCGGCATCGACATTCTGATCAACAACGCCGCCACCACCGCCCGCGCCTCCCTCGAAGACGCGACGGTCGAACAGTGGGACACGATCATGGCGGTGAACCTGCGGGCGCCGTTCCTGCTCCTCCAGGAAGCCATCCAATCAATGAAGGCTCGCGGCGGCGGGTCGATCGTCAATATCGGATCGATCAACGCCTATGTCGGTCTGGCGCAGCTCGGTCCGTATTCAGTGTCAAAGGGCGGGCTGATGACGATGACCAAGAACGCGGCGCTCGCGCTCGGGCGCTATCGCATCCGCGTGAACCAGCTGAATGTCGGCTGGACGTTGACCGAAGGGGAAGACGCCGTGCAGCAGTCTGACGGCAAGGGCCCAGACTGGCTGCAGGACGCCGTCAAGACGCGTCCCTTCGGACGCCTCCTGTTACCTGCTGACATCGCGAACGCGGCCGCGTACTTCGCCTCCGACGACAGTGCCGCGGTCAGCGGCGCCGTCATCGATGTCGAACAGTTTCCGCTCGGCGGCCTGGAGCCCTGGTAGCCTGTTTGTGGGCATCCCGTGGTAGAGGCCTGGGGTAGCCACCGTCTGGTTCCTCCTTTCTCTGTTCTCCTGTTTTTTCTTAAGACAAGAGATGCAGCGGAATACTGAACGTCGTTGATTGTGTCGCGCCTTCAAGCGGCCGGATAAAACCGTTCCCGCTTGACTTTCAAGAACTCGACCGATCGTGCGATCTCATCCACCCCCTCCATCCCCGCCTCGACTGAGATCCAGCCGTTGAAACGGCTATCGGCAAGGATGCGAAAGATCGCGTCGTAGTCGTTCAGTCCTTTCCCCGTCTCGCCATGCTTCAGCGCCGATGCATATCCAGTTGATCCATCCGCGGTCTTCAAATCCTCGAGCGTCGCGCCTGGCGCGAGATAGCGATCGGAGGCATGCATAGTCACGACGCGGTGACAGACCTTCTCCAGAAACTTGACCGGATCGAACCCGCCCACAAACGCATTCGACGGATCGTACTGGACGCCAAAGTGATCCGAGTCAATCTGCTCGATGATCTCGAGGAAGATGTCCTCCGGCTGCGCGAACTCCGGATACCGCCACGTCCCGTCCTTGTAATGATTCTCCATGCACAGGACAACGCCGCGGCGTTCGGCGTACTCGAGCGAACGCCGGATGCCTTCGAGCGTCCGTGCGATGCCGTCCTCCCGCGAGAGGCCGGGATACCGTTGTCCGCTCAGGGTGCGGCAATGCCGTGCTCCGAGACGAACCGTCAGATCAATGGCCGCCTTTTGACGATCGACTTGTCTGGCCCGTTCGTCAGGATCCGGATGGGTAAAGTCGGGTGAGAAGCAAATCATCGACGTGCGCTGACCGGTCGTTTCGATGAGACGGGCGATCGGATCGACGTCCACCGGTGCCAGGCTGCGAAAAAACCCGTCGTAGTGTTCGATCCCTTCGCCTCCGAGGTCCTTCGCATCCCGGATCCATTGCTCGAACGAATTCTTTCGCGACACGAGAGGGTCGAATTGGTATTTAGGAAATACGCTTATTGGTGGGGCCATTGCAGTTTTGAATTTACCAGTTCGCGGTCGCTGCACAAATCGGCACAAGGCCGAAGCTCACCTGCGAGAACTGCGTAGTTTGTTCCAGAACTGATCAACATTGTTAGTGACCTGGCGGAAGCCGCTGCGGCAACGACCCAAGCCAAAGGATTGCGCTCACGAGAGTTAGTGGCGCGGGAACACCATCCGTTGGGAAGGCGTACCCCTTGCACAGCGGGAGCCGGCCTTGCGCATGGACCTCACCGATCGAGTGGAGCGCGGCGCGTCCCTTCTTGTCGTCGATGACAACGAGCTCAATCGAGACGCGCTTTCTTGCCTTCTTCGGCTCCACCAGTACGAGGTGGAAGCAGCCGGAAGCGGTCCGGAGGCCTTGTCATTAATTAATACGCGCAAGTACGACCTGGTAGTTCTGGATATCGAAATGCCTGGCATGAACGGGCTCCAGGTGCTGACCGATATCCGCACCACTCGCAATCAGACTGACCTGCCGGTCATCATGCTGACCGCGCGAACCCACGGTCCCGATATCGTCGAAGCCTTCAACCTTGGCGCGAACGACTACCTGACGAAGCCCATCGACTGCCCTGTCGCCCTCGCCCGCATCGGCACTCACCTGTCCCACAAGCGGGTGATCGAGAGCCTGCGCGAGAGCCAGGAGCGCTACACCCTCGCCGTCAACGGCGCCAACGATGGCTTGTGGGACTGGAACCTTACGACCAACGAGGTTTACTGGTCGCCGCGCTGGAAGGCGATGCTCGGCTACGAGGATGCGGAAATCGGCGTCACCCCCGACGAATGGCTCGATCGCCTGCATCAGGATGACTGGACGCGCGTGCGGCAAGCGATCGCCGAGCACATCGCGCGAGGCAACGGCCACTACGAGAACGAGCACCGGCTGCGGCATCGCGACGGGAGCTACCGGTGGGTGCTCTGCCGCGCCGCCGCGATTCGAAATGCGTCGGGCGTTGCCACGCGCTTTGCCGGTTCGCTCACCGACATTACCGAAGCAAAGCTGGCCGACGGTCTCACCGGTCTGCCCAACCGCGTCCTGTTCCTCGATCTGCTCGAGCGCGCAATCAGCCGCACCGGCCGGCGCCACGATTATCAGTTCGCGCTGGTCATTCTCGGCCTCGATCGATTCAAGACCGTGAACCACAGCCTCGGGAATGCCGTCGCCGATCGCCTGCTCGTGGAAGTCGCGCATCGTCTTCAGACGTGCCTGCGAGCCAACGACGCCGTGACCCATGGAGGCCACGGATTCACACTCGCGCGGCTGGGTGGTGACGAGTTCACGGTGTTGTTGGACGATATCAACGATGCCTCGAATGCCATTCGCGTCGCCGAGCGGCTGCGCGAAGGACTGCAGAAACCATTCGTCGTCGAAGAGCACGAGATCTTTGTTTCGGCCAGTGCAGGCATCACGTTGAGCACGTCAGGGTATTCCAACCCGGAGGACATGCTGCGCGATGCCGGGATCGCCCTGCACCGGGCCAAGGAAGGCACGAAGTGCGAGCTGTTCGACGTCAAGATGCGAGACCGTGCGGTTTCGCGGCTGCGAGTCGAGACCGACATGCGGCAGGCCATCGAGCGCGGCGCCTTCGAGGTCTATTACCAGCCGATCGTGTCGATCCGCGGAGGAACCCTGGCCGGGTTTGAAGCGCTCGTGCGCTGGCGCCATCCGACGCAGGGCTTGATCGATCCCGGTGACTTCATTCCCATTGCGGAAGACACCGAGATGATCGTGCTGATTGGCCGCCAGGTGCTCGCCCAGTCGTGCCGGCAGATGGCCACGTGGCAGAAGCGCTTCGGATCGGCGGCACCCGGCGTCATTTGCGTCAACGTCTCGAGCAAGCAATTCGGGGATGCGGATCTCACGAGCGAGATTCAGAGCGTGCTGGAGGAATCCGGACTCCAGCCCTCCAGCCTCAAGCTCGAAATCACCGAGAGCGCATTTCTCGGAGACATCCGCCGTGCGCAAGCGACGCTCCGCAGGCTGCAGATGCTCGGCGTTGCCTGGAGTCTCGACGACTTCGGAACGGGCTACTCGTCATTGAGCTACCTGCACCGCCTTCACGTGGACACCGTCAAGGTGGATCGGTCGTTCGTCAGCCGCATTGGCCGAGACGATGGGGCAGAGATGGTGCGCGCCATTACCGCGATCGCGCACAACATGGGAATGGACGTTGTGGCGGAAGGCGTCGAAACGGCCGAACAGCTCGAGTGGCTGCGATCGATCGGCTGTGAGTACGCGCAGGGTTTCTATTTCTCGCGGCCGGTAGACTACGTCGCCGCGACTGGATTGATTGCCTCGTCGCCGTGGCGCGGCGACAAGCTGTGCGCTCCCGGCAGCGCCGTGCAGCTCAAGATGTGGCCGGTGGAACCAACCCAGCCCGCGCGCGTTTCTTGACACCCGGCGCCGCCCGACGTAGCCTGCCCCGTCGAGGGCGCACATGCAGATCATTCGGAACCGCACCATTTACGACGTATGCGTGATCGGGTCAGGCGCCGGCGGCGGCATGGCCGCCATGGTGTTGACTCAGGCCGGCGCGAACGTCGTCATGCTCGAAGCGGGTCCCCTGTGGGACTCGACGACCGATTCGGCGATGTTCAAATGGCCGTACGATTCGCCGCGTCGAGGCGCGGCGATCCCTGAACGGCAGTTCGGCGAGTTCGACGGCGCGCTGGGCGGCTGGACGATTGACGGCGAGCCTTACACCTCGGCACCCGGAAACACGTTCGACTGGTTCCGGTCGCGAATGCTGGGCGGGCGGACGAACCACTGGGGCCGCATCTCGCTGCGGTTCGGTCCGCACGACTTTCAGCGAAAGACGCTTGACGGGCTCGGCGACGACTGGCCGATCACCTACGACGACATCAAACCGTACTACGACAAGATCGACCGGTTCATCGGCGTCTTCGGCGCGAACCTGCCGAATTTGCCCAACGAGCCTGACGGCATTTTTCTGCCGCCGCCGCAGCCGCGCTGCTACGAGCTGTTGATCAAGCAGGCGTCCGAACGGCTGAACATTCCCTGTGTGCCGTCGCGACTCTCGATTCTGACCAAGCCGCTCAACGGCCGTCCGGCGTGCCACTATTGCAGCCAGTGCGGCCGCGGATGCGCCACCCACTCGAACTTCTCGTCGCCGTCGGTGCTGATCCCGCCGGCGATCAAGACCGGACGCCTGAAGATCATCCCGAGCGCGATGGCTCGCGAGATCACGATCGACGACGCAGGCCTGGCCAATGGCGTCATGTATGTCGACAAGAAAACGGCCCGCGACAACCACATTCGCGCCCGCATCGTGGTCGTCGCGGGCGGCGCGTGCGAGTCGGCGCGGCTGCTGCTCAATTCGAAATCCGGGAAATTCCCGCACGGCATCGCCAACTCCAGCGGCGCGGTCGGAAAATACCTGATGGACTCGACCGGCACGAGCGTGACCGGGTTCATTCCCAAACTGATGGACAGCATTCCGCACAACGAAGACGGCGTCGGCGGGATGCATCTCTACACGCCGTGGTGGCTCGATAACAAGAAACTCGATTTTCCGCGTGGGTATCACATCGAGCTTGGTGGCGGACGGCGAATGCCGAATGCCGGATTCGGTTCGGGCATTCACAATTACACGAGCGTGGAAGTGGCTGGCCGTCCGCATGCGTTCGGTGGGTACGGCAAGGGACTGAAGGAAGATTACCGCCGGCTGTACGGCGCGACGGTGAACTTCGCCGGACGCGGCGAGATGGTTCCGAACGCCGACAGCTACTGCGAGATCGATCCGACCGTCGTCGACAAGTGGGGGATTCCGGTGCTTCGGTTCCACTACAAGTGGAGCGACTACGAACTGAACCAGGTGAAGCACATGCAGGAAACCTTCCGCGCGATCATCCAGGAAATGGGCGGCACGCCCACTTCCCCGATGCCGACAAAGGAAGACGGGTACGGCATTGCCGCCGGCGGCCGGATCATTCACGAGGTCGGGGTCACGAGGATGGGGAACGATCCGTCGACCTCAGTGCTCAACAAGAACTGCCAGGCCCACGACGTGAAGAATTTGTTCGTCGCCGACGGCGGTCCGCTCCCATCGCAGGCTGACAAGAACTGCACGTGGACAATTCTCGCCCTCTCGATGCGCACGGCCGAATTCATTGCCGACGCACGCCGCGCGGGAACGGTGTAGTTCACGCTGTCACCCGAACCGAGGACGTATATGGAAACCGATCGACGCACAATGCTTCGTCTGCTGGCTGCGGCCCCTGCCGCGGCGGGATTTGCGTGGACCGAAGCCGAGGCGCAAGAGGCGCACACTCACGCCGAGGCGGCGCAAACGACGGCTCAGAAAACAGGGACCCCCTACAAGCCGAAGTTCTTCAACGCGCACGAGTGGGCGACGATTGCGATGCTGGCCGACATGATCATTCCGAAGGACGAGCGATCCGGCAGCGCCACCGACGCCGCGGTGCCGGAGTTCATGGATTTCATGATGGTCGATCAGCCGGGACGGCAGACGGCGATCCGCGGCGGGCTGGCGTGGCTCGATCGCGAATGCGCCAACCGCCACGACAAGATGTTCGTCGCGTGCACCGAGGCTGAGCGTACGAAGGTGCTCGACGATGTCGCCTGGCCTGAAAAGGCCGCGCCGGCGATGTCCCACGGCGTCGCCTTCTTCAACACCTTCCGCGATCTCACCGCCAGCGGTTTCTGGACCAGCCGGATGGGGATCAAGGATCTCCAGTACATGGGCAACGTCTTCGTGCCCGAATGGAAAGGGTGTCCCGACGAGGCGTTGAAGAAGCTTGGAGTCGAACGTCAGGGATGAGAGATTCGATGGACGCTGTCGCAAATCTGTTTGAGCTTGTCGAACAGGTTTCCCGCAGCCGGTCGGAATGCGGTTCCATCGATCACCAGCGGAGCGCCGACGACGACAAATGGCGCACCGCGGCGGGCGCACTCGATCGCCTGCTCGATTGAGAGGCCGCCGACGGCTTGAACCGGCACCGGTACCGCCCGAATAACATCGTCGAGTTCATCGAGCGGGCTCAAACCTCGCACCATCCGACGCTCGTCGAACCCGATGTGGTGGACGATGACGTCGACGCCGAGGCCGGCCATCCATTTCGCGGACTCCACGCGATCGTCAGCGGCAAGGTTGTCGCCCATCACCCGAATATCGAAGTCACGCCCGGCGTCGATGACTCGACGGATGGTGGCTTCGTGCGCGCGTCCCATGACGACGACGAACGATGCGCCGGCTTTCGCCATCATCTCGGCTTCCAGATATCCGCCGTCCATCGTCTTGAGATCCGCCACGATGGGATGCTGAGGAAACCGCGCGTGGAGTTTCTCCACCGCGTGCAGCCCCTCCGCCAGCAGAAGCGGCGTGCCTGCCTCCAGCCAGTCGACACCCGCCTCGACGGCGACCGCTGCCGTGTCGATCGCTTCCTCGACGCGGGTGAGATCGAGCGAGAGTTGCACGATCGGATGCTTCAGCGCCTCGAGACTTATCACGCGCGCGCCTATAACCCGCGGCCGCGGATGAACCCTATCAGGAGAAAAATGACCGCGATTACGAGCAGAATGTGCAGCAATCCGCCGAGCGTGTTCTTGGTGAGGATGCCGAGAAACCAGAGGACGACGAGAATGACGACAATCGCAACCATGTCCGCCTCCCGGGATCATGATACGTCTGACGCGATATGATTTCCTGCCACGGAAGAACACGGATAAGAAGCCGATGAACACACACGCCACTCTGCCTGCCGCTTTCCTCGGTGCGCTCGCAATCGTCGTTGCGCAGCAGACGCCGCCACAACCGATTGCGCCCGCTGCGCCGGCAGCACCTAATCCGGACGTTTACTACCAGCTCGGTCCAGACTCGATGCCGGGTGACGGCGTGCCTAAGGGAGAAATGCGAGGTCCCTACACGCTGCCGAGCCAGGCGTATCCGGGAACGCAGCACACGTATTGGGTCTACGTGCCGGCCCAATACGACCCCGCCGTCGCGGCGAGCCTGATGATCCTCAACGACGGACAGGCGTTCAAGAACATGGAAGGGGATGTTCGCGCGCCGAACGTCTTCGACAATCTGATCTACCGGCGCGAAATTCCTGTGATGCTTGCGGTGTTCATCAACCCGGGACGGACGCCCGAGCAGCCGGAGCCGACGCCGCAGGAGTGGGGCGACCGCACGACCAACCGGCCGACGGAATACAACACCCTCGATGACAAATACGCGCGCGTGATCGTCGACGAGCTGATGCCCGCGCTCAACAAGGACTACAACATCTCCAAGGATCCGGAGCGCCGCGGGATTGGCGGCGCCAGCTCGGGAGCCATCGCGGCGTTCACGGTGGCGTGGGAACGTCCGAACGAGTTTCACAAGGTTCTCAGCATCGTCGGCAGCTTCACCAACCTGCGAGGCGGCCACGCCTACACGGACATCGTCCGAAAGACTGAAAAGAAGCCGATTCGGATTTTCATGCAGGACGGCCGCAACGATAATCGCGGCGTCGGGCGCGACGGCCGTTACGACGAGACGCGCGACTGGTTTCTACAGAACGTTCGCCTGATGCAGGCGTTGACCGAGAAGGGCTACGACGTCAATTACGCGTGGGGCATCGGCCGCCACGGACAGAAGCAGGGGGGCGCCATTTTCCCGGACATGATGCGATGGCTCTGGCGCGATCATCCGGTGTCGACGGATGTGAACGACAACGTTGAACGTGCGTTCAATAAACCGGCTGAGAAGAAAGGGCCCGGGCAGTAGTCACTCGTAGCAAGAACGAGCCGGGATCCGTGGTCCGTAGTGCGGGATCCGGGGATCCAGCTTAGAGTGCGGGATTCCGAGGTGAATCGGATCGCGGATCGCGCGTAGCGGATCCCGGTACTGTCCACGCTACCGCCGAATGACGACACCGGCGGACAGGGTCATAAAGCGCAGATGGCAGCCGGTTCCGAACGCGATCGGGCAGCTGTCGGCGGCCTGTGGCAGGTTGTTGTAGTATCGCAAGTCGAACCGAAGACCGGTGCGTTTCGAGAGGAATCCGATCGCGCCGCCGCCGATATTGAATGCCGGGATGTTGCCGGTGTCGGAAAAGACGTTGGTGACTTCTGTGCGGGACACCCCGAGCACTCCGAACCCGCCGGAGACAAATGGACGAAGCCCATATTCGGTCCATTTCCGCGGCGTCGTCAGCACGATGTTCCCCATGAACGCAACCATGTGGCTCTTGTCGACGAGGCCCACGTCGCCGGTGAAAAACCCCGGCGTCCACGTAACCATTCCTTCGATACCAAGAATACCTGCACCGAGGAGTGTCACCGATCCACCGAAGTTTGGGTGAATCTTCGACGTCCCCTGATCGAGGTCGAGCAGGCTCGTATCGGCCTTGAACGTGATGCCGACCGTCGGTGTGAAGTGCCACTCGGCGGCAACGGCGGTCGGAAAGGTGAGCGCGAGCAGGACTGCGGCCGCAACACTCTTCAGAAAACGCGTGTGCACTACGTGACGAGCCTGAGGAACAGCGTGGCGAAAAGTGATTTCGTCACGTTGCCCGCCGGGAGCTGAAACGTCGCGCTCAGGCCGTCGCTGTTGGCGAGAAGAATGAACGTAATTTTTCGATCCGGCAGCTTGAGCAGGAGCGATGAATAGGCGTTGCCGATGTTGCCGAAATGCCAGACGACACGCTCACCGCGATGGCTCTGCACGAACCATCCGAGGCCCATCGGCGAGACAAATCCTGCCGGCGTGACAACCGGGCTCCACGCCATATCGAGCGTTTCCTGGCGCAGAATCGTGCCCGAATCAAGCATCGCATCGAGACGCGCGAGATCCCTGACCGTGCTGACCAGGCCGCCGGCGGCACTCATCGTGATCGGGGGAAGCTCGGTTCGCTCGGCGCGCAGACGCGTATCTATTTTGTAAGGCACCGCCATCCGTTCCAATACGTGGCGATAGCGATCGACGGTGTCACCGTCGAATTCGCCTTCACGCAACACCGTATCCGAATGCCACAGGTCGGTGCCCGGGACGGAATCCTGCATCGCCGCGCTCTCGAGCAGCATCGCCGCGCTCTTGCGATACGAACGCGCTTCGCCGCAGTGTTCCATGACCGCGGTCAGTTGAGCGTAGCGGTCCGGGCTATACGCAAACGGTTCGTCGAGCCCTGGAGTGGTGTGGCTGAGGACCTGCCGAATCGTCGCGTCCGGCTCGGGAAGCTGTCCGCCGTACTTGCGAATCGGATCGTCGAGATAGAGTTGCCGCCGCTCGGCGCATTCGAGCAACATGACGGCGGCAAGCGTGCCGCTCAGGTCGCCGACGAGATAGGGCGTGTCGGGTGTCGCGGGTATTCGGGAGGCAGTATTTTGGTACCCATAACCCTTCTCCCAAATGACCACACCGTCGCGGACGATTGCCGCGGACATGCCCGGGATGCCGGCCTGCTTTCGCAGCGCCTCGAGATAACTGTCGAGGACCGGAAGGGCGCCGAACGGTGTGAAGACAGGTGCCTGCTGCGCGATCGCCACGGTCGCCGCCAGCACGCACAGGATGATGATCGCCGAAGAACGTTGACGCATCACCGCATGAACGTGAATTTGGCGAGCCCGACCACGTCGTCAGCCTGCCACGGCCACACGAATGACATGATGCGCGGCGTGGTGTGCGCTCGGACGCGGACGTAGTACTCGGCGTTGACCTCGAGCGACTCGCTGCGGAAGAGCGGCAGGCGTTCGAATTGATCCGTCAACCACGCCCATGCGGCCTCTTCCCGCTCCATCGATTCGGCTTTGTCGATCCGTCCGTCGATGGCTCGGGTCACCGCGTACTTGCGGGTCAGGTTATCGAAGCGCACAGTGGCGATGACGACCGAGGAAGCAATCGTCCGATCGAGCCAGACCGCGGAACTGCGCCTCAGATCGATCTTATAGATCAGGCTGACCGTCAGGCCGCTGTGAATCGCGCTGCGAATTTCCTCGGTTGGTTCCTGGGCGAGTTTGAAGGAGACCAACACCTCGCTGCCGCGGGCAAGCGGCGCGACCTGCAGGATCTGCCCTTCGGGAGGAGCCAGCGACAGCAGCGAAACGAGAACAAAGGCAGCGGACGAAAACATTCGGCTGTGCCGTTATGATACGCCAAATTGCGCCTGAATTACCGTTTTGGTCCTCAGCGCGTCTGCGGCGCGTGGAGCGTCAGCCGCTGCACGCGCCAGTTCGTCAACTCCCCCACATACAGGGTGTTTTCGCTGCGGCAGTCGATGCTGTTGACGAGGCCGAACTGCTTGATCTCCTTCCCTGCACTGCCAAATTTGCCGACCACACGGCCGTCCAGTTCAACCTTGTAGATAGCCGCGTCATCCATCCCGTATTGGTCGCCGGCGTGCGAACTGTAGAGGTATTGATGGGCTCCCCCGCCGATGCAAATGGATAAGGGTGTGCCGACGTTGGCGATTTGTGACTTGGTGCGCCCGGCCCCGTCAAAGACCTGGATCCGCTTGTTGCCGGAATCGGCGACATAGACGTTTCCTTGCGCATCGGTGGCGATCGAATGTGGCGTGTTGAACTGGCCCGGCTCTGTGCCGCGCGTACCCCATGACAAGAGAAAACGGCCGTCGCGATCGAATTTCGCGACTCGCGCGTTCGGGCCATGTCCATCGGCCACGAAGATGTTCCCCTCGCGATCAAAGGCCACGTCGCTCGGCCGGACGAACTGATCGCCGGCGCCGCCGGCACCAGTCCCGGACGCCCCGCGGCCTTGCGGGGACGCTGAGGGAGTGGACGCCGGTACTCGAATGGTGATGGCTTCGGGCTTACGTCCCAGGATCAGCAGCACGCGGCCGTCGGGATCGAACTTGATCACCTGGCTGGATCCCTCGTCGACCACCCAGATGTTGTCCTGAGGATCGACGCGAACGGCGTGCGCAACGAGAAATCCGTACAGTCCCTGGCCGATCTCCCGCATGAAGCGTCCGGTCGCGTCGAACTGCAGGAGCCGGGAACCTCCATGCGCGAACAGGCGCGAGTTGCCGAGACCAACCGTCGGATTGCCGGTTCGCGTGTACACGAACAGTTGTCCGTGCGAATTGGTGGCAACTCCAGCAACCTCACCGAGATAGAGGTCGGCGGGTAGCTTCAGGAAATCCGCAGAAGCATCGAACCCAAATTCGGGGATCGCTTGGGCCCGCGCCGTGCTGTCTATTCGCCGTGCGTCGGCTGCAACAAGGACCAACATCAGCGCGCCACACCATACCCACCGCACCATCGGTGTCTCCTAATGTCCTGGGTGCAGCAGAATCTTCTGCACGCGCCACGCAGTAATTTCCGAGACGAATAGCTCATTCGGATTGCGGCAATCGATCTCGTGCACCGTGCTGAACTCGCTTGGTTTCTTGCCCGGCTTGCCGAACTTTCCGACGACCGTGCCGTCGAGCTCCATCTTGTAGATCTCGCCCGTGATGTCGCGGTACTGCGCGAGGCCGTTGTCCGGTATCGAATTCGAGACAAATAGATACTGATGCGGTCCCGGTGAAATGCACATGGCCCAGGGATTTCCCACGTTGTCGTAGATCGCCTTGAAGTTGAGATCGTTGTCGAAGACCTGCACGCGCGCATTACTGCGATCGCCGACATAGACGTTGCCGCCTGCATCCATCGCCATGGTGTGCGGGAGGTTCAACTGGCCGGGCTGGCTGCCTTTCGATCCCACTTGCTTGATAAACCGGCCGTTCTTGTCGAACTTGACGACGCGGGAATTCCCGTAGCCATCGGTCACGAAGATGTCGCCAGCGGCGTCAAATCCAACATCCGTCGGACGGCTGAACACGTAAGGTTCAGGCGCCGCCTCCGGCGCGCCGGCAGGCGCGGCAACCAGGCCTTCGACGGCTTCCGGCCTGCGGCCGATCACCATCGCGACGCGCCCGTCCGGCGTGAACTTGATCACCATGTTGGTGCCTTCATCCACCGCCCAGATGTTGTCGTTGCGATCCACACGCACCGCATGTGCGAATTCAAAGCCGTAAAGGCCCTGGCCGATCTCGCGCACGAATGCGCCGTGCTCGTCGAACTCGAAGAGACGGGTGTCTGCGCTTCGCGTGTACACGAAGACGTGCCCTTTCGAGTTAGTGGCAACGCCGATGCCCTCCCCGAGGTACACATTCGCCGGAAGCTTCAGGAATCCTGCTACCGACTCGTAGGGAATCTCGGGAACGTTCTGGGCCTTGGCCTTCGTCTGCGCGAGAGCCGGGTCCGCGGCAAGACAGGCCAGTAGGCACACGATCACGGTCACAGTCGCGTCAATCATGTCTGAGCGCCTTGATTGGATCGAGCCGCGCTGCGCGCGCGGCCGGGTAACTTCCCGCGATCAGGCTGATCGCGACTGAAAACCCGATGGCACCGCCAATCAGCCAGAACGGCAGCGAAAAAAGATTCCCCGCCGTTCCGCCTTGATTCTGGATGTAGACGTTGGCGCCGAAATTAATGATCCTCCCGACGATCCATCCAAGCACGACGCCTGTCACGCCTCCAAAGAATCCAATCGCCGACGCCTCGATGAGAAAAATCCGGCGAATGTCACCATCGCTGCCGCCAATCGCTTTCATGATTCCGATTTCGCGCGTGCGCTCGAGGATCGACATCACCATCGTGTTCATGATGCCAAGCGACGAGACGGCCAGCGCGATCGATCCAATCAACGTCAGCACAATGTCGAGAATGATGAAACCGCGCTTGGCGCCCTGCAGGGCATCGTTCAGCGAGAAGGCGGAAAAGCCTCTCTTCTTGATCTGATCCTCGACGTCCTGCGTGAACTGCGGGTGTTTCACTTTGACGATGACCGTATTGTAGGCACGGTCATTGGCGCGCTCGGGCACGAGTGCCTGCGTCAGCGCGCGCGTCGCCGCGACAATGGCCTTGGCGCGGCCGAGCGGAATCATCAACCCAGAAACGGCGGCCGTGCCGCCAAACGGACCGGTCTCGCGTTCGAGGATCCCCACGATGCGATAGGGCACGTCCACGCGTGACGCCATAGCTGCCGCGGGACCGCCGGCAGGAGGTTGCGTCGACGGCGGCCCGGGTGCCGCATGGACGAGAATGAGATCTTTTCCGAGCAGCCCTTGCGGATTCGCTTCATCGATCCGCTTGGCCATCTCGAGACTCAGCAGGCACTCCGCTGCGCCATCGTCACTGAAGAACCGCCCGTACGTGATTGACTGGAATGCCCCCTCATCCCTCGCCGACATCGGGACGCCCGCTGCCAGCATGCCTTCCGAATCGCTGCCGAACTTCGCTTCGACGGGCGCGCGTACGTTGGGATACACCTCCTTGACGCCCTCGATCGCGGCCAACTCCTTAATCGTGTTGTCGTTCAGATCCGAGCGGAGCGGTGTGGCATCGGGTGAAACCGCCGCCGGGCCGGCGCGCCGGCGCGTGCCGAATCCACGCCTGCCTCCTCGGGCGAGCGTCGCCAGACCGCCAGGCATGTCCTGTCCAGGCGTCACGGTTATCGTGTCGAACAGCCCTGACTTCGTGAAACGGGAGACGAATTGATCCTGCAGGCCCACACCGAGAGAGACCATGCCGGCAAGTGAGGCGATTCCAATCGACACTCCGAGCGTCGTCAGCGAGGTCCGGAGCTTCGCTTCGCCAAGATTCCGCAGCGCCAGGCTCAGCGTGTCCCGAAAAGTCATACGGTCGATGACAACCGGTGGTTGACGACGACGCCGTCGAGCAGGGTGATCGTGCGGTTCGCGTAGGCGCCGGCGAGCGTCGCATCGTGCGTCACCATGATGATCGTCTTTCCTTCGCGCTGATTAAGGTCTTTCAGGATGGCCATGATGTCGCGCGAGGTGTGGCTGTCGAGATTTCCGGTCGGCTCGTCGGCCAGCAGCAGATGCGGCTTGTTCGACAACGCGCGCGCGATGGCCACCCGCTGTTGTTCACCGCCTGAGAGTTCACGAGGCCGATGATCCTGGCGGCCGCCGAGCCCCACGGACTCGAGCAGGCTTCCGGCAGACGCGTCACGTTCCGCACGCGCCACGCCGGCAAACATCATGGCCAGCGTAATGTTCTCGCGGGCAGTCATC
>Ga0222622_10000428_pt1 | contig 15606 bp, 20 predicted proteins | sample PLM2_5_b1metaG_FD_177335 | JGI IMG/M metagenome (GOLD analysis project Ga0222622, IMG submission 177335) | Groundwater sediment microbial communities from an aquifer in East River, Colorado, USA - PLM2_5_b1 | ecosystem: Environmental > Terrestrial > Soil > Riparian zone | place: USA: East... | reverse complement strand
TGTTTATTTTGTGTTCTTTGTGGCAGGACGCGGTGTGGCGCCGGTGCTCTTTCGTTTTCTTAATGAGAACAGGATGCTGATGCTGGGTTTGATCACTGTCCTGGCTGGCGTGGTAATTACGGTCGTTGCGAGCTCACTGCTGTTTTTAGGAATCGGGGCAGGCATAGCGGGATTTGGTACATCGTGGATCTTTCCGGCCAATGTTTCCCGTTTCTCAAAAACCTTTGGCCCGGCTGCCTCACGCCGCTCCGCGCCCTTCTTCATCTGCGGCACGCTGGGAGCCGCAGCTTCAACATGGCTGATCGGGTTTGTCTCGAATCAGACGGGCAATCTGCAATACGGCATGTACGTGCTCGTGGGCAGCATCGTTCTCTTAACGATATTGCAGATCGGTTTGGGAATGCGTCGCGGGGCCGTTGGCTAGTTGTTCAGGTCGAGCGTTTTCAGATATTCGCGGAATTCCCCACCCAGGTCTTCACGTTTTAACGCAAGCTCGACGGTAGCCATTAAAAAGCCCAGCTTGTCGCCCGCGTCGTGACGTTTGCCGACGAGTTTGACCGCGTAGAACGGCCGGTCTTTCATGAGGATACGCATGGCGTCCGTTATCTGTATCTCGCCGCCCGCACCCGGCTTTGTTTGCTCGATCGCGGCAAAAATATCGGGCGTAAAGATGTACCGGCCGATTATCGCCAGGTCCGACGGGGCATCGGCAAACGGCGGCTTCTCGACCATGTCCTTTATCTTATAAACGTTCGGCTCAACCTCGTCCGCGTCGATCACGCCAAACCGGGAAATGTCCTCACCCAGTACCTGCATTGTCGCGATGACCGGTGCGTTGTATTTCTCGTATACCTCAACCATCTGCTGCAGGGCTGGTTTCTCGGCATCCACTATGTCATCGGCGAGCAACGCGGCGAACGGCTCGTCACCCACAAAATCTTTTCCCTGATAAATGGCATGGCCCAGGCCGAGGGCCTGCTTTTGCCGTGTGTAACTAATTCGCGCGATCTCGGTAATGGCACGGACCTGCTTATAAAATGCCTCCTTGCCCCGCTGCAGCAGCATCTGCTCGAGCTCGTACGAGATATCAAAATGGTTCTCGATATCAGATTTGTCTCGGCCTGTTACGATCAGAACGGATTCTATTCCGCTCGCAACCGCTTCCTCGACAACATACTGGATAAGCGGCTTGTCCACGAGCGGCAGCATTTCCTTTGGCGTCGATTTAGTGGCGGGCAAGAAACGTGTGCCGAGGCCGGCGGCGGGGAAAACAGCCTTGCGAATTTTGTTTGTCATATTCAAGTTTGCTAAATTCGACAAGTCTTTTATTAAGACGAATTGTAAATTTTAGGTTATATGCCTGCGTGTGACAAACTTTGCCCGCCGGCATACAAAAGCGTGAATTAGTCACAAATGTTAGACCTCACTTTTGTCAGAGAAAACCTCGAAACGGTCCGCCAGGCCCTGCGCGACCGTAATTTTCCTGACGATTCCCTCGCGACTTTTCAGGACCTCGACGCAGAACGCCGTCGCGTTATCGGCGAGGCCGACCAGATAAATCAACAGCGAAACGCCGCAAGCAAAGAGATCGGTGCATTAATGCAAAGCGGCCGGCGTGACGAGGCCGAGGCTAAAAAGGCAGAGGTCGCAGGGCTAAAGGATAAGCAAGCCGGGCTTGAGAAAGCCCGTGACGACGCCGAGGCGGCAATGCGCGAACTGCTTTCGGGCTTGCCAAACATTCCGGCAGATGACGTTCCGGTCGGTCCGGATGAGACTGCAAACAAAGAAATTCGCCGCTGGGGTGAACCCCGAGAGTTTGATTTTGAACCAAAAGACCACGTAGACCTCGGCGAGAGCCTCGGCATTCTCGATCTTGAAAGGGCAGTAAAGATCGCCGGTTCACGGTTTGCTATTCTAAACGGCGCAGGTGCACGGCTCGAAAGGGCGTTGGTAAATCTGATGCTCGAGGTCCACACCGGCGAGCATGGATATACAGAAACGCTGCCGCCGTTTCTCGTAAATCGTACCGCTCTTTTCGGGACCAACCAGCTGCCTAAATTTGAAGAGGACCTCTTTCATATCAAGGACGACCGGCAATTTGCCCTCATCCCAACGGCGGAGGTTCCCGTTACCAACTACCACGCTGACGAGATACTCGACGCCGCGGACCTGCCAAAATATTACACGGCATACACGCCATGCTTTCGCAGCGAAGCCGGCAGCTACGGCCGGGACACACGCGGGCTGATCCGCCAGCACCAGTTCGAAAAGGTAGAGTTGGTAAAACTCTGCTTGCCTGAGAATTCAGAGGACGAACACGAAAAGCTCACCGCCAACGCCGAACGCATTCTGCGGCTGCTCGGGCTTCCCTATCGGACAGTGACTCTTTCAACCGGCGACATGGGATTTGGGGCGCGTAAGACCTACGACATAGAGGTGTGGCTGCCTAGTCAAAAAACATATCGCGAGATATCGAGCTGTTCGAACTGCGGCGACTTTCAAGCTCGCAGGATGAACACTCGCTTTCGACGAGCAGGCGGAGCCAAACCTGAGTACGTCCACACGATGAACGGCAGCGGCCTCGCCGTCGGACGCACATGGATAGCGGTCCTAGAAAATTACCAGCAGCCCGACGGCAGCATTCACATCCCGGAAATACTTCACCCATACATGAACGGCATCACAAAGATCGGTTGACGGAAAAGCGGTTCGTAATTACGATGTAATTATGAAAACGCAGATCATCCAGATCGGCAACTCGCAGGGCATTCGCATCCCCAAGGTCCTTCTGGAAGAATGTCGGATAAGCGGCGACGTCGAGCTCACCATTCAACCTGACGGCATCCTGATCCGCAATGTGCAGAAACCGCGTGCCGGCTGGGACGAGGCGTTTCGAAAAATGGCCGAGAACGAAGAGGACGAACCTGTCACCGAGGCCCCTGCGAGCGCTTTCGATAAAAAGGAGTGGCAATGGTAGAGCGGTTTGACGTCTATCTGGTCAGTCTCGATTTGGCCCCGTCAAAGGACGCCAAAAATACCCGCCCATGCGTGGTGATCTCACCCGACGAGATGAACCGCAATATCCAGACCATCATAATCGCTCCTCTTTCAGCCGCCTCGGCAAAATATCCGACGCGCATTGAGGTCGATTTCCTGAATAACCGCCGTTCGATCGTTTTAGACCAGATCCGAGCGGTTGACCGAGGTCGTCTCGTAAAAAAGATAGGTTCGATCGACAAAGCGGTTCATAAACAAACCCTCGAAAAGCTGCAGGAGATGTTTGCAGAGTAAGGTCGAGAAGATCGTCTCAGGCGGCCAAACCGGGGCGGACCGTGCAGCATTAGATTTTGCGATAGAGCACGGCATCGACTACGGCGGCTTTGTTCCCAGCGGCCGGATGGCAGAGGACGGCGTAATCCCGTCCCGATATGCTCACCTGACCGAAGCCGCGACTTCGGAACCGGCCGAGAGAACGCGGCTGAATGTCCTTTCATCAGACGGCACTATTCTAATCACCCACGGGCCGCCAACGGGAGGTTCAGATCAAACAAAAGAATTCGCCCATTTGCTCGGCAAGCCATGGCTGCACATCGATCTCGCAAACGAGCCGATCGCAAAGGCCGCTGAAAAGGCCGCCGAATGGCTCGCCCTGACGGGCTGTCAGATCTTAAATATCGCCGGCCCGAGAGCGTCCGAAAACGTACATATATATCCAGCAGTAAAGGAATTTCTCAGGAACTTGTTTAAAAAATAAAAGGCGCCGCAAGCGGCGCCCGTCTCGTACTTTCATTCAATATCAGTGTTCAGTAAGTCCGGCGTTCTGCTGCGTCAGGTTACGGTTCGCTTCGCTCACCACCTGTTTCGTCTTATCCAAAAGGTGCGAGGCGGTGTCCTGTGCTTTTTCCAAAAACTGTTCACGTGCCTCGCCCAGCATTTGCCCCTCATATTGTGTGGACGGCAGCGCCAACCCTATCGCCGCCCCCAGGCCTAGAGCGACAGCGCCAACGGCGAGGGGATTTTCCTCGATATACCGGCCGTACATATCCTGCGCAGCCGTACCTAACTCGCCAGCCTTGTCATAGGCTTTGTTTGCCATTTCGCCCGCACTTGAATATGCCGTGTCCACGGCTCCGGAAACTTTGTTCAGAGCGTTGCTCGCCGTGGCGGAGACAGCCTCTTTTACGCCGCTCAATGTTTCGCTGGTGGTGCCAGTCGTCGACGACTGCGACGGCATATCCTGCTCCCGAGGGCCTCTCAGATAACGCCGGCGGTCTCGTGTGTAGCTTAATTTGCCGGTATACCCCTGATAAGCCAGGATGCCGGCTCCGACGCCAATAAGTATGAACGGAAGCGGATTATTCTTGGCCGTTCTTATCACAGTTGAATTTGATAGGTCATTAGATAGATTCTTCATCATATTTGCCGCCTTTCCTATGGTTGCGTCATAGACCGCTACTTTTGCCGTCTCTACGGCATTTGATACATGTTCGGATACTTGGTCGGACAAGTTAGAGAAACTGAGTTTGTCCTGGATCGCATCAATAGTCTCACCCATCTGGCTGCGAGTTTCCTCGATCTGATCCTTTATTTGCTCCGCCTCAGCCGGAGTATCATCGTCGCTTAGATCATAGCTCTCATCCGAGGTTTTGAGATCCAGCATGTCCTCGCGCGACGCGTCATCCTCTGAAATCGTATATTCCGACGGATCTTTACGATCGATGTTTTCTATGTCAGTTCTTTCTTCAGCCATTTTGCGTCCTCCTTGATCGTTTCTACTGTCTGTCTAGGCACCGGGTCGGTCTTTCGCAGTTCGGCAGCGGCCGACGAGATCATAAAGAACGCTACGATCCCGATCACCGCTCCGACCAGAAGGGCCGATACCCAAATGGGGATCGCCATTCCAAGCACAATAATGATACCGGCAATGATCGCTAGTAATGCCGCGTATGCGACAGCTCCGCCCACTACCAGATATCCAACATTTTTCCCGACCTTGGTGGCCTTATGGGCCATTTCGGTTTGGGCAAGGGCAACCTCTTGCCGGACCAAAGTGCTGGTCTCAGCTGCCAACTCGGAAAACAGGTCACCTAAACTTCTTTCTTCTCGCACCATTTGTTGCTGTGCCATAACTACCTCCTACAAGCACCTCACATCGTTTCCGTCGATCCAGTGGCACGCGTCTTTTCAGCCGTGGCCGATCCCGTCGATCTGGTTCCACGGGTTCTGTCAGCCGTGGTCGTCTCAGGTAACTGGTGATCGACGTCAGTTGAGAACTGGCCTGTTGTTATCGACGGTGTCGGCGAGCTCTTGAGAAACCTGGCCGCGAGCAAACCCACCGCAAACGCGGTTCCGATGAATACAGCCGGGTTGCGACGTGCGTAATTCTCAACATCGCGGCTGACCGCTCTAAGGTCGCGATTATCAAAATATCCGGCGACCTGCTCCAATTTGGCGGCTGCCTTATTTGCATAACGTGCCGAGTAGTCTGCTATCGGCGTTTTGTCCGTGCTCTGATCAAGATTTTGGCCGACCTGACGCACACTGCCCGCTATGCTCCGCAATCCGCCGGTAACACCCGCCTTACGCTCCTGTAAGGTCATCGTCGCCTTTTCAGCCACTTTATCGTATGCCTGCCCCGCCGTGTTCTTAGCTTGATCCAGCAGCGTGCTGGCGGTCTCCTTTGTCTTATCTAAAATATCGCCGCTCTCGTCGCGGTCTGAATGAGGCATGGGAGTAAAGTCCTTGCCGTTAGCACGTTCGGTTTGTGTCGACTGATTTCTCTGGTTAGCCATCGTATGATCTCCTTATGTCTTGCCTAATAAGCCCGTATGGACACGTCGACCGTCATTTACTCATCGAGTAAATGATACTTAGCCGATGTGTCAATGGTTTTTCGTAAAAACCTATAGGATGTTTTTACGATTCCCGGACCTGAGGTTTTAGGCTATCCCAATGAGAGAAGCGATTTGGTATGCGATGTTACTAAGAATCCAAAAAATTTGTGTTTTTGGAACCCTACCGCGGGGTGGCGGTCTTGGACTCGTTCCACAGATCGTCCATTTCCTTGAGGTCGGCAGCCTCGAGGGACCGACCGGCGGCCTTCAGTTGCTCCTCGATGTACCCGAACCTTTTTCTGAATTTGCGGTTTGTCGTCTTTAGTGCTGTCTCAGGTTCCACGTCGAAGTGCCGGGCGAGATTCAAGACCACAAATAACAAATCTCCGATCTCGCCGGCGATCTCGTCGGTCTCCCCATCGGTGATGGCTTCCTTTAGTTCGGCTGCCTCTTCGTCGAGCTTGGCAAAGATCTGATCTGCGTTCTCCCAGTCAAATCCGACCTTGGCTGCTTTCTTGGTCAGCTTTAGCCCCTCAAGCAGAGCAGGAAAATGGACCGGCACCTCGTCCAGTATCGATTTATGGTCCTTTTCCGGTTTGCCTGACGCTTTGCGTTCGTCGGCCTTTAACTGGTCCCAGTTGTCCAGGACGTCCTGTGCCCGGTGAAGCTTGGCATCGCCAAAAACGTGGGGGTGACGCAGGATCAGCTTTTGAGTGACGCCATCGCACACCTCGTCAATGTTGAAGTCACCCCGTTCTGCCCCGATCGTCGAATGAAAGACGACCTGGAGCAGCAGATCACCCAATTCCTCGCGCAGATTGGCCGTGTCGCCCGTCTCATCTGCCTCGTGAATGGCGTCAAAGGTCTCGTAAGCCTCTTCGAGGAGGTATTGGGAAAGCGAAGCGTAGGTCTGTTCGTGGTCCCACGGGCACCCGCCCGGCGCCCTGAGCCGGGCCATCACGGCGACTAGATCATCAAAGGATTTGGACATTGAATAATTAGAGTCCAGCGGATGCGGTGAGTCAAGAGGGTCCTCGATACGACTACCACCGCTCAAATGCAAAATGCTAATATCGAAGCAACGGGATTATTTATGATCGGGAAAGACGACAACCAGGAAGAAGTTAGCTTTAAAGTTGCAGACCGGCGAAAGTTTAACGCCGACGGCTCTCTGAAGGACGGCGTTACGCTGGAACCTGATAAGCCGGCGGAAAAGCCGGAACCGAAAGCCGCCGCGGTGGAACCGGCCGAGGAACCGATATTACCGCTGACGGCGTCCGCGGATGCGGCCCCTCGCTCTGAACCTATGGCTGCGGAGGACCTTGACGATGAGGACTATCCCGGTGCTGACGATCCTGCAAGTTTTGTAAACTTTCTTTCCACATTGGCGACCAATGCCGCCGCCGCACTTGGTGCGGTGCCGCATCCTGCGACCGGCAAACGTACTCTCGATCTCGAAAGCGGCAAATACTGGCTCGACATCCTGGGCATGCTCAAGGATAAAACCGCCGGAAACCTTCACCCCCAGGAGGCTCGCCTGCTCGAGGGCCTGCTTGGCGACCTTCGTATCCAGTACGTCCAACTTGTCCGCGCAACAGAAGAAAAATTAAAGGCACAAGCCGCACAAAAATTCTCAGGCGCCGATATTCTCGGAAAAAAATAGTTTCAATACACTGGCCGCAGAGATCGCAGGGCAAAGAAATCTTCCTTTTCTCTGCGGCCTTGGCGTTCTCTGCGTTAAAATTGGCTAAATGAAACTTACCTTTCTCGGCACAGGTACATCTACCGGCGTTCCATCCATCGGCTGCGATTGCGAAACTTGCCTGTCTGAGGACCCGCGGGACAAACGCCTACGCGTTTCTGTCCTCATCGAACACCAGGACAAAAAGGTACTCGTCGATACCTCAATCGATTTTCGTCAGCAGGCGTTAAGGGCCGGCATCCGCCATCTGGACGCTGTGCTCATTACGCATTGCCACGTAGATCATGTGTTTGGCCTCGACGATATCAGGCCGCTAAATTTCCGTTATGGGGCGATGGGGGTTTACGCGAATAATGTGGCGTGGACTGACCTTCGCCGTATCTTCAAATACATATTCGAACCGACCCATTTTGGCGGTGGGCTGCCGCAGCTGCTGCCGCACACTGTCGAGAGCCTGGCACCTTTTTGCATAGGCGAGGACCTAGAGATAACGCCGATCGAGGTGATACACGGTGAACTGCCGGTCATCGCCTACCGCTTCAATGACTTTGCTTATGCGACCGATCTCAAGGTCATACCGCCCTCGTCCATGAACGCCCTTCGCGACCTGGATGTTCTCGTCCTCGACTGCGTACGGATCAAGCCGCACTCGACCCATCTCTGCCTCGAAGAAGCTCTCGCATTGATCGAAGAGCTAAAACCGAAACGGGCATTCCTTACTCACTTGAACCACGACATTCTGCACGCCCGCGACACAGCTTTGTTGCCGGAAAATGTGCACTTCGGATACGACCAACTGGTAGTTCAGTAGTTTCTAAACTGATCTCGCCACGCTTTAACCTTGTACCTGATGCCGCGCGCGCTAAGTGGTGCAATAACTACTGTTACACGAAACTTTTAAAACCACTACATTTTGTGTTGACAAAGGCAATTGACTACAATATAGTCTATATCCACTGAGAAACGGCCTTTGATCCAAGAGTCAAAAGACCTTTAAAAATACAACAATAAATCTGGTGAGATTAGCCTCGTTTGCTCTTATGGCAGATGCGGGTTGCGGGACTATCTTTCTCTTTTTTTCACCTGCGAGGTATTTATGGACCCTTCAATTGGAACCGCTGCAAAACGACAAACCGACAGATCAGGCCAGACCTCGATGCAGGTCCGTAAGCGAAACGGCACGTATGAACCGGTCGATATCAACAAGATCGTCCGGGCGATCACTCGCTGCTGTTTCAACCTGGACTCGGTTGACAGCCTAAGGATCGCGACGAAAACCATCAGCGGATTGTATGACGGCGCGACCACCAGGGAACTGGACAAGCTCTCGATACAGACGGCAGCCAGCCTCATATTTGAGGAGCCTGAATACTCGCGTCTTGCCGCTCAGTTGCTCAACCAATACATAGAAAAAGAGGTCCGCAACCAGGAAATACATTCCTTTTCACAATCGATCGCTTTTGGTGTCAAAGAGGGTTTGATCGGCAGCCGGGTCGCTAACTTTGTGATCGAGAACAGCCGCAAACTCAACGACGCGATCGACCTGTCGCGGAACAGCCTGTTCGAGTTTTTCGGATTGCGCACATTATATGATCGTTATCTTTTAAAGAACCCCGAGACCCGCGATGTTATTGAGTCGCCGCAGTTTTTCTGGATGCGCGTGGCGTGCGGTTTGGCAGAGAATCCGTACGAGGCGATCGATCTGTACAATCTGTTTTCTTCACTAGAATACGTCCCCTCGACCCCTACGCTTTTTAATTCGGGTACTCAGCACGAACAGCTTTCCAGCTGCTTTTTGCTTGATTCGCCGCAGGACAGCCTCGACAGCATCTACGGTAAATACGCGGACGTTGCAATGCTGTCAAAATTCTCAGGCGGCATTGGAATCGCATATCATCGCGTTCGTTCACGCGGCTCTCTCATCCGCGGGACCAATGGGCACTCAAACGGGATCGTTCCCTGGCTAAAGACGCTTGATTCATCGGTCGCCGCTGTAAATCAGGGCGGCAAGCGAAAGGGGGCGTGCTGTGTTTATCTCGAATCATGGCATGCCGATATAGAGGATTTTCTCGAGTTGCGCGAAAACACGGGTGACGAGGCCCGCCGCACTCACAACCTCAACCTCGCCAATTGGATACCCGATCTGTTCATGAAACGCGTCGAAGCCGCCGGTATCTGGTCGCTGTTCGATCCTAAAGTCGTGCCGCATTTCCCCGACCTATACGGGGAGGAGTTTGAGGCTGCATACATCAAGGCTGAGGAAGAGGGTATCTACGACCGGCAGATCAACGCCCGCGATCTGTACGCAAAAATGATGCGGACGATGGCCCAGACCGGCAATGGCTGGATGACCTTTAAGGACGCCTCAAACCGCAAGTCGAACCAGACCGCCAAACCGGAGAATGTCATCCATCTCTCAAATCTCTGCACAGAGATCATTGAGGTGACGAGCGAAAAGGAAACGGCAGTCTGCAACCTCGGTTCCATAAATGCCGCCCGATATGTCAAAGATGGCCAATTTGACTATGAAAAGCTGCAGCGTAATGTACGGCTTGCCGTGAGGCAGTTGGACCGAGTTATCGATCTTAATTACTACGCCATACCCAGCACGTCCGGGTCCAATTACCGCTGGCGCAACATCGGCCTCGGACTGATGGGTTTGCAGGATGTATTTTTCCAGATGCGTTTGGCTTTCGATTCGGAAGAGGCTCGAAAGATCTCGGCACGCATTCAGGAAGAGATCTATTTCGCAGCTCTCAATGCCTCGAGCGATCTGGCTGTGGAGCGCGGCCCTCACCCCGCTTTCCTGGAAACCCGCGCAGCGGATGGTGATCTGCAGTTTGACCTGTGGGGTATCAAACCGGACGACATGGACCGTTGGGACCGGTTACGCGAAAAGATCAAAGGCACGGGCCTCCGTAATAGCCTTATGATAGCTATTGCTCCGACGGCAACGATCGCCTCGATAGCCGGCTGTTACGAATGTATCGAGCCGCAAGTGTCGAACCTGTTCAAACGCGAGACGCTGTCGGGCGATTTTGTCCAGGTAAATAAATACCTGGTCAACGAGCTTAAAACCGCCGGCCTCTGGACCGAGGAGCTACGCACAAAGATCAAACTCGCCGAGGGTTCAGTACAGGACATCGATGAACTCAACGCTGAGCTAAAGGCGATCTACCGCACGTCATGGGAGATACCGATGAGGTCCCTGATCGATATGGCAGCCGACCGCGGTGCATATATCGACCAGTCGCAGTCGCTCAACCTGTTTATGGAGAGCCCGTCGATCGGCAAGCTCTCGTCGATGTATATGTATGCGTGGCAGAAAGGATTAAAGACGACCTATTACCTGCGCTCGCGTCCGGCGACAAAGATCGCCCAGGTATCGGCAGAGAACATCGAGATCCCGGCAGATGTGAAAAAGACTTACACCGACGAGGAAGCATTAATTTGCTCACTTGAGAATCCGGAAGAATGCGAGGCGTGTCAGTAAATAAATGTCGAATGATGAATATCGAATAACGAATGAAAGATTTCGACCTAAAACAGCGAACGAAACTTTTTGCATTACGGATCATTAAGCTTTTTACATCGCTTCCAAAGACAGCCGAGGCTCAAGTGATCGGAAAACAAGTGCTAAGAAGCGGAACAAGCGTCGGAGCTGAATATAGAGAAGCGTGTCGTTCTCGATCAAGTGCAGAATTCATCAGCAAGATACAGAGTAGCTTGCAAGAGTTAGACGAAACCGCATATTGGCTGGAATTGTTAGTTGAAGGCGGTTTAATTAAGCCCGCAAAACTGAATAGTTTACAAAAGGAAGCCGACGAATTGACTGCGATCTTTGTCTCCTCGGCTAGGACCGCAAAAGGGAAGAAGTGAGAAAGACCTCTTTTATTCATCATTCGATATTCAAAAATATGTTACTAGCTCCTGGTTTTAACCTGACTCTCCGACCTATGAAGTATCCGGAATTTTACGAGATGTACCGGAACTCTATTAAAAATACGTGGACCGTCGAGGAGGTCGATTTTTCGACTGACGTCAATGACCTCCGCAACAAGATGTCCCCTTCAGAACGCCACATGATCAATCGACTTGTTGCATTTTTTGCAACCGGGGATTCGATCGTTTCCAACAATCTCGTCCTCAATCTCTACAAGCACATCAATTCACCCGAGGCGCGTATGTACCTCTCGCGCCAGCTATTTGAGGAGGCGGTTCACGTACAGTTTTACCTGACATTGCTCGACACCTATATTCCTGATCACGACGAACGCGAAAAGGCGTTTGCCGCGATCGAGAATATTCCTTCGATCCGTAAAAAGGGCGAGTTTTGCTTGAAATGGATCGATTCGATCGAGAGTCTCACGTCGCTCAACACCCGCGAAGATCGCAAACAGTTTCTCCTCAACCTTATCTGCTTTGCGTCGTGTATCGAAGGGCTGTTCTTTTTTGCAGCTTTTGCATATGTGTATTTTCTTAGGTCAAAGGGGCTGCTGCACGGGCTTGCAGCGGGGACCAACTGGGTCTTTCGCGATGAGTCGGCTCATATGAATTTTGCTCTGGAGGTTGTCAAAACGGTGCGGGCCGAGGAGCCTGAATTGTTTGACGCCCAACTCGAACGCGAGATCGCAGCCATGCTGGACGAGGCGGTCGAGTGCGAGATGCAGTTTGCCGAGGACATCCTGTCGGGCGGCGTCTCGGGCCTGTCGGTTGCTGACATGCGGCAGTATCTCGAGTTCATCGCCGACCAGCGTCTGGTTATGCTCGGGATGCAAAAGGTTTACCGTTCAAAAAACCCCTTCTCATTTATGGACCTGCAGGACGTGCAGGAACTCGCCAACTTTTTCGAAAGGCGCGTCTCTGCCTACCAGGTCGCAGTTGCCGGCGAGGTCAGCTTTAGCGAGGCGTTCTAGAATCTTAGCTTGCCGTTATTTCCAGTTAGCTGAACCACTGATTCGACAGGGTTACTTGGCACCGAGTTCTATGAGCTTCTGACGGCCTTGCTCTATTACGTCCCGTAATCGGGCGAGCGGTTCCGCAGTAGGTGATTGGCTAATATACGATCCGATCACCAAATAAAGATTTTTTTGCGACTTACCATTAACGGTGAACGAATAATAATTTGCGTAAATACCGAAAGGGGATGAATAGCTCATCGACGACGCCTTGGTTGTCTCAAAGGAAGTATTCACGGCCTGATACAGTTTATCTAATCCATCCTCAATACTTTCGAGCTTATTGAAATCAACGACTTGGTCGTAGATATCTAGAGCGTAGAGCTTTTTGGCATCACCGAACACCCATGAAATTTTGGCGGTGGGCCCATGCCCGCCGCGGCCAAGCACATCGGTAAGAGGGAAAGACTGAGTAACCAATACCGTATCGGTGCGTTTGAGAAAGGTTTCATATTCTGAAACTGCTGATGGTTCTGAGGATCGCCGCGAGTCGACTTGGGCATTTGCCGCAAAAGCGAGACCCAGCAGGATCAATCCGAATCTAATGGCAGTGAGAGTTTTGTACATTTGAATCTCCTGACGATCGTTATCAAACTTGGTGAACACGGAGTAGCCGGACGACTTTTTCGATAATAGTGTGGTATACGAGTATCTGTCCAGAGAAGTCTTGACCGACTTCAGACCCTCAGCAAGCCCCGGAACCCTCTGGCGGCGTAGTAGGATTCGGCACCATTGTGATATGTAAAAACACGACCAAATCGGTGATCGCAAAAGATGGCTCCGCCCAGTTTTCTAACCTCGGCGGGCGTTTTGACCCAACTCGATGTTTTAAGGTCGAACTCGCCGAGTTTTTGCAGTTCCCGATATTCCTCTTCGGTCAAAAGCTCAATACCCATAGCCCCCGCCAGATCAACAGCGTTATTTTCCGGTTTATGTTCTTTTCGTGATTCCCACGCTGCGCGGTCATAACAAAGACTCCTTCGGCCCTTCGGACTTTCCGCCGAGCAATCATAAAAAATGTATTCGTCCGTCCCCTTATCAAAGCCAACAACATCCGGTTCCCCGCCGGTTCTTTCCATCTCGTAGAGCGACCCGAGTTTCTTTGGATCGGCATCCAGCTTTGCCTGCACCTTTGCCCACTCGAGACCCTTATGCCGGCCCATGTTTTTCTCAAAGCGGGTTTTTAGCTCTTTGAGTAATTCGTCTCGATGTTCCGGTGGCAAGTTCTGTTTCATTATGTTTATTGATTATTCTCTGAATAATGACCGACTTGTCTTTGCTTATGATCAATAACGATCGGCCTAAATAGTTTCAATTTGTATCTTTTATTGGCGGAGCTTCGTGTAAAGCAACTTCCCAATCCTCGTAAGGCGGGTCAACGTGAAAGTTCGGGTCACAATATGATCGAAGGTAATCCGTTGCCCTTTTCTCAGCGTACTTCGCGTTTAGCACGCTTCCATTTTCGTCTAGTTCGATTACATTCGCATAGATCGCAAAAACTTGTTCGATCGCGCTTGGTTCTTTGCCGTAGAGAGAAAGATAATCAATGCCTTCTAAGGTATCTTGAGACCCACTCGCCATGAAGTATGCGAATCTCCTTAGAGCACCGCTAAATGAGTCGCCTAACTTCAAATGCATCAGATACCTAGCCCTCACGTTTCGCACGAATAGCCACCCAGATCGCTCGCACAACAAACAGCCCAACAATAGTCAGGACAGCGGCTCCTGATCCGGACAGTTGATATGCCGCGAGCAGTAATGCAACGCCGATGATGGCGAAGTAAATGCCCGCATACATCCACAAGCCGGAAAGCACCATTACAGGAACAAAGACGAACCGGACAGCGCCGGCATACTCTTGAACCTCGGCGGCCGGGCCGTAAATGTAACCAAATATCGGGATGGTGACAATAATATGTATCCAGCGAAGTATCGAACGTTTGGTTGCACTTTTCATAAATGGTTATTTCAATTTCCTCTGGCAATGGTCTCCCAGCGACCGGAGAGAAAGCCTCTAAGTTCAAACTCCCTCACATAAGCTTGCTTACGATCTCCTGCAGCCGGTTATGTGCCATGTTTATGCCCTGGGCAAACGGCAGCTGCAGCAATTGGTCTCTAAGAGCGTTTGATCTGAATACCGTGTGAATACTGAGCAGGCTCGTTTCATCAGTCAGTTTTTCAAATTCCAGAAACTCGAGCTGAACACCAAACGGCGCATTCTCCATTTCAAATGTCCGCGTGATCTTGCTGTCAGGGACAAATTCGTGGATCGTGCCATTTGCTTGGAACACCACATTTCCTTGAGGATCGCTCGTTTCAAATCGGTAACCGCCGTGCTTTTTATTTTCGAGTTTCAACACCCTGGTCCCCATCCATTGCTCGACGATCTCGGGCTCGACATACGCCCTGAATAGTAATTCCAACGGCAGATCAAACTCCCTCGTGATCACCAGGTCCTGTCTGCCGTCCTCGGCATTGATCTTTGTCTTGCGTTCCATATCTATTTCTTTGTTTTGTATTTTTTCATGACGCTTTCCAGTTTATTGAACCGTTCGTCCCATATGTCGCGGAATGGTTCGATAAAGTCCGCGATCTCTTTCATCTTTTTGGGATTCAGGTGATAGTGGATCTCTCTGCCGTTTTGTTCTGGTTCGATCAATTGGCACTCCGTTAGTATCTGTAAGTGTTTTGAGACCGTCGGCCTGGCCGTGTCAAAGTTTGCGGCAATGGCCCCCGCGGTCATGGATTGTGTGGCTACCAACAGAAGTATCGCCCGCCGCGTCGGGTCTGCTATTGCCTGGAAAACGTCTCGTCGTAAATTCATTGCGTAGCTATTTGACTACAAATATACATGAAGTCATTTAACTACGCAAGAATTTCGAAACGTTCCAATTCAGGCTTCGTTCTTACTTTGCAATCTCTACAAGTGGATTACTGAGCGCGCATTGAAACACCTGACCAACCGTAGGGAAATACATGTCGCCCGATATCCGCACTTTGGACCCGGCAGGAACCACTTGTCCATCCGAGGTTTTGATTTTGAGGTCCTTGTCGGTGTACTCCTTGGGCAAAAACGCGACCTGGTTTGGCTGGTCTCCGGTTTTGGTGGAAA
>Ga0222622_10000426_pt1 | contig 15619 bp, 14 predicted proteins | sample PLM2_5_b1metaG_FD_177335 | JGI IMG/M metagenome (GOLD analysis project Ga0222622, IMG submission 177335) | Groundwater sediment microbial communities from an aquifer in East River, Colorado, USA - PLM2_5_b1 | ecosystem: Environmental > Terrestrial > Soil > Riparian zone | place: USA: East... | reverse complement strand
TATGATCGCCCTGCTTTGCATCAAGACCGCCTCGGCCGGTGCCGCCATTTGCCGAGTCGATCCGCGCGAAGAACGTCCGGCCGTTCAGATCTATGACGACGCCGGTGCTGCTGTGGAGTGGTTCACCAAGAGCCTGCGGACAAGCAAACGCAACGGCTGGTCCGTTATCTATGACGGCCTGCCTCTGCAAGGCTAATGCACCTCGCCGTTGACATTGGAAACTCGAATACCAAGTTTGGCATCTTCGACGGCGATACCCTTCTTTCAAAGTTTCAAATTCCCACAAATAAAGTCGATCAAATAGACGCGATCATGGGCGATCGGCTGGAGCCCTCGATCACATCCGCGATAATTTGCGCTGTCGTACCCGCCGTCGAAGGCCAAATATCAGAGTACATATCTACGGCAACCGGGGTGACGCCTGAATTTGTCAGGAATGACTGGGATCTCGGATTGACGGTCAAGTACCAGCCATTGGAGGCTCTCGGCACAGACAGGCTGGTTAGCGCCGCGGCGGCAGCTATCAAATATGACGTCCCGTTTATTGTGTGCAGCTTTGGCACGGCGGTAACAATGGACGTGGTTACCAATGACCGGGAATTTATCGGCGGTTTGATCGCTCCCGGGATCGATACGCTCTCTAAAGCCCTGCATCTAAACACTGCAGTGCTGCCCGACGTTTTTGTTGAGGTTCCTGCCAGTGCGATACAGAACACCACGTCAGGATCGATAAGCGCCGGCGTCGGCTTTGGATATATCTATATGGTCGAGGGGCTGCTGCGCCGCATCAAAGGCGAAGCCGGCTACGCAATGAAAGTTATAGGGACCGGTGGCTCGGTCTCACTGATCGCGGAACATCTCAAGGTTCTGCATGTTGTCGATGAAGACCTTTTGCTCGACGGTTTGAGGCTGATCAGCAAGCAGCGTCAACCGGCGTAGGTCGGCAGAAATTGTGGCGGGCGGCGTGCCATCGTCATTTGTTCGAACGCATATGCGATCTTGATCAGCGTTGGTTCTGAAAATGCCCCTCCAAAAAACGAGATCCCTGCCGGCAGTCCCTGTACATATCCGGCCGGGACCGTAATGTTAGGGTACCCGGCAACCGCCGCCAGGCTCGAACTTTCAAAAACTCCGCAGTCGCCGCTGACGAGATCGGTCAGCCACGCAACCCCGCCGGAGGGTGCGACGATCGCATCGACCTTTTCTTTTGCGATCACTCCGTCGATCCCCTGCTCCTGGGTCATCAATTTGCTTTGCAGCAGAGCGATACGATATGCCCGGTCGTTGAGATCGGCTTTGGCATCTGCCTGGAAAAAGATCTCCTGGCCGAAGTAGGGCATCTCTTTGTCCGCGTTCTTTTCGTTGAAAGCGATCAGGTCTCTGAGCGTCTTGTACTGTCCGCCGCGAGCGGCGAGGTATTTGTTTAAGTCGTCTTTGAACTCATAAAGCAGCACCTCCAATTCCTGATCGTCAAAGCTACGCAGCTTAGGAAATTCGACATCGACCAATGTCGCCCCGCCATTTTTCAAAGCCTCGAGATGGGCTTCGATCAGTTTGTCGACCTTTACGTTCCGGCCAAAATATTGCCGCCCAACGCCGATCCGCATGCCTTTAAGCCCGTCTTTAATTAAGTACTGGGTGTAATCTTTCTTTTCCGTTGCCGCCCGCGAGGTGATCGGATCGTTCGTGTCAGTACCGGCCAAAACCGTCAGTAAGGCGGCCGCGTCTGCAACCGTCCTCGTCATAGGGCCGGCGGTGTCCTGACTGTGAGCGATCGGAATAATCCCCGAACGCGAAACAAGGCCAAGGGTTGGTTTGATACCAACTATCCCGCACGTCGCCGACGGACAGATGATCGACCCGTCCGTTTCCGTACCGACCGCGATGGCGGCCAGTCCCGCCGCCATCGCCGCACCCGAGCCTGACGACGAACCGCATGGATTGCGGTCAAGGATGTACGGATTGTGCGTCTGCCCGCCGCGGCCCGACCAGCCGCTGGACGATTTTGAAGAACGGAAGTTTGCCCATTCACTGAGGTTCGTCTTTCCGAGAATAACGGCCCCCGCATCGCGAAGCTGCTTTACGATAAAAGCGTCCTGTTTCGGCGTCGGAGCGTCAACCAGAGCGAGGCTGCCCGCCGTCGTTTTCATTTTGTCCGCGGTGTCGATATTGTCTTTGATCAAAACGGGGATACCGTGCAGAGGCCCTAGCGTTTTGCCGGCCTTACGCTCAGCGTCACATTGTTCGGCGATGGCCAAGGAGTCGGGATTAAGCTCGATGATCGAATTGAGTTTCTTGTCGATTTCACCGATGCGAGCCAGGTACCTTTGGGCGATGCTCTTTGCCGTCGCCTGCCCCGACGACATTGCCGACTGCAGCGACGCGACCGTTGCATTCTCAAGATCAATATCCGCCGCCGAAACGGAAATTACGTTTTTACTCATTAGAACTGCCGCACCCGCCAAAGCAGAGCTCTGCACAAATCTTCGCCGATCGATCATATCCGTTTTGCACCTCGTTTTTGCGGATTATAGCAGACGGCTGCGATTGTTTATCCTGTACCGAGCGTTAAATCTCCGCCTTTCGCTATAATCTGATAGATGGATGCTTCCAGGGCCGAACTGCCTCCTTCAAAAATTGTTTCTGCACTACGCGGTTTCAACCTGTTGCCGGCGATCGTGTTCCTGCCCACGAGGCGGAAATGTGACGAAGCGGCGTCCGAAGTCGCTTTCGACAAATCACAACAAGCGGATCCCCAAAGGCAAAAGCAGCGGCAGCTCATATTTGATGAATTTGCACTCGAGTTTCCTGAGGTCCTCGATCACAAACACGCCAAGGTGATCGTAAGGGCAGGCGTCGCGGCCCACCATGCCGGGCACATACCCTCGTGGAAACTGCTGATCGAAAGGATGATGTCGGCGGGACTGCTCAATGCTCTGTTTGCGACGTCCACTGTGGCAGCGGGTGTAGATTTCCCTGCCCGCACCGTGGTCATAGTTAATGCCGATACCCGCGGCAATGATGGTTGGCGGCCGCTGACGGCGAGCGAACTCCAGCAAATGACGGGCAGAGCTGGCCGTCGCGGGCGTGACAATGTGGGATTTGCCGTCCTCGCTCCGGGCCAGTTTCAAAATCCAAAGCGAATCGCTGAGCTATTAAAGGCACCGCCCGATCCGCTCGAGAGCCGGTTTCGCGCGACCTATACGAGCTTGTTAAATCTCCTGGATGCTTTTGGCAGTTTTGAGCAGGTGCGAGAGATCGCCGAGCGGAGCTTTGCCTTTCGCGACAGCCGGCTCGCCGCTGGCAATAGCAAACCGGACAACCGTATTTGGCAGCCGTTCGACGACAAGGCTCGCGTCCTCGCTCATTTCGGCTATCTTGATTACGGTGCCGAGGTTGTGACCGAGAGCGGCAAATGGCTGGCGGACTTGCGCATCGACCGGCCTCTGCTCGTCGGCGAGGCTTTGCGGCAGGGGATGTTTGACGAACTATCAATTTCCCATATGTCCGGACTGATGGCATCCGTCGCATCCGACGCCGACCGCAGTTACGGCGAGATGCGTGCCAGCCGGAGAATGGTAGACATTCTCGCCGATTTTGAGGACATCGTCGTTAACGTCTCTAACGCTGAGTGGAAAAACGGTGTTGAGCCCGTCGAGGAAATAAACTATTCCGCCGCTGCCGCCGCCGAACGATGGACCGCCGGAATGGAGTGGGACGAGTTGGTCGATCGAACGCGGGCGGAGGAGGGTGACCTGGTCCGTTTGCTGTCGCGAACGGGCGAAGCGCTGAGACAACTGGCAAATCTTAGAGAATCGAGCCCGATCGCTGCCGCTACCGCTTTCGCCGCATCTGAGGCGATACTTCGCGATCCGATCAGGTAGGACTAGAGCGACAGTGTCATCTCGTATTGGCACAGCCGTTCATAAAATCCGAGTTTCTTAAAGAACTCGATAGCGTCCACGAGCGATCGGTCGATGTTAATGACCTGCAGCGAAAAGCCTTGGTCGATCGTCGACTGCATGGCTTTGGCAAGAGCCGTTCCGACTCCCTGGCCCCTGAAAGCTTTATCCACGCTCATCTGAGATACACGGCCAAACGCCGAGGAGAAAACAACGTAGCCAATGCATCGGTCTCCTATCCAGGCACTTAGCATGCGTTTCATTCCCCAGTTTCGGGTGAGGGCAGCGATCGAGTTTTGCCAGGATGGCTGTCCGTCCCAGAAAGTTCTGAGAAGGTCCCAATCGGGCTCGAGAATATCGCGTATCTCCAGCCCATCAGGAAGATCGGGCGACGATGTGATCGTAGTATCGCACTGCAGCAGAGCCAGCGTCCTGCCGGGAACAAATCCTAATTTCTCATACAATCCGATAGCGGCCGTGTTGGTGGTTACGACCTCGAGCAGAAACCGCTCAATGCCGTCTGCCTTGAATTGCGGCATCATAAACTCGAACATTGCGTCGCTCATGCCCTTTCTGCGGTGGCTGGGAACGACGCCGGTGCCGGCGTCATAGACGGTAGGCCGCCCGTTCCAATCGCCAAATCCGTTGAGGGAAAAACCGACCAGCCGCCCGTCTCTAAGACACCCGACTGTTCGAGACAGATCTACGCCGTTCAGCCTGATATGATTTTTGAACTGCGGAACCGTGAGGGCAAAAGGGACAACATAGTCTGAAAATGCCTCGATGAAAGCCTCATAAAGCGGCTCGAAGAAGCTGTCGTCAAGAAACCGGCAGTGTTTCAAAACGGTTTCGTTTACATTATCCATTTGCTAGAATTTGAGAGAGTCGTGTAACTAGTCAATCTAGTTAAGGTCACATAAAAATGCAAGTACTTTTGGCTGATGAATACGGATTTTGCTTTGGGGTAGAGCGGGCTGTCGAAATGGTCGAGGAGGCCCTCGAACAAGGCGAGACCGTCCGCAGCCTCGGGCCGCTTATCCACAACGATCAAGAAATGCAGCGGCTCGGCAAGCACGGCGTAACAACCATCAGCGAACCCGTGCAGATCGGCCGGGGCGAAACGGCCGTAATTCGCGCGCACGGCGTTACGCCTGACGTACAGAGAGAGCTTGAGGAAAAAGCGACAAAGGTGGTCGACGCAACCTGCCCGTTCGTCACTCGTGTGCAAAAGCTTGCGGCACGAGCGGCCGACCAAAACCGTCATGTCATAGTTGTTGGCAGCCCAGATCACCCCGAAATGATCGGCGTCAAGGGCTATGCCCCGGATCACGCGTTCGTCATCCGCGATGAAACAGAGGTCGCGAACCTGCCCCGGCTTCGCAATCCACTTGTAGTTGCTCAAACCACGATCAAGGCAAAAACTTTCTTTGATACAGCGGCAGCGATACGCTTAAAGACCGATGACGAGGTACAAGTCGTAAACACTATCTGCTCTGCTACCCGCGACCGGCAGGAAGCCGCCCGTGCCCTTGCCGGAATGGTCGACGCCTTTTACATTATTGGCGGCCGCCACTCGTCAAACAGCGTCAAGTTGCTCGCCGTCTGCAAAGAACAGTGCCCAAAGAGTTATCTGATTGAAACTGAAGAAGAGATCAATGACGCCGACCTGACCGGTGCCGAGCGAGTCGGCGTAACAGCCGGTGCCTCAACCCCCGACTGGCTTATTGAAAAGATAGTTAAACACCTCGAAAACATCGGCCGCGATGATTCGCCGGGCCTCAGGCCATAGGCTTTTAAATTACTTTTTTAACCACCCAAACAACGCGTCAACCGTAATGTCGCGGTTAGTTTCGTAGATGGCTTTTGTGAGGGGGATGGACATTGGGCAGACCTCGATGCAGTTTTGGGCATTGCCGCAGTTGGTAATCCCGTCTTCGCCCATTAGGCCGTTGAGGCGATCTTCTTCTGTAATCTTGCCGGTGGGGTGCATGTTAAAGAGGCGAGCCTGGGCGATAGCCTGCGGGCCGATATAGTTGCCGTCGCCGTATTGAGGGCAAGCGTCGAGACAGCATCCGCAGGTCATACATCGCGAAAACGCGTATCGTTCCTGTGCAACCTCGTTGGGAATGTGCGGGCCCGGACCGAGGTTATATGTTCCGTCCAACTCGATCCACGCATTAACCTGTTTGAGATGATCGAACATCTTCGATCGGTCTACCTTGAGATCGCGGACATTTGGGAATTTGGACATCGGTTCCAATGTCACCGTATCTGTTCCCGATGCAAGCAAAAGATCGTCGATCAGTGCCGAGCACGATTGCCGAACGCGGCTGTCAATGACCATCGTGCAGATACCGCAAACCTGTTCCAGGCAGCTCATGTCCCAGACGGGTGGCGTGGTCTGTTTGCCCTCGACGGTCACGGGGTTTTTGCGAATATCCATCAGCACTGAAATAACATTCAAGTTCCGCCGGTAAGGTATCTCAAACGTCTCCCAATGCGCAGCCGCACCCTCTCGCTCCCGCCGCTGAATCTTGACCTTAAAGGCGGCCGGCGGATTCTCAAGCCGCTTTTTCTCGTGATGTGCGTTTGTCGTCATTATCAGCCTTTCTTTTTGGATGAATAATCCCTCTTCCTTGGCTCTACCAGCGAAACATCGACAGGCTCGTAGCTTAAAACGGGTGCCTCGGCCGAGTATTCTGCAATTGTTGTCTTAAGGAAATTCTCGTCATCCCGTTCCGGAAAATCGGGTTTGTAATGTGCCCCTCGCGACTCGTTCCGGTTTAGTGCCCCAAGCGTTATTACGCGCGCAAGCTCAAGCATATTGTACAACTGCCGTGCGTGCGGAATTGCCTGTGTCGCCCACAGATTTGAATCGTTGATCGAGATCTTTTTGAACCGGTCCTGCAATTCACGCAGCTTGTCATCGGTCGCTTGCAGACGGTCGTTGTAACGAACGACCGTAACGTTGTCAGTCATGACTTTGCCGAGCTCTTCGTGCAGCTTGTACTGATTCTCACCGCCCTCGCTCTTGACGATAGAGTCGTTTATCCCCTGCTGGCGGTTCAACTCGGCATCGCGGATCCCGTTGGTCTCAGTATTGCCGCGTTCGATATTTTTTGCATAATCTATGGCCGACGGTGCTGCCACAAACCCGCCGTAAACACACGAGACGAGCGAGTTAGCCCCCAATCGGTTGGCGCCGTGGATGGAATAATCGCATTCGCCGGCAGCAAATAATCCGGGTATGTTTGTCCGCTGTTCAAAGTCGACCCAGAGCCCGCCCATTGAGTAATGCACACCCGGGAAGATGCGCATCGGAACGTAGCGCGGGTCGTCGCCGACAAACATCTCATATATCTCGAGGATCGCACCCAGGCGTTCTGTCAAAACATCGGCGGGAATATGGGTCAGATCAAGGTAGACCTGGTTCTCGCCGTTAACGCCGTGGCCCTCGAGACAAACCTGAAAGATCTCACGCGTAGCAATATCACGCGGCACAAGATTGCCGTAAGCGGGATATTTTTCTTCGAGAAAATACCAACGTTCCGTTTCCGGGATGTCCCGCGGTGCACGGGCATCTTTAGGGTCACGGGGCACCCAAACCTTACCGCCTTCGCCCCGGGCAGATTCGCTCATCAGGCGAAGCTTGTCTTCGCCGGGTATCGAAGTCGGATGGACCTGTATAAATTCGCCGTTGGCATATCGAGCACCTTGTTGGTAGCAGACCGATGTGGCGCTGCCGGTGCATGTCATGGAGTTCGTCGATTTGCCAAAGATCAAGCCCGGACCGCCAGTCGCCATTATTACAGCGTCGGCTGAGAACGCTTTGAGCTGCAGGTCCTGCAGGTTCATGGCGATCAGGCCGCGGCAAACCTGGTGGTTATCGAGGACAAGCGAGAGCATCTCCCACCCTTCGTACTTTGTGACCTTGCCGGCAACTTCCCATTTGCGGACCTGTTCGTCCAGTGCATAGAGCAGCTGTTGCCCGGTGGATGCTCCGGCAAAGGCCGTCCGGTGATGCAGCGTCCCGCCAAACCGACGGAAATCCATCAGCCCTTCTTTTGTCCGCGAGAATGGAACACCCATCCTGTCAAACAGGTAGATGATCTCAGGGGCCATATCGGTCATTCGTTTGACCGGAGGTTGGTTGGCAAGAAAGTCGCCGCCATAGACAGTGTCGTCGAGATGTTTTGCCGGGGAATCGCCCTCGCCCTTTGTATTAACGGCGCCGTTTATCCCGCCCTGGGCGCAGACAGAGTGTGATCGTTTTACCGGCACCACCGAGATCAGATCGACGTCGTGCCCGGCCTCGGCGATCTTCATTGCCGCGGCCAGGCCCGCGAGGCCTCCGCCAACGATCGCGATCTTTAATCCCGTTTTTGCCATATCTTATTTAGAATTTTGTCGCCGGCTCTGCCCCCGGTGTTAGGCGCGGCTGCTCGCACAAGGCTTTTGGCAGCAGCCCGCATTGGTTCACAAACGCAAAAGCAGCATTGACACCCACCGCTCCCAGAAACAACGCGAACGCCAGGCTGGCGTATAACGTTACCCGCTGAGCTTTTTCCCCGATCACTATCCCCCAATCGACCGCGAACAGAAAGAATCCGTACGCTAAATGCCAAGCAGTCGCCAAGACACCAAAAACATAGACCACCAGGACCCACGTTATGTGAAACTCGCCTGAGACGATAGCAAAAGCCTTATCCGAGTTACCAGCGACGGGCACCATGTTCAGATTTGGTATCAATCCGAACCTGAAATTCAAAATATGAAAAAGGAGAAAGAAGAACAGGAAAACACCCGTCAACCGCTGAAAGAGGTAGAACCAATTTCGGGCATAGCCGTAACTGAGCACATTTGGCTTGGCCTCGGCCGAGATCATGATGCCGTATATCGAGTGGAACAAAAGAGGAACAAAAATCCCCATGATCTCGATAAATAATAAATACGGCATGTCATGAATGCCGCCTACGTGATCGTTAAAAGTTTTTGCTCCATTCAGTGCTGTCGAGTTTGTGTAGATATGGACAAAGTAAAAGAGGCCCAGCGGGACAATGCCCGTAAGTTGGTGCAGCTTTCTTAACAGAAAAGTATTAGAAAACTTTATCGCCATTATTTGTCCGGCCGATGATGCTGTGTTGAACGCTCAAATTCTAAATCTTAACCCGCGATTCGGCAAAGATCGGCACAGTGCTTTTTATGATAAGCGTATGCGCTGATAAGATAAAATGAATTATAGTGACGGCGCAAAAAAGATATACTAATTAAATATGCATATCGAAAATCTCAAGATCTTTTGTGATCTGGCGGATCTCGAAAGCTTTTCGCTCGCCGCGGAACGCAACTTCGTTACCCAGTCGGCAGTTAGCCAACAGATCATTGCCCTTGAGGAGAAATTTAAGCGGCGGCTGTTTGAACGCGTTCGCGGGCGTAAAGAGGTGACTCTGACGCCGGCCGGTCAGGTCTTTTACCAGGAGGCAAAAAAAATACTGGCGGCTTTCGATCATTTAGAAGAAAGTATGCGGGGTGTCGTTGGCAAGATAGGCGGCACCGTCCGCGTCGCGACCATTTACAGCATCGGCCTGCATGAGTTGCCGCAAAAGGTGAGGGAGTTCATGACAAAATTCCCGACGGCCAAGATCGACCTCGAATACTCGAGGACGACACGCGTGGTCCGTGACGTACTCAGCGGTGCCGTTGAGTTGGGAATAGTTGCTTTTCCAGAACATCGCAAGGGGCTGACTGTCGTTCCGATGCCCGATAATCGGCTGGTATTGATCACGCCGCCCGATCACAAATTTGCCACACGCAGCAGGATAAAGGTAACCGATCTCGCCGGCCAGGATTTTGTCCATTTTGAACGTGACGTGCCGACTCGAAAGGCGATGGACAAGATCTTCAGGTCAAATCAGGTCGAGGTGAACAAGGTGGCTGAGTTCGATAATATTGAGACCATTAAGCGCGCTGTCGAGGTCGGCGTCGGCATTGCGATCGTGCCCGAGCCCGCGGTAAGCGTGGCTTTCAAAGCCGGCACGCTTGCTGTCATTCCGCTTGCCGAGAAATATTGGGTACGGTCTGTCGGAGCGATCCACCGGACCGACCGCAGCCTTTCGCTGGCGGCGAAAAAGTTTCTGCAGCTGCTCGCCGCGCCTTAACAGAGAAATGAAAATACTCGACGAAGATGCCGTCCGCGTTCTCTTACGAATGGACGAACTGATTCCCGCAATGGCGCAGGCGTTGGCAGACCTCTCAAGTAAAAAAGCGGTCCAACCGGTTCGAATGGTGCTTCCCGTCGCCGAGCGTAATGGATTCTTTGGCGTTATGCCTGCGTATAACGGAGCACTCGGGGCCAAGATCGTCAGTTTTTATCCTGAGAATAGAGGTGTCCATACACATCATGCCCTAATAGTTCTTTTCAAACCCGAAACGGGTGAACCCGCCGTGGTTATGGACGGGCGGTTGATCACCGAGATGCGAACAGCCGCTGTTTCCGCCGTTGCAACTGACCTGCTTGCTTTGCCGGACGTATCGGTGCTCGCCATCATCGGTTCGGGCGTTCAGGCCCGGAGCCATTTGGAAGCTCTCCGTCTCGTCAGAAATTTTGCGGAAGTGAGAATTTGGAGCCCGCGGAATGCAGCCGCCTTTGCCGAAGCTCATTCCATAACAGCCATTAAAACGGCCGAGGACGCGGTCCGCGGGGCAGATGTCGTAGTGGTGGCGACTTCATCACAGACTCCTGTACTCGAGGGTAAATGGCTCGCACCCGGAACTCATATCAATGCTGTCGGAGCGAATAGGCCGACCTGGCGGGAATTGGATGACGAGACGTTGGCGAGATCCAAAATATTCGTCGAGTCGAGAGAGGCAGCGATGGTCGAATCAGGCGATGTGCTGGCGGCCGGGCAGATTTCCGCAGAGATCGGCGAGGTAGTATCGGGCAGTTCGAGGGGCCGTGAGTCTGACTCGGAAATTACTTTGTTCAAATCACTGGGAGCAGCAGTTGAAGATATTGCGGCAGCCGATCTCGTTTACCAGAAAATAAAAAATGAGTAGTCAGTGGACCGGATTGCCGCCGATCGTTGATGCCGAGACGTAGGTCAACGGTGTAGTCGGGGCCATTTCGTTCAGGGTGGCCCGGACCTTGTCGGCGAGTCCATCGGTCTCCATGTACTCGCGGCCGAGCAGACGGCGAAAACGTTTACTTTTGTCCTCTCCTGTCAGTTCCTTGTGCAGGCCGCTCAAAAACGATGTCACCAATTCCGGAGCAAACTGCTTTCCTGCATTTCCCTTAAGGTCGTCCACAACTTCTCTCATCGGACGGCGGGCCTTGTAAGGACGGTCGGTAGTCATCGCATCAAACGAATCCGCCAGACTGACTATCTTTGCGATAAACGGTATCTCGCGATCGAACAACCCGTCCGGATATCCGCGCCCGTCGAGCCGCTCGTGATGCGATTTGGCGGCGAGCGGAACGTCGGTGTATGGATGATGGATCGGCTGCAGGATCTCATATCCCACTCCGGGATGTTTGTTTAGTTCGGCTGATTCCTTCGCATTTATCCGAAATGGGGCATTGATTATCTTGCGTTCGACCGTCAACTTGCCGACGTCGTGCAGGTAACCTGCAACGGCCGCGCCCTCGATAGCCTCGGGTGCCCAGCCAAGCTCTGCAGCAATGATCTCGGAAAATTTACCGACGCGGACAGAGTGTCCCTCGGTATATTTGTCCTTACAGTCGATCGCGGTGGCAAATGCCTTAACCGTATCGTTGTACGTCGAACGCATCTGGTCGAACAACTGCCGGTTCTCATCGGCCCGCCGCTCGATCTCGGCCATGAGGTTTCGCTGGGCAATGGCAACGCCGAGGTGTTGGCCCATGGCACAGATGATCTCTTTTTCGTAACTGGAATAAGGTTCACTTGTCGCCTTTTCGCCCAAAAATATCGCCCCGACGATCTCTTCGCGAACGACCAACGGGACCAACAACTCCAGCCGGCGAGATTCAAAGCTGGAATCATAAACCTGAAAAAACGGCAGGACCTTTGCCTGCGATACCTCGATCGGGCAAAGGCCGTTCGTCAGGAACTGCCGCTCGTCCTCATTGGTGAGTGTCAGGCAAAGTGGAAAATCCTCGCCGAGGCCGCGGACCGCCACGATGTTTAGTTCGTGAGCAAATCGCGAGTACCGGGCAACCGCCCCGCGCATAATTCCCAACGCGCCCGAGATCAAATGCAGAGACGTTCGTATCGTCTCCTGAAAACTGTTCTTGTTCGTGATCTCGTGCCCGAGCTCGGCAAGAGCTCCAAAGGCATGGATCAGTTTTGGATCGTGTTCGGGCATAGTTCTTAGATCCGCGTTGTCAGGCGAGAGTTACGTGCTTGGTGACACCGAGCATATCGAATAGTTCGATCGTGCTCTCATTTACATCCGAAAAGACTACCATCGCGCCGGCGCCCTGCGCCGTGTCGATCACATCTAGAAGGATCGAGATACCGATACTATTGACGATCTCTGTTTTTGAGAAGTTTACGACCAACTCTTTACAGCCGGCTTCGATATACCGGCGGCATTCGTACTCGATCTTTTCGCCGCTGAGTTTGTTTAGATAATCCCCGGCAAAGATCTCCGCCTTGGCGGTGACCGGATCAGCGGAGACGGAGATCCCGTTTTCTGAAATCACTTAAATATTTTCCTTGTATAACTTAGCTTGTGAGTCTGAAGAAACGACTTGAGCATTTACTTTTAACACAAAGCCGGCGGATAAGACAATAGTTTTTTACTGGAAGGGGGATTATAAAAGATAGTTCAGGAATAAACTATCGGTTTTGGCACATGCGGAACTCGGCCAAATTCCTGCAGTACCGGTTTCAGGTGTTCGACCACCGCATCGTGCACGTAGCCGCTGCTGGCAATAATTCCATTGTGATTTTGCAGATCAGCGGAATCGTAACGCATGGGCAAACCGAAAAGATCGGTCAACTGGCCGCCCGCTTCCTCGAGTATTATCTGCGGAGCGCACGTGTCCCAAAGTTTTGTGCGGGGGCTGGGGTGTATATAAAGGTCGCACGTCTGATCGACGATGAGTCCCACCTTTAGACCCACCGAGCCGCGGCGGACCACCCGTGTAAACCCAAAATGTTCGACGATGCGGTTCATGCGGCTGCTCAGATGGTTACGCGAAACTGCGAGAACTAATTCGGGCAGCTTAGTGCGGCTAACCGTCTTCATCCGTTTCGGCTGGCCGCTTGCGGCCACCAGATATGAGCCGCCGCCTTTTAGGGCGTACGAGAGCAGGTCGTATGCGGGCAGATAGACAACGCCCACGACCGGAACACCATCCTCGGCGAGGCCGATCTGCACACAAAAATCGCCGTCGTGTTTTACAAAACCTGCGGTTCCGTCGATCGGGTCTATTATCCAGACACGGCGTTTCGACAGGCGCAGTTTAAGGTCGTCCTTTTCCTCTTCGGACAAGACAGCGTCGTCCGGGAACGACGCGATCAAGCCGTCGACGATGATCCGGCTCGCCTCGCGATCTGCGATCGTGACGGGCTCGCTGTAATTATCGGCACCCACCTTTTCCTCGGTGACGAAACCGGCAGCATAGTGTTCGAGAATTTTTTTACCGGCGAGGCGGGCGAGGTCTATTGCCTTTTCAAGCTCTATCTGCAGCATTGCCTAAAATCTAGCACGCCGCGGCAAGAAAGTTGTAGCAGTTGGTTTTAAGATAGTTCGGCGGCTTCGGTTATACCGCAGCGTGGACAGGTCAGGAATCGGCGGGTTTTGTCGGTCCATTTTGCGAGCGGGCGATCGGTTAGGTCAGGACATTGATCCTTCGTCTCGACCTCCCGAGCTCTATTTGGGAGCGTTTGTTCGCGTTCAAGTTGCCGTTCGCAATGCCGGCAGATCCATCCAAAACCTTCGTTATAAAAGTCGTTCAATTCCTGCATAAGATCTGTCCTCAGCCGCTACCCGGCTAATGGCCAATAAAGAAAACCGGGCCCCAGCGGCCCGGTTTCCCAGAATTGTCAATTCCTATATGTTACTGCAGCCGACGCGTGGTCGTCGTCCGGCCGGCCGGCTGAGAACCCAAAAGGCGAACCGCTATGGTCGCGTTCGCACCGTTTCGATAGACCTGAACTTGTATTGTATCGCCGATCTGTTTCTTATCGAGATACCGGAAAAGGTCGTCACTGTCATCCATTTTTTCTCCGTCGATCGAAACGATAATATCACCGAGCGTCACGCTGCCCGTCGGGTCCTGCGACAGGCCCTTTAAGCCTGCATTTGCCGCGGACAAGCCAGGGACAACATTACGAACGACCAGACCCGAGGCAACCGGCAACCGTACGCCCTGTTCGCCCAGGCTCGAAACGCTCAAAAGGTTAGCCCCCAGCTTCGGCCGGCGGACCTCGCCAAACTGTATCAATTGCGGCACCACGCGTTTAGCCATGTTGACCGGAACCGCAAAACCGACGCCCACCGAACCGCCGGCCGGCGACAGTATCTGGGAATTAATTCCGATCATTCTGCCAAATTTATCAAGCAGCGGACCGCCCGAGTTTCCCGGATTAATGGACGCATCTGTTTGGATGGCGGCATCGATCGGCCTATTATTTCGCGCCCTGATCGGACGTTGCAGGCCGGAGATGACACCGGTGGTCAACGTTCTGTCCAGGCCAAACGGATTTCCTATAGCGAGCACCTTTTGGCCGACCGTCAATTTATCAGAATCACCGAGAGGCACAACCGTGAGGCCCGTTGCCGGCGGATCTATTTTGATCACGGCCAGATCGGTGTCAGGGTCGCTCCCGACCAATTTTGCAGGATAAACTTTATCTCCGCCAAAACTTACCGTTAGTTTTTGAGCGTTCTCGACAACGTGAAAGTTGGTAAGGATATCGCCGTTCGCGTCAATGACCGACCCCGAGCCATTACCTTTACCTTCCTGCTCGTTGCCCCACCAATCCTGTGAGTACGATGTCGTATTGATAAAGGCGACGCCCGGGGAAACCGCCTTATAGATCTCAATGTTATTTTGTTCATCCGATACTGCCGAGGGATCTGAGATATTCGCCGGCGCCTGTTCCGCAAACGAAACTGTCGAATTATCTCTCTCATGCCAAAACCGGCCCAGGCTGTAAACTAACGCTGTTGCACCGACCGCGATCAACGCCGACGCAAATGCCAGTACCAACAGCTGTCTCGCCGACAACTGGTAAACCGACTTTTTATTCATACTTGCTTTCCTCTAAGAATAATTAAAATATCAAGCTTTTGATGCCGCGAAAAGCCGCGTACGTTGTGCAGCAATAACTGCTTCGAGCTGTGCCAATGGATACGACAGCAAAAGGCCCGATGTTTCGTAAGAAAACACCGGGCCCGCAAAGTCAGGATCTTATGTTTTTAAGTTAGGACACTAGCCAAAAGCTGGCCGGGAAAGTCGGCAACGTGATGGACCATCGTATTCGAAACATAGCCGAACGCCGAAAGGCCTGTTAGAAGATGTATTCCCATTAGGCTGATATAAACCGCCAGGGCGACTGCCAGGCCAAATCTCGCAAGCTTACGGTTACCCCATCTGAACAACACTATAGCGGCAACTGCGCCGATGGCGATCTTTACGATCAGAAACGGTGCATTGCCGACATCGAGCAGTGTGGCCATCAGCTGGTTGCCCTCCGTGGCAACTCCGGCCCGCACCCAGACAATGG
>Ga0222622_10000422_pt1 | contig 15676 bp, 10 predicted proteins | sample PLM2_5_b1metaG_FD_177335 | JGI IMG/M metagenome (GOLD analysis project Ga0222622, IMG submission 177335) | Groundwater sediment microbial communities from an aquifer in East River, Colorado, USA - PLM2_5_b1 | ecosystem: Environmental > Terrestrial > Soil > Riparian zone | place: USA: East... | reverse complement strand
CGGATTTCCGCGCTTCAAACTATCGCGCCGAATTCACCGGAACATCGTACCAACTTGACGCGCGCGGTAAGAGTTACCTCGTTCGTCTTCCATTGATTGGCCGCTTCAACGTCACAAATTCGATCGCTGCGCTCGCTGCGGCGGAGGCATTGGGGATTAATCTGCGTAGCGCGGTCCTAAGTCTTGGGAAAGCGCCGCAAGTCCCGGGACGTCTGGAACTGGTTCCCGCGAAACGACAATTTCAAGTATTCGTGGATTACGCGCACACGCCTGATGCGCTCGCCAACGTTCTGAAGACCCTGCGCGAACTCCAACCGCATAGATTGATCACGGTTTTTGGTTGTGGCGGCGATCGCGACCGGCAAAAGCGGCCTTTAATGGCCGAGATGGCGGACCGCCTCGCCGATTACTCCATCATCACTTCTGATAATCCGCGAAAGGAAGACCCAAGCGCGATAATCGACGAAACCGAAAAAGGCTTTCGCTCGTCTCATTACGAAAAAATTGTCGATCGCACCGAGGCGATTAATCGCGCCGTTGCGCTCGCCGGTCCACGCGACATTGTGTTGGTCGCGGGCAAAGGGCACGAAAATTATCAGGAGTTCGCAGACTATACGATCCCATTCGATGACATCCAGGTCGCGCGTCGCGCGATCGAAGATCATCCCGTGGAGCTTTAGTTATGAATCCGCTGACGGTCTCTCAAATCGCACAGTTCGCCGGAGCGTCGCTGTCATCCGGTGACGGGACTGTCGTAATCAATAAGGTCAGCACCGATTCCCGCACGATTAAGCCGGGCGAATTGTTCGTCGCATTGCACGGCGAGAATTTTGAAGGCCACGATTTTGTCGAAGCCAGTGCAAAAGCTGGCGCTACAGGCGCGCTCGTTGATCTCAACTGGGCGGGCAACGTTCCGAACAATTTCGTACTTCTGCGTGCGACCAATACGCTGCAAGCCTACCAGACTCTGGCAGCCAACTACCGGCGGTCGCTCGCGCTGAAAGTCCTCGCGATCACTGGAAGCAATGGCAAGACGAGCACGAAGGATTTCGCCGCTTCCGTGCTCGCGCGAAGATTTCGGGTCACCAAGACCGAAGGGAATTTCAACAATCACGTAGGCCTGCCACGCACAATTCTGGAAGCAACTTCCGAGGATGAAGTTGGCGTCTGGGAGATCGGGATGAATCATCCCGGCGAAATCGCAGCGCTCTCGAAGATCGCCGCGCCCGATGTAGCGATCATCACGAACATCGGCGTGGCGCACATCGAGTTTATGGGCTCCCGCGAAGCGATCGCCGCGGAGAAGGGAGCACTGGCCGAAGCAATCGAGCCGCGAGGAACAGTGATTTTGAATGCCGACGATCCATTCACTGAAGGAATCGCTGCCCGAACCCGCGCAAAAGTCGTGTTGGCAGGAACGGCAGGCGGGGCCGTGCGGGCCATCGAAATTCGCCAGAGCACAGAGGGCTCAGAGTTCACAATTGTCGAGGGCGCGCATCGTTGCCGCGCGCAACTTCCCGTTGCGGGTTTGCACATGGTGCAGAATGCATTGCTGGCCATCGCAGCCGGTCGAGCATTTGGATTGTCCATCGAGGAATGCGCAGCTGGCCTTGCCGCAGCTCCGCTCACGAAAGCGCGCTTGCAAATCAAGGAGATCGGGGGCGTGCAATTTCTAGACGACAGCTACAATGCCAATCCCGACTCTATGAAAGCGGCGTTGCGCACATTGGTCGAGCTCGACGCCGAGGGAAAGCGCATCGCGGTTTTGGGAGAAATGCGGGAACTCGGCACCGAATCGGAACGCGGGCACCGGGAGATTGGTGAGACCGTAGCGACGCTCGGCGTGGATCAACTGATCACGATCGGAGATGCGGCGGAACCGATTGCGGAAGGCGCACGCACCGCCGGCTTGGGCAAGGTTTTGTCCGCACGATCGACGGGCGAAGCTGCCAGGTTGTTAGGCGAAATTGCCGAGCCGGGAGATCTCGTTCTGGTCAAAGGCAGCCGGGCAGCGCGCACGGAGGAAGTAATCGAGCAATTCGGTAGTCAAAATTCGGCATTCGTGACTTCGCCATGATGTACTACCTCCATCTCCTGAGTAGCCACTTCATCGGGTTCAACGTTTTTCTTTACGTCACCTTCCGGGCCATTGCTGCGGCGGTCACCGCATTTTTGACTACCCTGATTTTTGGAAATTTCATTATCGCAAAGTTGCGGGCACTGAAAGTCGAACAACCGATTCGAGGAGCGGCGGAAGTCCACCGGCTTGCTGAACTGCAAGGGGTGAAGCAAGGCACACCGACCATGGGTGGCGTGCTGGTGATTGGCGCCGTCTTTTTTTCGAGCATCCTCTGGGCGCGTCTCGACAACAAGTTCGTCTGGCTCGCGTTATTCAGCATGGTTTACCTCGGCGGCCTTGGATTCGCAGATGATTATCTGAAAGTCACGAAGAAGAAATCCGAAGGGATTCACGGCCGGATTAAACTCGCTTTTCAAATTCTTCTTGCCGCGATTATCACTTGGATCTTTCTCACCGATCCATTGTTGGAAGTGCAGGCGCGTACGCTCTACGTGCCTTTCTTCAAGACGCCGGTAATTGCGAATATGAGCTGGTTCACCTTTGTGTTTTTTGTGCTGGTCATCGTCGGCACATCCAATGCGGTGAATCTCACTGACGGGCTGGATGGTTTGGCGATCGGTTGCACCATCACCGTGGCATTTGCGTATGCACTGCTCTGTTATGCGGCCGGCAATTTTCGAGTGGCGGAATACTTACAGGTTCCGTTTTATCCGTTCGCCGGCGAACTGACCGTTGTTTGCTCAGCGCTTATCGGCGCGGGGCTGGGTTTTCTCTGGTTCAACTGTTATCCAGCCAAGGTTTTCATGGGCGACACGGGCTCGCTGGCGATTGGCGGCATGATTGGGGTGGTGGCCATTTGTTGCAAGCAGGAGCTGCTTCTGGCTGTTGTGGGCGGCGTTTTCGTGATCGAAGCCGTCTCAGTGATTGTGCAGGTGCTGAGCTTCAAACTCACCGGCAAGCGGTTTTTCGTCATGTCTCCGCTTCATCACCACTTCGAGTTAACCGGCTGGAAGGAAACGACCGTCATCGTTCGCTTCTGGATTCTTTCGATCATTTTCGCCTTGCTCGGTCTGGCCACGCTCAAACTGCGATGAACAACGGACGCTACAAAAACCAAAACGTGGCCGTGCTTGGAGCAGGGCTAAGCGGAAGCGCCGCGGCGTTGCTGCTCGCGTCGGAGGGAGCACAGGCCACAGTGCTCGACAGCGCCGGCGAAAATAATTTGCTGAAATCCACGCTCGATAATCTGCAGGCACATGGCGTGCGTGTCGTTTGTGGATCTGAGGCGGACCGGGACTCATCTGTGTACGACTGGATGGTTCTAAGTCCGGGAATCGATCCAGTTTCTCCGTTGGCGCGCAATTTTTCCTCGCGCGGAATTGAAACGATCAGTGAGCTCGAGCTGGGTTGGCGCTCCTGCGAAATCCCAATCATTGCGGTAACAGGCACGAACGGAAAAACCACAACGACAGAATTGCTGGCGCAAATGCTGAATGCCTGCGGCCAGCGAACAATCCCTTGCGGCAACATCGGTAAACCACTTTCGGAGGTCGCGCGTGAAAAGCAGCCGTTGGACGTGCTGACGGTTGAAGTGAGCTCGTTCCAACTGGAAGCAATCCGTAAATTTCGTCCGTCGATCAGCCTCTGGCTCAATTTCGCTCCCGACCACCTGGATCGTTATCGCTCTGTCGCTGAATATCGCGCGGCCAAGCTGCGCATTTTCCAAAATCAAACCGAGCAGGATGTCGCGGTCGTCAACGCCGCGGAAGCACTTCCGGCAATTCGACCATCCCGAATTACTTTTAGTGCTTATTCCAATCACGCCGATTTCCGGTTATCCGACGGCGCAATCGTCTATGAAAGTCAGCCCGTTCTGCGCCTGGCTGACACGAAGCTGCCCGGGCTGCATAACATCGAGAACCTGATGGCGACACTCGCTGTCGGCGTTGCCCGCGGATTGTCGTTCGCCCAGATGGTCCCGGCGATTCGCGATTACGAGCCGCGCCCGCATCGGTGCGAATTTGTCCGCGAACTCGATGGCGTCGAATACATCAACGACTCGAAGGCAACCAACCTGGACGCGGTCGAGAAAGCCTTGGCCGCACAGACCAAACCGGTCGTGCTCATTGCCGGCGGCAAAGACAAAGGGTTCACGTTCGATCCGTTGCGTTCTCTGGTGAAAGACAAAGTGAAATCAGCAGTACTAATCGGCGAGATGGCTGAGAGCATCAGGCGCTCATGGGACCGAGCGGTCAAATCCGAAATCGCAACTTCACTCGCTGACGCGGTCGAGCGCGCGCGCAGTGTCGCCAGCGCAGGCGACGTTGTCCTGTTCTCTCCCGGCACCTCATCGTTCGACATGTTCAAAAGTTACGCCGATCGCGGCGATCAATTTCGCAAACTGGTGCAAACGCTCCCGCAATGAAACGGATTAAAATCCCGCGCCTGTTCAACGCCAGGAAACTATCGGCAGCGACGGCGCGCCGCGCGTCAGCTGCGTCCGCGGGGATGGAGTTTGAAGGCATTCCTGAGCCAAACATGAAGTTGTCGCGGGCGTTACTGATTGTTTTGCTTCTACACGTAGTTGCCGTGTCAGGAATTATTGCGTTCAACGCCATTAAGACGCGTGAGCGGGCATTCGTGCCGCCGACGTCGACCGAAACGGAAAACAAACCCGCTGACACCACGCAAACAGCAAATCACGCGAGTACTGACAAAACTCGTGTTGCTGCGGCGCAAAAGGAAAACGATCGCCAACATGACCCGAAACCTTCTCATTCACCTGCGAAGGCTGAACAGACGAAGACGCCTTCGTCTTCAGGAAAGACTTACATTGTGAAGAAGGGCGATAATCCAGCCGGAATCGCAAAGAAATTGAAAGTCTCCTACAGCGATTTGATCGCCATCAATCACATTGACGACCCACGAAAATTGAAAATCGGACAAAAGCTTGTGGTCCCCGAAGCCGCAAAGCCGAAGCCCACCAGCTCTAAAGCGACGGATAAAAAGAAAAAACAAAATGAAATCAGTAGCGAGAAAAGCGATGCGAAAACGCATCGCGCTCCCAAAGCGCTTCCCGTAAAATCTACGGACACGCGTGCTTCGTTTCGCGCAAGCCTTTGGAGTGCGCAGGCGTCCTCGCGTCGCTTTGATGCCGTGACACCCCATGCATCGTAAAAGCGCTTACATACTTTTTTTAGCAGTGCTGGGACTGCTCGTCATCGGCATCGTGATGCTCTTCAGCACGAGCGCCTACGCACGCGACAGCCATGGAGACGTTTATTTTTTCATTAAACGCCAGGCGATTTGGATTGGGATTGGACTTGTCGCATGCGTTTTCGCAGCGCTAGTGAATTATCAATTCTGGCAAAAAACGTGGTGGCTGTGGTTCGCCGTGGCGCTGGCCGCTCTGGCGCTTTGCTACATCCCGCACATCGGAATGCGCATCAACGGGTCGCGCCGGTGGGTCGGCTACGGCCCGATTACCTTTCAGCCATCGGAGTTCGCAAAAATCGCGACGATCTTTTTCCTCGCTGCCTGGTTTGCGCGACATGAAAAACCCGACGGCAACGCGTTGTCGGGGTTCATTATTCCACTCGCAATTATCAGCGTGCCCGCTGCGCTTGTGCTGGGGGAAGTCGATCTGGGAACTACAGCCTTAATCGGAACAACGGCATTCGTTGTAATGTTCATTGCCGGCACTAATCCTCTATTGCTTGGGGGCCTGGCGGTAGCGGGTTTGGGCGGATTACTGGTCGTTGCTACGCAAATCTCGGAGCGCATGGGGCGGCTCTCCGCGTTTCTTCATCCGCAAACCTACAAGGACGACGCCGGCTTACAGCAAATGCAGGCATTGATCGCCTGGGGCAGCGGCGGCATGGACGGGCTTGGACTGGGCAATGGCCGGCAGAAGATGCTGTATCTGCCGTACGCACATACGGATTTTATTTTTCCAATCATCGGCGAAGAACTTGGTCTGCGGTTCAGTCTTCTGGTGGTTTTTTTGTTCGTTGTGATAATTGTTTGCGGCATCATGATCGCGCTGCACGCTCGTGATCGTTTTGGACTGCTGCTCGGCTGCGGGATTGTTTCGCTCCTCGCGCTGCAGGCAGCGGTCAACATCGGCGTGACGACGTCGCTTCTGCCTAACAAGGGACTCCCGCTGCCGTTTATCAGCTATGGAGGTTCGAACCTGGCCGCGTGTATGTTTGGCATTGGCGTGTTGGTAAACATTTATCGCCAGGGCATTCTCGAGCCGCCGCCGGTGAAACGCGCCACGATGAACGCAAAATTAACACTGCGAATTTAATTAACCCGTAACTCAGATTAAACCCAACATGAACGCTGTAATCGCATGCGGAGGAACCGGTGGACATCTTTTCCCGGGCATTGCTGTGGCGGAAGTGCTGCAAAATCGCGGACACGCAGTAATGCTGTTGGTTTCTGAAAAGGACATCGATGCACTGGCGCTTTCGGGCCGAACCAATTTCCAAGTGGAAAAATTACCGACTGTAGGATTGCCTTCGCGATTTTCGCCCGCGCTTTTTGGGTTCGCTCGCCGGTTTGTTGAAAGCTTGTCACTTTGCCGGTCTATCTATCGCAAGTTCAATCCGCACGTCGTTTTGGGCATGGGCGGGTTCACTTCTACGGCGCCAGTGTTGGCCGGGCGATTCCGTGGGATAGCTACGTTTATTCACGAATCGAACGCCGTTCCTGGAAAAGCAAACCGTTGGACCGCGCGGGTGGTGAATGCCGTTATGTTGGGTTTCAAGGAATGCGCGCCGTTTTTTCCGAAAACGCGTACCGAAGTCACCGGCACACCGGTTCGCACCGAACTGGTGCGTCTGGATCGCGCAGATTCGCGGCGGAAACTCGGATTGCGAGAGGATCTGCCGACACTGCTGGTGATGGGCGGCAGCCAGGGCGCCAGCGGAATCAATCAGGCGCTAATCAAAGCGCTGCCGTTCTTGCAAGGTGTGCCGCTCCAGGTGATCCACCTGTCCGGCGCGCGGGATGAACGCCTGGTTGCAGACAACTATCGCCGGGAAAATGTCCCTGCTTATATCGGCGCGTTTCATCATCAGATGGAGGAACTGTACAGCGCCGCTGATCTTGTCGTTGCGCGAGCGGGTGCGGCCAGCCTGGCGGAGTTCGCCGGCTTTTCGTTGCCCGGCATCCTGATTCCATTTCCGTACGCCGCGGATGATCACCAAACGCGCAATGCAGAAATCTACGCTCGCGCTGATGCGGCAATTCTTCTGAAGCAGTCGGATCTCTCTGGTGAATTGCTCGCGCGCAACATCCGCGAGCTGGTGGAAAACCCGCAACGGCTACAGCAAATGGCGGCGAATTGTGCGCGTCTTGCGCCGAAAGATGCAGCTGGTCGCGTGGCGAACACGATTGAAAAATATACCAATCATGAAGCTCACACCTGAAGCGACTGCGACGCGCGCCGATTCTCCACGCAAGAATGTTCGGCGTCATGATGTGTTGCCAGACCTGTCGCGATTTCTGACCACCGAACAGCATCGGGTTCACCTTGTTGGTGTTGCGGGAAGCGGTATGAGCGGTCTTGCCGGGCTTCTGATCGAGCTGGGACACGCAGTGAGCGGCTCGGACAAGGTTACAACGACAGAGACCGAGCGACTGCAACGGCTCGGCCTGCGCTTCCATGAACAGCATCTCGCTGAGCATGCGGACGCTGCGGAGCTTGTTGTGTTTTCCTCCGCGATTAAGGAAGACAATCCAATTCTCGTAACCGCGCGTAATTGCGGAAAGCCGCTGTTCCGTCGCGCGGAAGCCGTCGCTGCAATCATGCGAGCCAAGCGCGGCATTGTGATAGCCGGAATGCATGGCAAAACAACCACTTCCGCAATGACGGCGCATGTGCTTCGCGAAGGCGGACTGCATCCGTCACACTATGTGGGCGCTGAAATTCCGATTCTTGGAACGAACGCGTATTGGAACCAGCGCGGTGAACATTTCGTTGCCGAAGGCGACGAAAGCGATGGCACGTTGCGCTGCTTTCATCCCGAGCACGCACTCATTCTAAACATCGAGGAAGAACACCTCGATTTCTATTCCGATCTCGCGGCTATCGAAAAAGTGTTTGCGCAACTGATCGATCAAACCAGCGGAAACGTTTTCTACAACATTGACGATCCGAACACCGCGCGATTGTGCGGCAAGCGCAAACGCGCGGTTTCCTACGGATTTTCCGAGCACGCGGATTACCGTGGAGTCGACGTCGAGCTGCGGAATTTTGGCTCATCCTTTTTAGTTTCTCGCCGCGGCGAGAAACTCGGGCAGGCGACCCTCAATGTTCCCGGAGAACACAACGTGCATAACGCACTTGGAGTAATCGCGCTGGCTTCCGAGCTTTCTATTCCATTCGACAAGATCACGGCATCGCTTCGGAAATTCGAGCACGCGCGCCGCCGGTTCGAGATCAAATACGCGAGCGACAGGTTTCTGCTCGTCGACGATTATGCGCATCATCCGACGGAAATTCGTGCCACGCTTCGCGCAGCGAAATCGATCGGCCGGCGACGTCTCGTTACGATGTTTCAGCCGCACCGTTTCTCAAGAACGAAAGCGTTGTGTCGCGAATTCGGGAGTGCCTTCGATGATGCGAACCGGGTGGTGATCACGGATGTGTATCCGGCCAGTGAGCCGCCGATTCCCGGAATCACAGGGCGGAGCATTGTCGATGAAATCATGGGACGCGCGCATCGCGGGGTCACTTATCAGCCACATCTGCAATCGGTGCATCGTGACGTGGGAAACATGCTGGAGGCCGGCGACCTTGTTTTGAGTCTCGGTGCCGGCAACATCCACGAACAGCTGGAGATCCTCGCAGCCGATCTCGTAATCGCCGAGAAATTAAAGGCTATTGTGGGCGAAGAGGCCGAGGTCCGCCTTTACGAACCACTGTCGAATCATACGACGCTGCGCGTTGGCGGTCCCGCGCAGTTTTGGGTTGAGCCGCGCACCGAACAGAGCTTCGCGGAACTGATTCGGTTTTGCCGCGATGAACATCTGCCGCTGTTCGTTATCGGGCGAGGTTCGAATCTTCTCGTTCGCGACGGCGGAATTCGCGGAGTGGTCGTTCATCCGCGCGGCGGCGATTTCGAGAAAATCGAGGTCAACGGGTGCGAGATCACGGCAGGGGCGGGCGTAAAGTTGAGACAGGTGGCTTACGCCGCGCGTGCGGCAAATCTCGGCGGACTCGAATGGATGGAGGGCATTCCGGGCACAGTCGGTGGTGGATTGCGCATGAATGCCGGCGCGATGGGCGCGCAAACTTTCGAGAGCGTAGCGCGCGTTCGTTATCTTGATGCCGAGGGAAATTCGCACGTGAAAAATCGCAATGAGTTGGAAGTTTTTTATCGGCGCTTCCCCTTACTCGAAAAAAACTTTGCGGTTTCGGCTACGTTCTGTGGGCAACCCGCCGAGCGCGCAGAAATCGATGCACATTTGCGTGAATCGCAGGAGAAACGGCGCACGACGCAACCGGTCGCCAAAAGCGCAGGCTGCATTTTCAAAAATCCCGTCACCATTCCAGCCGGCAAATTGGTGGACGAACTAGGGCTGAAGAACTCGCGCGTCGGAAATGCGCGCGTGTCGCGGGTACACGGCAACTTTATCGTGAACGATGGCAACGCAACGGCAGCCGAGGTACTTGAGTTAATTGACGACATCAAGCGCGTGGCGAGGAAAAAACGCGGAATCGAGTTGGAGACGGAAGTGGAAATCGTGGGAGAAGCGGAATGACAAAACTTTACCGTCATTCTGAGCGAAGCGGAACGAAGTCGAAGAATCCCGTGGAATTAGCTTCGAGGTTGCGCCCCGGGATCCTTCGACTTCGCTCGGGATGACATGAAAACATTACCAAAGAAAATTGCTGTGCTCATGGGAGGGCCTGGATCCGAGCGAGAGGTTTCGCTTGCAACCGGGCGAGGTGTGGCGAAAGCGCTACGGTCGTTAGGCGTCGAAGTCGTGGAAATCGATGTGCACGACGAAAACTTCCAACTGCCGGGCGATGTCGATCTGGCGTTCAATACGATCCACGGAACCTTTGGCGAAGATGGCCACCTTCAGAAAATTCTCGAGGGCCGCGGCATCGCTTACACCGGCGAAGGTGTCGTTGCCAGCGAGATCGCCTTCGACAAGATTCGCACCAAAGAAAAATTTCAGGAACATGGCGTAACGACACCGCCATCGGAAGTGATCCATGCCGGACAGCGTCCGACGATTCCATTGCCGATTGTCGTCAAGGCGCCACGACAAGGCTCAACCGTCGGCGTCGTCATTGTGAAGAACGAAAGCGATCTCGAATCCGCCATCGCCGAAGCGTCGAAATATGGTCGCGAATTATTGATCGAAAAATTTGTAGCCGGGCGGGAATTGACAATAGGCATCCTCGGTGACCAGGCGTTGCCCATTCTCGAAATAATTCCCAAGGGCGGCTTCTACGATTTCAACAACAAGTATCCATTTCTCAATCCGCAGGGCGGCGGCGGAGCGGAGCACGTCTGTCCGGCAAACATCGACGCAGGAAAAACAAAGGAAATTCAGGAATTAGCGCTCCGCGCATTTCGCTCAGCCGGCCTGCAGGTGTATGCGCGTGTGGACGCAATTCTATCCGACGACGAACAGCCATACATCTTGGAGATCAACACCATTCCCGGAATGACCGAGGCTAGCCTGCTACCCGAGGCCGCTGCGGCAGCGGGTATTGGTTACCCAGATCTTTGTGCGCGGATCATTGCGCTTTCCAGCCTTCGCCAAGGCTATGGAGGGCAGGCGGGTGCCGGAACAAAAGGCAAACGATGAGTTTTCGCCAAAAAACTTCCCGAACGCGGAATCGGCGACTGTCCAATGTGCGGCAACGTCGGCAACAACATCTGCTCGATGTGAAAGTCCGTTCTCGCAGAGCGACTCAGCACCGCATTCGCAGCGCGATGGGCGTGCTGTGGAAGATGGCTCTCTTCGTGATTTTGTGCGTAGCCGGCTACGCAGGTGCACGCGAAACTGTAAAACGCCTTGTCTTCGAAAATCCAGATTACCACGTTCAAACAATTGAATTGCAGACCGACGGCACTCTCCAGCGCGAGCAGGTGCTAAAGGCAGCCGATCTGCGCGAAGGCGCAAACATCTTCAGCGTGAATCTGGCGCGCATGCGCGATCGCATACAACAGCTTCCCCAAGCCGACGAAGTCGAGGTCATGCGAAAATTACCCAGCGAAATCGCCATTCGCATTGTGGAACGAAAACCGGTCGCCTGGATCACCAGCGAAAGGGAAATTAATGATCCATTTGCGTCGGATGGTGCTTTTTTAGTGGGCGCGCGGGGGGTGTTAATGAAACAAAAAAAATTGTTGCCGGAATATCTGGGACTGCCGCTGATCATAGGTTGCTCTAGCGAATCGCTCGAAGCTGGAAAAACTATCGAATCGCCCGAAGCAAAAACAGCGCTCGAGTTGTTGCGTCTCACCGAGAGCAACTTTTTGCAAACGCGGTTTCAGATTCGGGAGATCGATATTTCGAAAAACTATTGTCTCCTGGTGACCGACAAAAATCGTAGTCGCGTCATGTTTGGTTTGAACGATCTCGAAGGGCAACTGCGGCGGCTGGAAGTGTTTCTTGATTACTGTGATAACACCAAACAGGAACTGGAAACTTTAAACCTGGTCGCGCAACGCAATATTCCCGTGACGTTCACCAGTCCGGCAGCGGCTGTAATCAACGACACATTGGAGCCGCCCGTCGAGCCGCGGATCATGAAAGCAATCCCGGTGCACGCGCAGGAAAACCGGAGTCACCAGGACTCCGGCAAACAAGAAACTGGATCCGCAGCGCCGAAATCGCGCGCTGGTTCTGCGCCTCCTCCCAGGGGAATTCGTAACCAACAAAAGAAAGCCGAATAAAAAATGCGGAACAATAGTTTGATGGTCGGTCTCGAGATTGGGACCTCCAAGATCTGCGTGGTCGTCGGAGAAAGCCGACCTGATGGCACGCTCAAAATCCTGGGCGTAGGCCAGGCGCCATCGCGCGGCGTGCGCAAGGGCGAGATTGTTGATTTTGAAACGGCAATGAAATGCGTGCACGAAGCTGTTGTCGATGCCGAACAGAAAAGCGACGTGATGATCAAGAGTGTTTATGTCGCTATCGCCGGATCACACTTGCACAGCTTTAACAATCGCGGATGCGTCATGCTGCCAGAGGACCGCGATGAAATTGAAGAGCAGGACGTGGAGGACGTAAAAATTAATGCGCGCGAAGTGAGCATCCCTGCGCAAAACGCGTTCCTGCATTCTATCATTCAACATTATCAGGTCGACGGACAACAGGGCGTTCTGAACCCGGCTGGGATGTTCGGACAAAAACTGGAAGCCGATTTCCACATCATCCACGGCGTGCGCACACGGATTCAAAACACCATTCGATGCGTGAAAGAACTGCCGCTGGACGTGGATGATGTCGTTTTTAGCGGTCTGGCTTCGGCGCAGGTTGTGCTGACCCAACAGGAAAAGGATCTCGGTGCGCTGGTGATCGATATCGGCGGAGGAACGACTGATTACGTGTTGTACTCTGAAGGTGCGGTGCGACAAAGCGGTTGTCTGGCTGTGGGCGGCGACCACATCACGAATGATATCTCCATGGGCCTGCGCATTCCGATGGCGCGGGCGGAGAAACTAAAAATCGAAGAGGGCAGCTGTGTTCTCGGAAATTGTTTGCCGGGCGAAATGATTTTGCTGAAGGACGATTCCGGTTTTGCAGGAAAAGAGATCGAGCGCGAAACGCTGAATACCATCATTAGCCTACGCGTGTGCGAAGCGTTTGAGTTGCTCAAACGCAGACTCGAGGAGGAACCGTATCTCGGCTATCTGGGCGCCGGTATTTTCATCACTGGCGGCTGCAGTCTTCTGAGCGGAATCGATCATCTCGCGTCGGAGATTTTCGAAATACCGGCTAACCTGACGCACGCGCAGGCAGCTTGGGGTGTGACGTCCGCAGTGGAAAATCCCCAGTTTTCTACCGCAATTGGCTTGGTCAAGTTCGCGCAAGTGATGCACACCGACCGTCCGGCGCGAGGACTCGGCCGGATTATTGGAAGAATTTTCAGCGGAAAACGATGAGAACAAAAACAAGTTCGGGTAGGGCGCGACCGCCGGACGCGCCGCAAACCCTCGATCCCGGACGGCCCGGCGGTCCGTCCCTAACCATATGATTCAGCTTAACAAAAACTACAGTCTTCCAGAACGTCTGGCAGAATTTATTCCGATCAAAATCGTCAGCGTGGGTGGAGCGGGTTTAAACGCGCTCGACCGCATCGTGCTTGACGGGTTAGAGAGAGCCGATGTGGTCGCCATCAATACCGATGTAAACTCACTGACGAGTTCGGTTGCGACGCGCAAAGTGCAACTGGGCCGTAGTGTGTCGCGTGGTTTGGGTGCGGGCGGCGACCCCGATGTCGGCTATCAGGCAGCCTTGGAATCGGCCGAAGAAATTCGCGAAGCCCTGGCTGACGCGAGTGTGATTTTCATTTGTGCAGGGCTCGGTGGGGGAACGGGGTCAGGCGCGGCGCCGTATATTGCACAAGCGGCACGTGAAGCCGGAGCGCTGGTCATCGCTTTTGTGACTCTTCCGTTTGGATTTGAAGGCAAACGGCGCAACGTGCAGGCGCGCGAGGCGCTAGTGCGGCTGAGCGAGTTTGCCCACGCGGTAGTTTGTTTCGAGAACGATCGAATGGGCGATCTAAGTCCGCCGCAGGCGGGAATTCATCAAGCTTTCGCAATGGCTGATATCACCATCAGCCAAAGCGTGCGATCGATTGTGAACCTTATCCAGCAACCAGGACTCATTCGCATCGGCTTCGATGATTTGCTCGCGGCTTTGAACACACGCAATAGCCGTTGCTTGTTTGGGTACGGTGAATCCGATTCAGACAATCGCGCACATGAAGCCCTCACGCAGGCGCTGAAAAATCCGTTGATGGATCGGGGACGAATGTTGGCAGACGCAACGCACGTGCTCGTGCAGGTAGCCGGCGGTCCGGGCATGACGCTCTCCGAGGTTGAGATCCTGATGCAGGAACTTGGACGTCACGTTAGCGACCAGACGCAAATTCTGTTTGGCGCAGCGGTGGATGCACGGCTCGGAGACCGATTGAGCGTCACCGTCATCAGCTCGCTCGCGGCAGAAGACGACGCAGTTTTGATGCAAACACCTCCAGCGCCGAGCAATACGTCCACAGTATCTCCGGCTCGAGAACAATACGAAGCCGCAGCACCGGAACCCGAAATTCAAGGCGAAGAACCGGCTGTCGAAGTTCGACCTCTCGAGGAAACGGTTCTACTCGAAGAACCTGTCGCTGCTGAAGCGGCACCACCCATCTCCATCGAACCGCCACTGATACCGACTCGTAACGGCGAGCCCGAGCCCGCGATGAGTACGCAGGAGGAGAAAGCGCCGGCTGAAAAGTCAGTGACGCCGGCTAAGCAGGAAGTCCTGCAATTTGAACCCGTGACACGCGGTCGTTTTGAAAAAAGCGAACCGACAATCATCGAAGGCGAAGACCTCGATGTGCCCACTTATCTGCGGAAACACATCAAGGTGAAGTAACATCGCTTGTTAGGCGATGTCATCCCGAGCGAAGCGAAGCGCAGTCGAGGGATCCCGTGGAATTACGGAAGGGTTCCGCCACGGGGTTCCTCGACTTCGCTCGGAATGACTGGATCATCACTTCTTCATCAACTCGAGTACGGCCGTCGTCATTCCGATGATTCCAACGCGGATAGTCGGCTCGGGAACGGGCGCGAATTTGCTCGAATGCAGAGTCGGCAATTCTTTCCCCGCTTGTTTGTACTCCGCGATTTTCGCCGGATCGACTGCGCCGAAATGAAAATTAACCACCGGAATGGAGTGGTCCGGCAGGCCGTATTCGGAAAAGTCTTCACCGCCCATCACGGGATCGATCATCTCGACCTTTTCGTCGCCTAACGATTTTTTCCAAACCGCGACAAGACGCTTCGTCAGTTCGGGATCGTTATACATCGCAGACGTAATGAAATCTTTGGACACCGTTACAATCGGAGCCAAATCGGGCGGTATTCCAGCGGCCGCCGCGCAGCCTCTTGCGATCCGATCGATATCTGCAAGCACGCGGTCGCGAACGTTAGATTTATATGTGCGCACCGTGAGCTGCATCTTCACTTCGTCCGGAATAATGTTGTGCTTGGTTCCTCCGTGAATTGATCCCACCGTGATAACAACCGGATCGAGCGGATTATTTTGACGGCTTACAATGGTCTGCCACGCATTGATGATTTCGGCTGCGAGCACGATCGGATCCTTCGTCTTGTGTGGATAGGCGCCGTGCCCACCGATACCGCGCACAGTCACATCGACTGAATCTACGTTTGCAGACGCATATCCTTCCGTTACGGCGATGTGACCGGTTTGAACATCGGCTTTGTCATGAAAACCAAGCGCAAACTTCGGTTTTCCGAATCGGTTATAGAGTCCGTCCTTCAGCAACGCACGTGCGCCAGCACCAATCTCCTCTGCTGGTTGTGCCACGAATACGATCGT
>Ga0222622_10000418_pt1 | contig 15691 bp, 10 predicted proteins | sample PLM2_5_b1metaG_FD_177335 | JGI IMG/M metagenome (GOLD analysis project Ga0222622, IMG submission 177335) | Groundwater sediment microbial communities from an aquifer in East River, Colorado, USA - PLM2_5_b1 | ecosystem: Environmental > Terrestrial > Soil > Riparian zone | place: USA: East... | reverse complement strand
GACGCTGTCGAACGCGAATGAAGTGTAGTCGCTGTGCCCGATGTTGGTCCTCGTCCACGTCTGCCCGGAGTCGATCGACCGGTACGCGGCGATCGCTCCGAAGACGACGACGGCAGCATCGGTCGGGTCGACGGTGATCGTGAGCCGCTTGATGCAAGCACCGAGACCAGAGCTTCCAAAGCTGCAGACCTCAATTTCCGGTGTCGGCTTGGGGAGCGTCGTCCACGTCGAGCCTCCGTTCGTGGAGGCGTAAATGCCTTTCAAGTTTCCGTAGTTGGCTTGGAGCGTGCTCGACGTGACGGCATACACACGATTGCGATCCGTCGGCGCTGTTGCGATCTGCGTCCGGCCGTTCCCGGTCGTCGGCAGACCGTTGCCGAGTCGGCTCCAGGAGACGCCGTCGTCGGTCGACTTGAAGATGTTCCCGCCGGCGTGCAGTGGGTCGTCGCCGTGGACAGTCGCAAACCACGTTCCGGCCACGCCGGGCGCGGCGTCGAAGGCGCCCGTTGTCTTGACCGGCGGGAAGCCATCCGGCTTGATCGGAGGGCTGTCCGTGTCGGAGTCGTCGGTCAGTGTCCGCGTCCAGTTCGCGCCGCCGTCCGTCGAGCGGTAGACGCCGCCGACGCAGGTGCGCGTCCAGCGGCCGACCCGCACAGCGGACGCGAGGATCGTGCCGCTGCGAAGCTCGAGGTCGGCGACGTGGCAGGTGTCGAAGACCGTGCCGCCGACCTTTGTCCAGGTGCTGCCGGCGTTCGTCGATTTGAAGATCCCACCGCCGAAGTACGAGTCGATGCTGACGTTCGCCTCGCCGGTGCCGGCGTAGACGATGTTTGTATTGGTTGGATCGACGGCGAGCGAGCCGATCGCCAGGCCGGTTCCGCCCGCGCCGATCGCGTCGTCGAAGACCGGCGTCCAGTGCACGCCTGCGTCGGTCGTCTTCCAGACGCCTCCCCCTGCGGCGCCGGCATAAGCGACGGTGCCGTTGCCGACGGGCACGACCGCGGTGGCGCGGCCCACCGACCAGATGGTCGTGCCATCGATGTCATTGATCGGCTTGGGGCCGATCGGCGTCCACGTCAGCGAAGGTGGCGCCGAGGCGAGTTCTGTCGCCCCGGCTTTGCCGGCGGTCGAGTCGAGCTGTCGCGCCTCGCGCACCGCCTGCGCAAGGGCGTGCGCCGGGATCTCGTCAGCGGGGTACGCGCGCTGACGGTTGAACCATCCCGCGCGAGCGACCGGGTCTTCTCCTGCGCCCTCCGAGAACTCCATCTCGACTCGCGGCGTGGGCGGCAGACTCGAATCCGAGCGCAAGGACGTGCACGCAAAGACCAACGCGCAGGTAAGCGCAAGCAAAACCGGGATGATGATTCGCCGCGACCCCATAGCCTGCCGTCTCCCTCGTGGGGGAAACCACAAGGGACGGGTTCCAATCTATCGCTCTGCTCGGAAAAGCTCAATGGGCCAAACCGATCGGCCGCGCCGCTCTACGAGAAACTGCACACGTGACCATGTGGACACTCTCGATGAGGTGGTGGTGTCTCCGCCTCGCGCTCGTGGCACTCCTACCGCTGCTCCTCGTGGCGTGCGGCGGATCGGGCGGGCCGAAGACGGTGCCCGCGGACGCCGTCGCGCTCGTCGGTGACCAACCGGTCACGCGCGCCGCGCTTGCCTCCATGCTCGCGGCGAACCGACAGAGCTACCGGTTGAAGGGCCAGGCCTTTCCCCTTGCGGGCACGGGTCCGTTCCTGACCCTGAGGAACAAGATCCTCGACCAGCTCGTCCAGGAGGCCGAGTTCGAGCAGCAGGCCAAGTCGCAGTTCGGGATCGAGATCGGCGATGCGCAGGTCGACCGGCAACTGGAGCAGCTCCGGACACGCAGCGGAGGGCCGGAGAAGTTCAGAGCGACGATCGCGCAGCAGGGAGTCACTGAGACACAGATCCGGGCGCAGCTCCGCAAGCAGCTGCTCGGCGAAGCACTTTTCCCCAAGCTGAGCGCCGAGGCCTCGGTCTCCGACAGCGAGATCGAGCGCTGGTACAAGAGCCACCGCAAGGGCTACGAGCGGCCGGCGAAGCGTCGGGTGCGGCACATCCTCGTCCCGACACGCGCGCAGGCCGACGAGCTCGAGCGCAAGCTGCGAGCCGGCGCCGATTTCGCCGCGCTCGCGAGGCGCTACTCGATCGACGCTGCGACGGCGGCGTCCGGCGGCGTTCTCGCCGGGAGCGTCGTGCAGGGCCAGACGCTCCCTACGTTCGACCGGGTCGCCTTCTCGCTGAAGACGAACGCGATCTCGGCGCCCGTCCGCACCGCGAGCGGCTGGCACATCATCCAGGCGATCTCCGACGTCACGCCCAAGACGACCACGCCGCTGTCCAGCGTGCGGCCGGCGATCGAGGCGGCGCTCCTCTCGACGAAGCGGCAGAACGCTCTCGGCACGTGGGTCCGCGAGACGCGCGCGGAGTACGCGAAGCGCGTCCTCTACGCGCCGGGCTTCGGGCCCGCTACCTGACGCCTGGCACGGGCGTCGCCCTGCAGTAGCGTCGGTCGAAGGCCAGGCTCGAGCCCTTCGCCGCGATCCGGCCCCGCATCAGCTCGAACCGCGAAGCGCCGCGGAGAACGCGGAACCCGCCGGGCGGGATGACCTTGATCTGGACGACCGCGGGGAAGGTGCAGCGCACGCGCCGGGTCGCCGTGACGGTCTTCCTCGGGCCGCCGTTCGACCTCGTCGGGAGCGGGTTCGTGGCCAGCTCGCACGTGTTCGCGTAGTTGAAGCTGCGCGCCGAGAGAAAGACGAAGAACGCACGGCTGGCGACGCTGCCGAGCCGGTACACCGTCAGGTTGGGCGCCTTGTTCGCGGGGAACTTGTACGCCTTCACGTACGGATGCCCGTGGGGCCAGAAGTAGACGTCGAGCGCACGGGTCTTGCAGGCGACGCGGACGCCGCCGGAGCGGCCGCCGGCGATCGCAGTCCAGGCGGCGACGGCCGCCGCCAGGCAGAGGACGAGGACGAGTCCCGCAATGCGCTTCACCACGGGACTACTATCAGCCGATGGCGCACGCTCGCCACGCACGAGTCGTTGCGCCGACGGTCTTGGCCGTCGCAGCGCTCCTCGCGGCCGGCTGCGGCGGCAAGCACGAAGCCGCGCCACGGCCGTCGCACGCGTCGCTACGTGACCGGCTCGCCGCCTGCGAGTCCGGCGACGACGACGCCACGCGCGCGTGCGAAACGCGCGCGCTGACTCGCGTCGTCGGCGCCGCCCGCGACCCGCGGCCCATGGTCGACAGGATCACGGCGCTCGCCTGGTCGAACCCCACCGGTTTCCTGCTGCCCAACTGCCACGTGATGATGCACACCGTCGGGCGCACCTACGCGCGCCGCCATCACGTGACGCTCGCGACGATGATGGACAACCTGCCGCAGAGCAACGACCCGAGCTGTCCGGCCGGGTTCTCGCACGGGCTGATCACCGGCGTCGCACCGCAGATCAACCTGGCCAACCCGAGAAGCAGCGCCAGTGTGTGCTCGCGGTCTGCGACGCGGTACGAGCGCTACAGCTGCGTGCACGGTTTCGGGCACGCGTTCATGCGGCTGACGAGCGAGCAGCTGAAGCCGTCGCTCGAGCTGTGCCTGCGGCTCGGCCGCAGCTGGGGGCTCGACTGCGCGGGCGGCGTCTTCCACGACTATTGGCTGGCCGTCAAGGGCTACGACAGCACCGTGTCGCCGGGCGCGAAGCCGGTCACCGACCCGCGGAAGCTGTGCGCGGCGCAGTCGCGGCTGTTCGTCAAGGAGTGCTGGTACCGCTCGTTCCTGGAGAGTCGGCCCGCCGGCTTCCAGACCGACTCGGCGGCCAGCATGGACCGCCTCTGCGCCGGGGAACGCGGCGCCCAGCGCGACGGGTGCATCACCGCCGCCTCCGTGATCGGCCCACCCGACCCGGCCGACCAGCTCGCGATCTGCGCCCAGTTCCGCGGGCCCGACGCGCTGAGCTGCATCCACGGGACGAAGGTGCAGAACCTGCTGCGCTATCCGATCGGCACCTACGTCGGCGTGATCCAGGGCTGCAACCGCTTCGCCAGCACCACGAAGACCGCGTGCTACAGCTGGCTAGGCAAGACGATCTCCGTCGTCACGAACGGCCGCTTCCGGACGACCGGCTGCGTGAAGCTCGCCGCCGCCGCGCGCCGTGCCTGCATCGCGGGGGCCCGCTCGATGAACGGCCCGCTCGAGACGTTCAGCTAGTAGCGACGGCGGCGGGAGGCGGCGTCGGCGCCGCCTCCCGCAGTCACCCGGTTCTACTTGAACTGGATGAGCGCCGTCCGGACGGTGTTGTCGTTCAGCTTCAAGATGAAGTTCCGGCAGGTGCCCTTCCAGGCCTTGTCGGTCTTCCAGTCGTACTGGTACTGGCCGTTCGCGAACGTGAGCCCGCTGTCACTCGCCGTCGGCGTCGCCGGTCCTGTCGGCAAGCCGGTCGAGCACGACACCGGCTGCGAGCGCGGATAGCCGGCGGCGAGGATGCCGAGCCCGAAATAGCCGCCGATGCCGAAGCGAACGGGCAGCACGCTGCCCGCCGCCCGTGTTGTCGTGCCGCCGTCCACGATCGGCGGCCCGAAGCCCGTCCAGACGTTGTAGACGACGTCGTAGCTGACGGTCTTCGAGGCCGTGTTGCCGGCATTGTCCGCGGCGTGCACGGTGAAGGTGTGCGTGCCGACCGTCGACGTATCGATCGGGTCGCCGCTGGCCACCGTGCCGACGCAGGACGCCTTGCCGGACGTTGCGTCGTCGCAGTCGTAGCTGGCGGCGACGCTCGTCCCGAGCCCGACATGCGAGCCGTCGACCGGGACGTCGATCGAGATCGTCGGGTCGGTCGCGTCGATCTTGAACGCGAGTGAGTTCGTTGCCTCCACGTTGCCGGCGTTGTCGCTCGAGTAGTAGTCGAGCGTGTGCGAACCGTCACCGGTCACCTGGAACGCCGCGGAATACGTCTGGAACAGTCCTCCGTCCAGCGAGTACTTCGTGGAGGCGATCCCTGCGTCGCCCGAGTCGACCGCGGTCAGCGTGACGGTCGGGTTGTGGTACCAGCCGTTGATGGGCGCGGGCGCGAGGCTCGCCGTGGTCGTCGGCGGCGCGGCGTCCACGATGAACGTCGCCGTCTGGATCGACGACGTGTTGCCCTTCGGGTCGACCGAGAACCACTTCAGCGTCGTGGTCTGCGTGAAGGTGAGGGTTTGGCCCTCCTGCTCCCGGAAGCCCGCGAGCTGGTACTGGGTCGAGGACGTGGTCGGGGTCGAGCCGTCCGTCGTGTAGTAGGTGTCCGAAGGCTCGTTCTCGTTGAAGACGAGCGAGATCGGCGTCTGCGAGCTTGTCCCCGACGGCACCGACGTCGTCACGACGGGCGGTGTCGTGTCGAACGCGTACTCGAGAGCCGAGCTCATCAGCCCGTACATGCCGTCGGCGAACTCCTGGCCTTCGGCTCGGCCTTCGGTCGCGAACGGCGGTGTGAAGCCCGGGTCGGCGCCGCTGTTCGAGGTCGAGGTCGGCGAGAACTGGCGCACTCCGGCCTCGAAGTCGTAGGCGATGATGTTCTTGTTGTACCAGGCCTCGTCGGAGCTGTTGCCCGCGGCCGAGTAGAGCACGTCGACCACCGAGCCCGTGCGGTCCGGAGTGACCGCCGTGCCGCGGTAGGTCTCGATCGCGCTGACCGTCTTGTGGGCCGCTGCCCAGAACTCCTCCTGCCAGCCCTTGGACGGGTACGGCAGCGCCTCACGGCCCAGGGTCTTGTACGAGGCCGGCGACCACATGAAGTAGCCGCCCGAGGTGTGGATGTTCATCGAGAAGCGGATGTTCGGGTACGTGGCCTCGAGCGCGACCTCGTTCCTGTCCTCCGGCTGGGAGAGCTCGGACGGGCCCGCGTACGTGTCGCTGGTACAGCTCGACGACGCGCCCTCGTAGCCGTCGAACAGCGAGCCGACGGAGAAGCCGCGGTTGTCGTCGATGCCCCAGCTCCCGCGCGAGGCCGGGTCGAACGACGTCGAGTTGACGTCGCCGAGCGGAGCGGCCGGGTTGTTCGGCCCGCAGAAGCGGGTCATCGTCCGTCGCTGGCCCGAGGCGCCGCCCTGGAGCATCGAGTAATTGCCGCCGTCCGTGTTGATCGACGGGTCGATGAAGATGTCGAGGTTGTCCACGTACGACGTGGTCTCCGGGTCGCTGCCGTAGTTCTTCAGCAGTCGGTTCGCCGTCTCGAGGGCGACCAGCGGGCCGACCCACTCACGGGCGTGCTCCTGCGCGTAGATGAAGAACCCGACCTTCGAGCCGTCGCAGACCTTGCAGATCCGGAGGATGTACTGCTGGTACGGCACCCGCGGCACCTGGTAGCCCGGGTCGACGCCCGCGTCGCCTGGTCTCGGCGCCCACAGGAAGTCGCTCAGATGCACGACGGCGGACGGCTGCACGATGCCCGCGCCCGCGTTGCCGCGGTACGTGGCAGCCCACAGGATCGAAGAGGCGGACGGGTCGGCGTTCAGCGCCGCCACGACCTGCGCGGCCGTGCTCGTCAGGGCTCCGGTGCCGTCCGAGGCGAGGCCGACGGTGATCGCCAGGCCGCTGGTGCTCACCGAGAGCGGCGAATTCGGCGCGCCCGGGTTGAGGAACTGCATGGTCACCTGGTTGCCGTTCTGGGTCGGGTCGCTGGTGTCTTCACCGAACTTCCAGGTGTTCAGAACGACCGCGGCGGCCTGCACTGTCGCGCCCGTGCACGTGGCGGGCGTCGCGAAGCCTGCAGGCGACGAGCCGGGCGCGCCCGGCAGACCGGTGTTGCCGCCGCTCGCCGGAGGGGTACAACCCATCGATGCCATCGCGTTCCGGCGGTAGCCGTTCGTCTTGAAGGTCGCCGGGATGAGCTGCGTGATGCTCGGGTACTGCGCGTGCAGCGCCTGGATCATCGCCGTCCCGTCCTCGGGGGTCTGGTAACGCGAGAAGAAGTCGTGCTGGAACCCGCCCGGGTACGGCGGCGGCGTGTCGATGAACGTCGTCGCCGGCCGAGTCTGGACGGTGCCGTAGTTCGACGCGACCCGCACCAGGATCGGCAGGTGCGGCGCGGTCGCGTCGTTGGCCTTCAGGGCCAGCTTGACGAGCAGGAAGTGGTAGAGGTAGACCCCGTCGTCCAGGTCCGGCTGCATGTTGGTCTGGAAGCCGGGCACGTACGTGATCCCGCCGTCGGTGGAGTACGTCACCGCGAGCGCCGGACACGCGGCGGTGCTCAGCGCAGACGCCCCGCCGGCCGGGTTGCCCCAGCACGCGCCGGTCGTCGAGCCGCCGTAGATGCCGCACCGGTTGCTGCCGGTGGCCGGGCAGCCAGGGCTTCCCGGTGGCACCGCGGCATTCCCCTGGGCCGCGCTGGACTTGGCCTCGACCGACAGCCAGGTGCCGGAGAGGCTCTGGTAGTAGTCGGCGCGGGTGATCTTGATCGTCTCGGTGGCGGCGAAGGGTCGCTTCGTGGCGACGCCCCGGCCGAGCTTGGCGGCGCGGACCGCGGCGTGCTCCATGCGCATCCGCTGCGTCATCTCGGCGCGCGCCCTCTCGGCGTCTGCGGAGGTCTGCACGATCGAGCCCGGCCGGAAGCCGAGCCTCGCGAGGTAGTCGCGCTGCGCGGCGGTGACGACGGCGTAGGCCCACATCGTCCCGTCCTTGTTTTTGTCGAGCGACTCGCCGAGGTCGACGCCCATCTGGTTGAGCCGGCTCATGTCGGCCTCGCCGGAGACCAGGAAGCGCTGGTACGCCCAGGGCTGGTCGGCCTCGGCGATCGGATACCCGACCGCGGCCGACGGCTTGCTGGCAGCAGCGATTCCGCCGGCGCCGGATGCGCGCGCGAGCGACCCTGCGGTTACGACCAGCACGCCGGCCAGAACTACCAGCCCGACCGCCCGGCCTCTTCCCCTCGTCAGCCTGGGACTGAACCGCATGCCTCTCCCCTTCCCCTCGAATTACCCAACCCTCTCGCAAGTCTCCCGCGGCATGCAGACTGCGTCAAGGCCGAAGCCAGGCGAGGCTCGCGAGTAACGTCTCCACCGATGAACCTGGTGGCTCGGATGCGAGCGGCAGCGGACCGCGCGGCGACGCGTGTGACGCTCATCGGCGCGGACCCCCACGACGACGAAGACCTGCGCGCGCGGAAGGCGCTGCTCGTCCTGATCTCGGTATTGATCCTGCCGGTCGCGGCGCTGTGGGGTGCGCTGTATCTCGCGTTCGGGTCGCCGGTCGGTGTGGTGCCGCTCGTGTATTTCGGCGTCCTGCTCGGTGCGATCGTCATGTTTTCGCGCACTGGCGACTTCCCGCGGCTGCTCCTGGTGGCCCAGGTTGACATCCTGCTCGCACCGACGCTGTCGATGATCCCGCTCGGCGGTTTCGTCAAGTCCGGCGGTGTGGGCCTGTGGGGGATTCTCGCCCCGCTCGGAGCGCTCGTCTTCAGCGAGGTCCGGTCGGCGGCGCGCTGGTACGTCGCCTGGGTCGTCGTGTTCCTCGGCTCGGGGCTCGCGGGCGAGCTCATCGGGCCGGTCTGGTCGCCGCTCCCCGGGTGGTTCACGAGCACGATGCTGGCTCTGAACATCACGGTCGGCGGCGCCATCGTGTTCACCCTGCTCGCGGTGTTCGCCAGCGAGCGCCGTGAAGCGCTGGCAGCGCTGCGGGTGGAACAGGAGAAGGCCGAGAACCTCCTGCTCAACATTCTGCCGCGCTCGATCGCCGACCGGCTGAAGGCCAAGGACCGGCCGATCGCGGACCAGTTCGAGTCGGCCTCGATCCTGTTCGCCGACGTCGTCGACTTCACGCCCTGGTCGGAGCGGCTGCCCCCTTCGGAGGTGGTCGGCTACCTCGACCACCTCTTCAGTCACTTCGACGCGCTCGCCGAGCGGCACGGGCTCGAGAAGATCAAGACCATCGGCGACTGCTACATGGTCGCTGCGGGCGTACCGACGCCCCGCCCGGACCACGCTCGCGCGCTCGCCCTGATGGCGCTCGACATGCTCGAGGCGATGCGCTCGAACGACGAGCTCGGGCACCTCGGCCTCGAGCTGCGGGCCGGCATCAACTCCGGCCCCGTGGTGGCCGGCGTGATCGGCCGGAAGCGCTTCCTCTACGACCTCTGGGGCGACGCCGTGAACACGGCCAGTCGCATGGAGTCCTACGGCGCGCCCGGGCGCATCCAGATAACCCGACCGACGTACGAGCTGCTTGCCGACGAGTTCGAGTGCGAGCCGCGAGGGACGATCGAGGTCAAGGGCAAGGGCGAGCTCGAGGCGTGGTACCTGATCGGCGCGCGGGTGTAGATCAGTCCTCGCCGGCGGGGAGCGTCGGATGGTCGGTGGGATAGACGCCGACCGCAAATCCGTAGACGGTCTCGCCTGACCGCGGGAGCCGCTCGAACTCCGCCACCAGCTCGGCCATCCGCTCCCAGAATTCCGAGGCCTGCGCCTCCGAGATGCGGGCGTGCCGGATGAAACCCCAGAGCTTCCCGTCACGGTACGCCTCGTCCGACTCCCGAGCGGCGACCTCGAAGTCGTTGAAGTCGAGGGGCAACTCGTCGTTCCCGACGCTCCGCTCGACCCCGACGTAGAACATCCGCGCGGTGCGGCCGTAGAAGCGCTCGTCGATGGCGCGGACTCGACGAGTCCTCACCACCTGTGCGAGTCCGGCCTCCGTGAGCACCTTGACGTGGTGGGCGACCGTGCTCTTTGGCCGCTCGACCGCGGTCGCCAGCTCGGTCACCGTCGCCGCCCGCTCGTGGAGCAGGCCCAGGATGGTAGTGCGGAGGGGATGGCCCATCGCCTTCACCTGCTCGGGTGTGGTGAGGGCGATCCGGTCGGCGAGCTCGTAGTCCGGGTTGCCAGCCACCAAAGAACAGACTAGCATTGCCGAATGTTCCAACTTATTGGATCAATTACAAAGGAGGATCGTAGATGGCCGAGGTAGTGCTCTACCACCACGTCCAGGGCCTCACCGAAGGAGTGCGGTCGTTCGCCGACGAGTTGCGCAAGGAGGGTCACACCGTGCACACCCCGGACCTGTTCGAGGGACGCACGTTCGAGACGATCGAGGACGGTATGGCCTTCGCGCGCGAAGCGGGATTCGGCGCGCTGGCCGAGCGCGGGGTCGCCGCCGCCCAGGAGATCAACGCCGCGGCCGTCTATGCCGGCTTCTCCTTCGGGGTGATGCCCGCCCAGCAGCTTGCCCAGACCCGACCTGGCGCCAGCGGTGCCCTGCTCATGTACTCGTGCCTCCCGGTGTCCGAGTTCGGGGAGTCCTGGCCCGAGGGCGTCCCGGTGCAGGTGCACGGCAAGGAGGCCGACCCGTTCTTCGGCGAGGATTTCGAGGCTGCACAGGCACTGGTCGACTCGACCGACCAGGCGGAGCTCTTCCTCTACCCCGGGGAGGAACACCTCTTCGCCGACTCGTCGCTCCCGGCGTACGACGCCTCCGCTGCCGCGTTGCTGACCGAGCGCGTGCTGGCGTTCCTGAACGCGATCGATGGACCGCAGACACCGTAAATCGAAATTACCGCGTTATCCTGAGGCGGTATGAAGCGCAGCCTCTTCCTGATCGCGCTCGGTCTCTGTGTCGCGGCACCGGCAGGAGCCGTGGCGACGCAGCGGGTGCACGCGCGCCTGGTGCCGGTCGCCTCCGCGAGCCATGGCTCGGGCGCGTTCAGCGCCAATGCCACGGGCACGCGGACGGTGACGCTCGGCTGGCAGCTGTCAGTTTCGAAGCTGAGCGGGCCGGCGAAGAAGGCCGTGCTGAAGACCTCCGGCGCGAACGGAATCGTGATCACGCTCTGCCGACCCTGCACGGCGAAGGCTCACGGCAAGATCGTCATGCTCGGTTCGGCCTGGCGCCGGATTGCCGCCGGCGGCGCCGTCGTGGTTACGACCCGGGCGCGCCCGCGCGGAGAGCTGCGCGGAGTGCTGAAGCGCGGCTGAGGCTCAGCGAGATCGTCTGGATCAGGCTGTCGGAGCTGCCGGCGAAGGTCGCATCGCCCGAGTAGGTCGCCGTGATCGTGTGGTTCCCGGCCGCGAGCGACGAGGTCGAGAAGGTGGCCTTCTTGCTGACAATCGCAACGGCACCGAGCACTGTTGCGCCGTCCATGAATGTGATCGTCCCGCTCGGATTGGATCCCGAAGACAGGTCGAGCTTGGCAGTGAAGGTCACAGCCTGTCCGGGGCGAGCCGGGTTCTTGCTCGATTTGAGGTCGAGCGTCGTAGCGACCAGGACGCCGTTGCCGCTCAGCGAGACCGGTATCGGGACGCAGGGCCCGCCCGCGATCGGACACTCGTTGACGAACAACGTCCCGGACGCGCCGCCCGCGCTGGTGGGCGCGAACGTTTCCCTCACGGTGCACTGCCCGGGGCCGGCGAAGGCCAGGCAGCTCTTCAACTCGAACGAGAAGGGTGCCGACACGCCGCTACCCGATCCGCCGGAGATGCGATACCCACGGTCGACGGTGATGATCACGTTCTGCCTTGCCGAGTCGCCCACTTGGACGTTGCCGAAGTTCAGTGCCGGCGGATTAGCTCCGGCCGAACTCGCACCTGAGCCGGTGAGACTGACCGGAATCGGGACACAGGCCCCGCCGGCAATCGGGCACTCGCTGAGCGTGAGCGTGCCGCTCGAAGGCCCGACCACGGTCGGCGCGTAGGTCTCGCGGACGAGACACGTGCCCGGGCCCGCGAAGCCGGACCCGGTCCCGCACGTGCGTGCGTCGAACGCGAACGGCGCGGCGGTGCCGGTGCCGCTACCGCCGCCAAACCGGTAGCCGGCGTCCACGGTCACCGTCACGTCGGCGCTGGCGCTCGACCCGAGCGCAATGCTGCCGAAGTTGATGCTGCTCGGGCTGGCGCCACCGGCTTGGACGCCGGTGCCCGAGAGGTTGTAGGGAATCGCGACGCAGCTGCCGCCGGCGATCGGGCACTCGAAGACGTTGGTGGTGCCGCTGGAGGCGGTCTGGGCGGTCGGGCTGTAGCGCTGCTTGACGTTGCAGCTGCCAGGCCCGGCAAAGCCGGCGCCGGCGCCGCAGGTATCGAAGTCGAAGCTGAAGGGCGCGTTGATCCCGCTGCCCGAGGCGAGCTGTGTCCGGTAGCCGGCGTCGACGGTGATCGTCACGTCGCGCGTCTGGGTGGTGTTGATCGGAACGTTGCCGAAGGCCACGCTCGACGGCGAAGCCGAGGCCAGGCTGACGCCGGTCCCGGAGACGCTGAAGGGAATCGGAATGCAGGTGCCGCCGGCGATCGGGCACTCGAAGACGTTGGTGGTGCCGCTGGACGCGGTGGTGGAGGTCGGCCGGAAGGACTGCTTGACGTTGCAGGTCCCCGGGCCGGCGAAGCCACCGCCGGCGCCACAGGTGTCGAAGTCGAAGCTGAACGGCGCATTGATCCCGCTGCCCGAGGCGAGCTGTGTCCGGTAGCCGGCGTCCACGGTGATCGTGACATCACGTGTCTGCGCGGTGTTGAGCGGGACGTTGCCGAAGTCGACCGAGGCGGGGCTCGCCGAGGCCTGGCTGATCCCAGTGCCCGAGACCGAGTACGGGATCGCGATGCAGGAGCCACCGGCGATCGGGCACTCGAAGACATTGGTCGTGGCGCTCGCGGGGCCTGCTGCTGTGGGCCGGAACGACTGCTTCACGTTGCAGCTGCCTGGGCCGGCAAAGCCTCCGCCGGCGCCGCAGGTGTCGAAGTCGAAGCTGAACGGCGCGTTGATCCCGCTGCCGGATGCGAGCTGCGTCCGGTAGCCCGCGTCGACCGTGATCGTGATGTCGCGCGTCTGCGTCGTATTGATCGAGACGTTGCCGAAGTCCACGCTGGAAGGCGACGCCGAGGCGCCGCTCACCCCGGTGCCCGAGACGGCGTACGGGATCGCGATGCAGGTGCCACCGGCGATCGGGCACTCGAAGACATTGGTGGTGCCGCTGAAGGCGCCCGTCGCGGTCGGCCGGAAGGACTGCTTGACGTTGCAGCTACCAGGGCCGGCAAAGCCGCCGCCCGCGCCACAAGTGTCGAAGTCGAAGGTGAACGGCGCGTTGATTCCAGAGCCGGAGGCCAGCTCGGTCCGGTAGCCGGCGTCGACTGTGATCGATACATCGCGCGTCTGAGTCGTGTTGATCGGGACGTTCCCGAAGGGCACGCTCGAGGGCGAGGCCGAAGCCAGGCTCACCCCGGTACCCGAGACCGAGTAGGGGATCGCGATGCAGGAACCGCCCGCGATCGGGCACTCGAAGACATTCGTCGTCCCGGACGAGGCGGACGCCGCGGTCGGCCGATAAGACTGCTTCACGTTGCAGCTGCCCGGCCCCGCAAAGCCGCCGCCTGCGCCGCAGGTGTCGAAGTCGAAGCTGAACGGCGCATTGATCCCGGAGCCCGATGCGAGCTCGGTCCGGTAGCCCGCGTCGACCGTGATCGTCACATCGCGTGTCTGCGTGGTGTTGATCGCGACGTTGCCGAAGGCGATGGAACTCGGACTGGCCGAGGCCAGACTGACGCCGGTACCCGACACCGAGTAGGGGATCGCGATGCAGGAACCGCCCGCGATCGGGCACTCGAAGACGTTGGTGGTGCCGCTCGAGGACGACGCGGTCGTCGGGTGGAAGGACTGCTTGACGTTGCAGCCTCCTGGCCCCGCGAAGCCGCCGCCTGCGCCGCAGGTGTCGAAGTCGAAGCTGAACGGCGCATTGATTCCGCCACCCGAGGCGAGCTCGGTGCGATAGCCGGCGTCGACGGTGATCGTGACGTCACTCGTGACCGTCGTATTGATCGGAACGTTGCCGAAGGGCACGCTCGACGGCGAGGCCGAGGCGAGGCTGACCCCGGTGCCCGAGACCGAGTAGGGGATTGCGATGCAGGAGCCGCCGGCGATCGGGCACTCGAAGACGTTCGTGGTCCCAGACGAGGCGGTCGCGGACGTCGGGCGGAAGGATTGCTTGACGTTGCAGCTGCCAGGGCCGGCAAAGCCGCCGCCTGCGCCGCAGGTGTCGAAGTCGAAGCTGAACGGTGCATTGATCCCGCCGCCGGAAGCCAGCTCGGTCCGGTAGCCGCTGTCGACGGTAATTGTGACGTCACGCGTCTGGGTGGTGTTGATCGGGACGTTGCCGAACGGCACCGAGCTCGGACTGGCCGAGGCCACGCTGACGCCGGTGCCCGAGACGGAGTAGGGAATCGCGATGCAGGAGCCGCCGGCAATCGGGCACTCGAACACATTCGTCGTCCCTGACGACGCGGTCGCAGAGGTCGGCCGGAACGACTGTTTGACGTTGCAGGTTCCCGGCCCGGTGAAGCCCCCGCCCGCGCCGCAGGTGTCGAAGTCGAAGCTGAACGGTGCATTGATCCCGCCGCCGGAAGCCAGCTCGGTGCGGTAGCCGCTGTCGACCGTGATCGTCACGTCGGTCGTCTGGGTGGTGTTGATCGAGACGCTGCCGAAAGCCACCGAAGATGGGCTCGCGCCGCCGGCATGGGCAGTCGCCGGCACCGCCAGCACAGCCAGCACCGCAACCAGAGCGAAACGCCGCCCGTTCACGCCCTCAACTCCTCCTGCCTCGGTCCGTCCCCCTCGGTCATCTTCGTTCGCGGTCAAGCGGGTGTCAACCAGGCCACCTCTAGCGTCGGCCGTTTCTCGTCAGACGGGCGTTCGCGGTGACGCTGTGCCGGAGCGCGACTCCGCGAGCGTGACGCCGATCGCGGCCAGGGCCACGGCGACCAGGAAGCGCACCAGCCAGCTCGCGTCGAAGATGTCGCCGAGCACCCCGCCGAGCAGGCTCGCGGCGATGCCGATCAGCGAGGTCGTCAGCAGGCCGATCTGCTGCCTGCCCGGGAGCACGAGGCGTGCGAGCCCGCCGACGATCAGCCCCGTCAAGATCAGCCCGAGTAGCTCGAACGCGAGACCGACCAGCGCGCCGGCCAGCAGCAGCACGAGGATGATCACCACGAGGATCGCGATCACGGGCACGGCCGGGAAGGTAGCGAAGAGCTACGCGCCAACGAGCTCAGCGTCGCGCGAAGCCAGCGACGTGTAGCGCCCGCCGGCCAGCAGCATGTCTTCGTGCCTGCCCTTCTCGACCACACGGCCGTGGTCGAGCACGACGATCTGGTCGGCATCGCGAACGGTCGAGAGGCGGTGGGCGATCGCGATCGTCGTCCGGCCTTCCGAGAGGCGGTCGAGCGCCTCCTGCACCAGCCGCTCCGTTTCCGTGTCGAGCGAGGAGGTCGCCTCGTCGAGCACGAGGATCGGCGGATTGCGCAGGACGGTCCGGGCGATCGCGATGCGCTGCTTCTCGCCGCCCGAGAAGCGGTAGCCGCGCTCGCCGACAACCGTGTCGTATCCCTCCGGCAGGGCGGCAATCACGTGATGAATCCGAGCGGCCTCGGCTGCGGCCTCGATCTGCTCGTCGGTCGCGTCCGGGTTGGCGAAGCGCAGGTTCTCGCGTACCGAGGCGTGGAAGAGGTACGTCTCCTGCGAAACCACGCCGACGAGGTCGCTGAGCGCGGCGAAGCTGAGGTCGCGCACGTCGACGCCGTCGATCGTGATCTTCCCGCGCGAGACGTCGTAAAGCCGCGCCGCGAGGTAGCCGAGGGTCGTCTTGCCGGAGCCGGTCTCGCCCACGAGCGCGGTCGTCGTCCCGTGCGGCACCGTGAACGAGACGTCCTGCAGCGTCCAGTCCTCGT
>Ga0222622_10000416_pt1 | contig 15710 bp, 11 predicted proteins | sample PLM2_5_b1metaG_FD_177335 | JGI IMG/M metagenome (GOLD analysis project Ga0222622, IMG submission 177335) | Groundwater sediment microbial communities from an aquifer in East River, Colorado, USA - PLM2_5_b1 | ecosystem: Environmental > Terrestrial > Soil > Riparian zone | place: USA: East... | reverse complement strand
TTGGCTCATGCGCTCAGGGTTTCGACGAACACATGATGTATTCAGTTGGCGGGGTGCCGGAGTTCCAAAAGAAATGCAGCCGCGGTGGCAGTGCGCTGGGCTGATAATAAGCAGATATCTGCCGAATCTAGAATAGCGTTGGTTTCACCTCCCCTTGTTGGCGCGATGGCTTCTCGGACTCCTGCCGCCCTTGCCCGTCGGACTCGGCACGCCAAGTTCGTCCAGCACCCGCTCGTTGTTCCTCCAATCGGGATTCACCTTGACCCGCAGGTCGAGGAACACGCGCGTGCCGAAGAAGGCTTCGAGATCGTGCCGCGCTTCGGTCCCGATCTGCTTGATCATGTCGCCGCCGCGGCCGATCACGATCGGCTTCTGGGATTCCGTTTCGACATAGATCGTGCAATACAACCGCAGCAGGCGCTCGCGCTCCTCCTCGTCGAACTGATCGACGACAACCGCCGTGGAGAACGGAAGCTCGTCGCGCGTGTGCTGCAGCACCTTCTCGCGGACCGTTTCCGCGACGAGCGCGCGCTCGGGTTGGTCGGTCAGGTAATCGTCGGGATACCCGGGCTCTCCCTCCGGCAGCTGCTCGAGGAGCACGCGCTCGAGCCGCTCGACGCCATCACCGGTGGCGGCAGACACCGGCACGATGGCGGCGAAGTCGTGCCATCGCTGCGCCTGCTCGATCAGCGGAAGCAGCCGCGATTTCGCGACGCGGTCAATCTTGTTGAGGACGAGCACCGCCGGCGTTCGCACGTCCTTTAGCAGCGACGAGACGTACTCATCGCCGTGGCCCGGCTTCGTCGACGCGTCGAAGATCAGCGCGATCACGTCGACTTCGCGGAGCGTGTCGACGGCGGAATCCACCATCCTGACGTTCAGCCGGTGCAGCGGCCGGTGAATCCCCGGCGTATCGACAAAGGCAATCTGGCCTTCCGGGTAGTTTTTGACGCCGAGAATCCGGTTTCGGGTCGTTTGCGGCTTGTCTGAGACGATCGCGATCTTCTCGCCGATGATGCGATTGAGCAGCGTGGATTTCCCGGCATTCGGGCGGCCGACGAGCGACGCGTATCCAGCTTTCGGCATGGCGCTACGCTTCCGGCTGCGGCTGCGGCGCGAGCCGCATGCGCACCTTGTGAATCCGGCGGCGCTCCGCCTCGAGCACTTCGATCTGCAGACCGTCGCTCTCGAGTGTCTCGCCAACGGCGGGGACGCGGCCGGCCCGCGTCAGCACATACCCGCCGACGGTTTCAAAACCTTCGGGTTCGATCTCGATACCGAGACGGTCGCGCACTTCGGCGATGTTGACCTTGGCGCTGAACACAAAGACTCCGTCACCCTCTTCCACGATTGGTTCGGTTTCGACGTCGTACTCGTCGCGGATCTCGCCGACAATTTCCTCGAGCAGATCTTCAATCGTCACCAGGCCCGCCGTGCCGCCGTATTCATCGACCACGATCGCAATCTGGACCTGCTGTCGCTGGAATTCCCGAAGCATCTCGGCCACGCGCTTGGTCTCCGGCACGAACGTGGCGGGCCTGATGAAGCGGGCCAGATCCGGCAGCAACGGGACGTTGCCCGCCTCCGGCGGGTCCAGTCGAATCAGGTCCTTGATAAACACGAACCCCACGATGTTGTCGAGATTTTCCTTGTAGACAGGAATGCGCGAGTATTCCTGCTCGCGAAACAGCGCGCGCAGCTCGTCGAATGTCGCTTCGGCCTGAATAGCCACCATGTCGGGCCGCGGGGTCATGACCTCGCGCACCAGCGTATCGCCGAAATCGACGATCGACTGCAAGAGGCGGCGTTCGTCTCCCTCAATCAGACCCGCCTCCTCAGTCCCTTCCGTGTGGGCGGCGTCGGTGCCCTGCGCTTCAACCGGATCTCCGCCGGCTCCATTCGCGTCGCCGCGGTCCCGACGGGGCACGGCGGCAATCAAGCGAACGAGCCCGCCGGTCAGCGGGTGCAGGAACCGGGCAGCCACGTCGAACGGCGGCAGCAGCACCTCGAGGACACGCTCGGGATTGCGCCGTACGATCAGCAGTGGCAACACGTGCTCGAACACCAGGATGAAGATCGCCACGAAGAGGAGCAGCATGCCGATCGACTGAAATCCCGTGCGGCCGGTCAGGATGGCGATGAACATCGTGGCCAGCGAGAAGATCAGGCCGAGCAGCAGCCGGGCGGGAATGAACAGCTGCGTGGGGTCTTCGAGGTAAAACCCGAGCCGATCGTCGCGCCCTCCGCGCTCGGCCATCAACCGCAGCGACAGGCGCATGAGGGCGGTGAACGCGGTCTCGATCGTGCCGACATACACGGCGGCAATGGCGAGCAGGAACAGCAGCAGCGGCGTCATGATCGCTCGATCAGACCGGCCGCCAGGCCCGCTCGGCGGCGAAGCCGGGTTTCCAGCCGGCGCATGCGTCCTGCATCATTCGCTGTTTCGTGATCGTAGCCGAGGAGATGCAACAGTCCATGGAGCGCGAGGACCCGGAGCTCCGCCTGATAGGAGTGGCCCGCTTCCCTCGCCTGTTTTCGCGCCGTGCCGGTCGCGATCACGATGTCGCCCAGGAAACTTCGAGCCTCGGGATCCGGGATCCGTGGTGCGCGATCCGCGATTCGCGGTGCGCGATCCGAACTGCGGCCAGAGTTCGCAGATTCTGACACGGCAGCGAATGACAGAACATCCGTCGCCGCGTGCTTTCGCCGGTATCGTGAATTGAGCTTCTGGCTGTGCGCGTCGGTGACGAGTGCGATCGCCACCGCCCCACGCGCGGCGGCAGGCGCCGCCTGTGACAACCATCGCGCCAGGCCACCGTCGCGGATCGATCGGCCGCGGCCGTCGGTGACGGTGACGTGGAGGCGCCGCCCGCTCCCGCCGGTGACGGCAGAACGCGGGCGTGCGCCGTTACTGTCGGGATCCACCGTAGGCTTCGTACGCCTTGACGATCTGCTGCACCAGCGGGTGCCGCACCACGTCCTTTTCGTCGAAGTGAACGAACGCGATGCCCTCGACGTCGCCGACGACTTTCATCGCCTCGACCAGGCCCGACTGGCGCGCCGTCGGCAGGTCGATCTGCGTGATGTCTCCGGTAATGACCGCCTTGGATCCAAAACCGAGGCGCGTCAGGAACATCTTCATTTGCTCAGACGTGGTGTTCTGCGCTTCGTCGAGGATGACGAAGGCATCGTTCAAGGTACGTCCCCGCATGAACGCGATCGGCGCGACCTCGATGGTGCCGCGCTCGAGCATCCGATCGGCGCGTTCGATTTCCATCATGTCGTAGAGTGCGTCGTACAGCGGGCGCAGATACGGGTTCACTTTCTCCTGCAGATCGCCGGGCAGGAACCCGAGCTTCTCCCCCGCTTCCACCGCGGGCCGGGCAAGAATGATTCGGCTGACCCGCTTGGCGAGAAGAAAGGCGACCGCCTGCGCCATCGCGAGGTAGGTTTTGCCGGTGCCTGCCGGACCGATGCCAAAGACGATGTCGCGCTGTTCGATGGCTTCGAGGTAGCGTCGTTGATTGACGCTTTTGGCCATGACCTGCCGCTTGCCCGTCGCGCGAGGAGTCCCGCGCAAAAAATAATCGGCCAGTTCGACGCGTTCGTCCTGTTCGACGAGCTGAGACGCCGTCCTGACGTCCCCCTTGGCCAGGCGATAGCCGCCGCGAATCAGCCCCGACAACTGCCCGAGCAGGTTTTCTGCCCGCGCGACATCGGCGGCCTCGCCTTCGACGATGACTTCGTGCGCGTTCGTGCGGATCCGCACGTTGAACAGCGACTCGAGATGTTTGAGATTTTCGTCGTAGGGACCGTACAGCGACTCGGCCCCGTCGTCCGGGACCGATACCTTGCGCATGACTGTGGCAGGAGGGATAAGGGAGCTCCTTCGAAATACGCGATTTGTCACTGCGATCGTATCATGACGGGCTCACGGCTCAAGGCTCAAGGCTCAAGGGCGGGACTCAGAACCGCTCAAATAGGCCTCAAGCTGAGCGGCCTGAGCCCTGAGCCGTGAGCCCTGAGCCCTACTTAAGCCGAAGTTCCCGGAGTTGCTTCTCGCCCACCGTCGACGGGGCGCCGGCCATCAGGTCGACTGCCTGAGCTGTTTTTGGAAATGCAATCACATCCCGAATGGACGGTTCTGCGCACAAGATCGCGGCGATGCGGTCGAGGCCGAGCGCAATCCCCCCATGCGGCGGGGTTCCGTACTCGAGAGCGTCTATGAAGAACCCAAACCGAAGCTTCGCCTCTTCGTCGGAAATTCCGAGCAGCTTGAAGATCAAGCTCTGCAGTGCCTGATCGTGAATACGAATACTGCCGCCGCCGATCTCGCTGCCATTGAGCACGAGGTCGTAGGCCCGCGCGCGGGCGCGGCCCTGGTCCGTTTCGAGCAGATCCCGGTCGCTCTCGAGCGGCGCCGTGAACGGATGGTGCATGAACTCGAAGCGCTTTTCATCTTCGAGCCATTCGAACATCGGGAAGTCCACGACCCACAAGAAGGCGAACCGGTTCGGATCGAGAAGGTTCTCCTTCTTCGCCACCTGCAGCCGCAACTGGCCCAGCATCTTGGACGTCGTCTCGTGAGCCCCCGCCGCCATCAGCACGAGATCGCCAGCGCCCGCGCCGGCAAGATCGAGCGCGCGTCGAATCGGTTCCTCACCTGCCGCTTTCAGCGCGGAACTCTGGACCCCGGCGTCCGCGCGCCGCGCCCACACGAGACCCGCGGCGCCGAGCTGCTTCGCCTGTTCCACCACCTCGTCGAGTTCGCGCCGGGAATACTTCGACGCACCCGGCACGGAAAAGCCGCGCACTTCCCCGCCGGTCGCGATCGCGTTGCGGAACACCGAGAACTCCGAGGCGGCAAACGCGTCAGACAGGTTCCGGATTTCGAGACCGCAGCGCAGGTCCGGCTTGTCGGACCCGTACTTCGCGATCGCGTCGGCATAGGCAAGACGCTGAAACGGCCGCGACACGGGCTGACCAATCAGCGCCATCAACCGTTCCATCAATGGTTCGATCGTCGCGAACACGAGCTCTTCAGTCGCGAACGAAATCTCGAGGTCGATCTGCGTGAACTCCGGCTGGCGATCAGCGCGCAGATCTTCATCGCGGAAGCACTTGACGATCTGGAAATAGCGATCCATCCCGGCAATCATCAGGATCTGCTTGAAAATCTGTGGCGACTGCGGCAGCGCGTAGAACTCGCCTGGATGGACCCGGCTCGGCACCAGGTAGTCGCGCGCGCCTTCTGGCGTGGACTTGGTGAGCATCGGCGTTTCGATTTCCAGGAAGCCCTGCTCATCGAAGTACGTGCGAGTCACCATCGTCGCCCGATGCCGCATGATGATGTTCCGCTGCATGCGCGGACGGCGCAGATCAATGTAGCGATACTTCAGCCGCGCCTCTTCGGTGATCTCGACGTCGTCGCTGACCATGAACGGCGGCGTCCGGGCCTCGTTCAGCAGGCGTATTTCCCGCGCCGTCACTTCGATCTGCCCGGTTGAAATCTTATTGTTGACTGTTTCGGGCGCGCGGTGTTCGACCCTCCCCAAGACCGCGATGACGAACTCCGCGCGCAGCCGCTTGGCGTCAGCGACAAGGGCATCGTTATCCCGCACGATGACCTGCGTCACCCCGTGGCGATCGCGGATATCGATGAACACCAGCGATCCGAGGTCCCGCACCCGGTGGACCCAGCCGAGCAGGACGACGTCCTGGCCAACGTCTTCGACGCGAAGCGCGCCGCAGGTATGGGTGCGCGCCAGAATTCCAAGCGGTTCTATTTGCATAACGCTCTGATCGTCTGAGCCAGGGCCGCCCGCGGCACCGACTGCTGTTCTCCGGTGTCGAGATTCTTGATGGTGACTTCTCCGCGCGCGATCTCATCCCCGCCGAGGATCGCCGCGCGGGCGATACGTCGCGTTGACGCGTACTTCATCTGCTTGCCCAGCTTGTCGGGCTCTGGATATACCTCGACCCGGACGTCGCGCGCGCGCAACTCACCGGCCAGCTTGAGCACCTCCGGGATGCTCGCGTCGTCGAAGACCGTCAGCAGAACGTCGGCAGACGTCTGTTCGACCTCCGCCGGAAACATCTTGCGTTCGTTCATCACGACCAGGATGCGTTCCAGGCCGAGTGAAAAGCCGCACGCCGGCACATCCTCCCCGAGGAACATTCCAATCAGCCCGTCGTAACGCCCACCACCACCGAGGCTGCCCGCGAGATCGGGCACCGCGACCTCCATGATCGCCCCGGTGTAGTACGAGAGGCCGCGCGCCAGGCTCGGATCGAAGCGGATGAACCCTGCGGCGCTCGTGGACGCGCTGAACGCGACGATCTTCTGCAGCTGCTCGATACCCGCCCGCGCATCCGCCAGGTGCGCCACGAGAGCTCCCGCATTGTCGAGAGAGACGGCGCCAGTGAAGCTCTCCACGACCGCTTGCGCCGCAGCCTCTTCGACGCCGCGGGCGGCAAGTTCCGCACGCACTCCCTCAACCCCAATCTTGTCCAGCTTGTCGATCGCGACGAGCGCCGACGCGTGCAGGTCCGGCACCACTCCCGCCGCCTGCAATAACCCGGCGAGCACGGCGCGGTGGTTCAGGCGGATCGTGAAGTCGCGGAAACCCAGCGCCACGAGCACATCGCACACCGCCGAACACAATTCCGTTTCCACGACCATCGATCGCGACCCGATCGCATCGACGTCGCACTGGAAAAATTCGCGAAACCGTCCTCGCGCCGGCCGATCCGCTCGCCAGACCGGCTGAATCTGGTAGCGTTTGAAAAACTTCGGCAACTGTCCCCGGTACTCGGCGATCACTCGCGCCAGCGGCACGGTGAGATCGTAGCGAAGCGCCAGGTCGGTCTCCCCAGATGTTTCGTGCTCGCCTCGGCGCAGCACTTTGAAAATCAGCTTGTTGCCCTCTTCGCCGTACTTCCCCATCAGCGTCTCGATGTTTTCGAGCGACGGCGTTTCGAGCGGCTCGAATCCGTAGCGCTGGTACACCGATGACACGATCCCGATGACGTACTCGCGGCGGCGCACATCCTCAGGCAGGAAGTCGCGCATGCCGCGTGCCGGGCGAGTCTGCTGCGAAGGCATCAGCGGGCGGATCCCGCGGCGGCGGCGTTCATGTAGTCGAGGCGGTAGCCGACATACCGATCCGCATACGTGCGGATGCTGGCGACGTCCTCGTCACTCAGTTCGCGTCGGACCTTGCCAGGCGATCCCATCACCAGCGATCGTGGCGGCACCTGCGTGCCTTCGGTGAGCAACGTTCCGGCCGCGACAATCGAATCGCTCCCGACGACCACCCCATTCAAGATGATCGCGCCCATGCCGACGAGAATGCGATCCTGCAGCGTGCATCCGTGCACGATCGCGCCATGCCCGATCGTCACGTCATCGCCAATCGTCGTCGGATGCGTGCCGATCATCACGTGCACGATCGTGCCGTCCTGCACGTTGGAGCGCGCACCAATGCGAATCCAGTGCACGTCGCCGCGCACGACGGCGTTCATCCAGATGCTGCTGTCCTCGCCGATCTCCACGTCGCCAATGACTTGTGCGCTGCTGTCGATGAAGGCCGTGGGGTGCACACGGGGAGTGACGCCTCGATAGGGGCGGAGCATCTCACTATGATACTTCGCAGTCGCGATCCGGGGTGCGCGATCCGCGATCCGATCGATCCCGCCTCGAATCGATAACCGATCGCACCGCGGATCCCGGATCCCGGCGCGTGTCACTTCTTGACGGTCGGATACGTAATCCCCAGCTGCTCGAGATACGTTTTGTACTTCGTCGGGTCGTAGTAATACTTCTTCATCTGCTCGCGGTACTTGTCCATGGTCGGCTTGTTCAGTTCGATCGCTGGACGGTCTTCGGCGCGGATGAGCGGCTCGTACTTCGTGTCTTTGGTCTGCACATTACGGAAGTAGTCCCAGGCCGCTTGAACGAGTGCCGGCTTGGTCAGCAGGTCGATCATCGTCAACGCCTGCACCTTCGCACCGGCAGTCACCCCTTTGTGCGCGATCGGTGTGGCCATCGAGATGGCATTCGCCCAGTTGTGGCCGGGGAGACCGGGAATATTGGACGGGTAGCGAAGAGTGATCGTCGGAACGGTCCACGAGATATCGCCGATGTCATCCGATCCGCCGCCGGTGTTCGAGGTCGCCGGCCCCTGCAGCGTCGCCGGCAGCTTCGTGGCCAATCCGGTCTCGCGCGAACCGAGTTCTTTCTGGAGCGCACGCGCCAGGGTTTGATCGTCGTCACTCCATTCTGGCAGGCCGACCCGGCTGATGTTGGCGAATGCGGCTTCGGCCACGGCCTTGTTGAAGTGCTGCGGCCACGCGGACCCAAGCACGCGCGTCGGAAGCAGCTCCGTGCCGGTCATCATCGCGGCGCCCTTCGCGATGGAATCGCCGATCGCCCACATCTCTTTGATTTTTTCGTAGGTCGTCTGCCGGAAGTAGTACCAGACGGACGCGCTGCGCGGGACGACGTTGGGCTGATCGCCGCCGTCGGTGATGACGTAGTGCGAGCGCTGTTCGATGGGCAGGTGTTCGCGCCGAAAGTTCCAGCCGATGTCCATCAACTCGACGGCGTCGAGCGCACTTCGCCCTCGCCATGGCGAGCCTGCCGCGTGGGCCGTCTCTCCCCGGAACGAATACAGGACCGACACGAGGCCCGTCGCGTTCCCCTTGTCGCCCCATGACACGCCCATTTCATTGTCCACGTGCGCAAAGAGCGCAACGTCCACATCCTTGAAGAGACCCGCGCGCACGAAGTACGCCTTCGTGCCCACCAGCTCCTCCGCCGTGCCGGACCAGATGCGGATGGTACCGGGAAGCTTGTCGCGCTCCATGATCTTCTTCACGGCCAGCGCGGCGGTAATGTTCAGCGGCTCGCCGGAGTTGTGTCCCTCGCCATGACCGGGCGCGCCTTCGATGATCGGATCGTGATAGGCGACGCCGGGTTTCTGCGATGCCTGCGGAATGCCGTCGATATCGGATCCCAGTGCCAGCACCGGTTTGCCCGATCCCCACGTCGCGATGAATGCGGTTGGAATGCCGGCGACCCCTTCTTCGACGGAGAAGCCATTCTTCTTTAAGATGTCGATGAGATACCGGTTCGTCTCGAATTCCTGGAAGCCCAGCTCGCCAAAACTGAAAACGGAATCGACCATCTGCTGCGTGAACACCTTCATCGAGTCGATATCGGCGGCAGCGTCGGCCTTCAACTTGGCGATGCGCGGTTCATCGGGCGCAGGGGCTGGCGGTCCCTGGGGCTGATCGCCGCGCCCCTGCGCCAGTACGGAAGCGCCGGCCAGCGCGATGATGATGGCAATCAGTCTTCGATGAGTGGATGTTCGCGTCACGGACGACTCCTTCACGAATCACACGACGGTCGTGGATTTGGAACGGAATTCTATTTGCTGCCCGAGCGGCGCGCCAGCCCTGCCACAACCTGCCGGCGGCGGTCGTCGGTGTGCACGGGTCATCGAAACGGTGCGGCAGGAAGAATAGCAAACGATGTCATACTTGAGCGATCCATGCGCTTCGATCGCTTCCAACGGCCGCTGCGCAGCCTGCGCATTTCGGTGACGGATCGCTGCAATCTGCGCTGCCAGTATTGCATGCCCGAGCAGGACTACGTGTGGCTGCCGCGCGAGAGCCTGCTCACGTTCGAGGAGACCACGGCGATCGTCGATGCGTTTACCCCGCTGGGTGTCGATCGCGTGCGGATCACCGGAGGGGAACCGCTCCTTCGCCGGGACCTCGCCGTGCTGATCGAGTCACTCGCCGCGCGTAAAGCCATCGCCGATTTGGCGATGACGACCAATGGCGTCCTGCTCGCCTCCAATGCGGAATCCCTTCGGGCAGCGGGACTGCACCGCATCACCGTCAGTCTCGATACGCTCCACCCGCAGCGATTCCGCGCGCTCACGCGCACTGACGATCTGCACAGAGTGCTCGACGGGATCGCCGCCGCAGCCGCGGCCCGGTTCGCGTCGTTGAAGCTCGATACGGTCGTCATCCGCGGCGTCAATGACGACGAGCTCGTACCGCTGATCGAGTACGCCAAAAGCGTCGCCGCCGAACTGCGCTTCATCGAATACATGGATGTCGGCGGCGCCACGCAATGGACGCCCAATGCCGTTGTCTCGAGACGCGAGATCCTGTCGCGTCTCGGCGCGCACTATGGAGGGGTGCTCGCGATCACGGAGCAGTCGTCGGCCCCGGCCGATCGATTCGTGCTGCCGGACGGGACCACCTTTGGGATCATTTCGTCGACGACCGAGCCATTTTGCGCATCGTGCGATCGCAGCCGGCTGACCGCCGACGGCGTCTGGCTGCTGTGCCTCTACGCGGCCACCGGCACAGATCTGCGGCGTCCGCTGCGCGCCGGCGCTACCCGCGACGAGTTACAGCGATTGATCGAGGCCGTGTGGTCCGTCCGCGCCGATCGCGGCGCCGAAGAACGGCTCGGCATGGATCGGGAGACGACGCTCATTCCTGTGCGCTCGCTGAAAAAAGACGCGCACCTGGAAATGCACACGCGCGGGGGCTAAGCGCGGCTGGACCGCGATCGATCGATACACCTTTCACTGTCCCGCTGCCTTCGGTACCAAGAGCCAATAGGAGAGCGGAGAAAGGAGGAACCCAAAAATTTTTGCTCCTCTCTTCTCCATTCTCCTGTTTCGCTCGTGACAGTGACTGTCGTTGATTACGGCCTCTCCACCCTGAACGCGAAATACATGAGCGTGCTTTCGCGTTCGATCAGCAGAACCGCGGCGGCGCTGGGCTTGAGTTGGCCGGCGAAGACCTTCAAGTCGTCGGCACTTCTGACGACCTGGCCGTTCAGCGCGTAAATCACGTCGCCGACCTGCAGCCGGCCCTGCTGTGAGTACGGCGAATCAAGAGTGACTCGCGCGACGACGGCGCCACGTTGACGGCGGATCGGTGGCAGGAGTGCGGCGACCGATGGATTGAGATCGAGCGCGATGACGCCGAGCGGGCGGATGGCCTGCTGAGTGCTGACCAGCGCTTCGAGCTCGCCGGTATCGTTGGCGCGTTCGATGACGGGAACCTTTACCGTCATCGTGCGTTCGCCGCGACGGGCCTCGATGGCGACCTGCTCGCCGGCGCCGCGCGTGTAGACGTTGATTCGAAACTGCCGCCCGTTCTCCATCGTCTTGCCGTCGAGCGAAAGAACGATGTCCCCCGGTTCGAGCCCGGCCTTCGCTGCCGGCCCCCCTGGGATGACGTCGGCGAGAATGACGCCCGCGTCGAACGTCAATCCGAGTGCCTCCGCCATGAGCGGCGTGATCGTCTGCGAGTTGACGCCGATCTCTCCACGCCGCACGCGGCCGTTCTTTCGGATTTGCCCGAAGACGTTGCGCACGATGTTGCTGGGCGCCGCGAACCCAATGCCCTCGCTGCCGCCCGATTGTGAGTAGATGAGCGTGTTGATGCCGACCAGGTGGCCTGACGTATCGACGAGCGCGCCGCCGCTGTTGCCGGGATTGATCGTCGCGTCAGTCTGGATATAGATCATCGGGTCGTCGGGCGTGAGCTGTCGTGCCACGGCACTGACGACGCCCATCGAGACGGACGATTCCAGTCCGAGCGGACTGCCGAAGGCCAGGACGAGCTGCCCGGCCCGAAGCGCGTCCGAGTCGCCAAACGCGAGCGCGGGCAATCCGCGTGCGTCGACCTTGACCACCGCGATGTCCGTCTCGTGATCGATCGCGACGATCTGCGCGCCGACGGTCCGGCCGCGGCGCCTCAAAATCGATCGGCCGCGCGTGGCGCTGCCCGAATCGGGAGGCAACTCGACTTCGATCCGTGTGGCGTTCTCGACGACATGCGTGTTGGTGACGATATAGCCGTCGGGATCGACGATGACACCGGATCCGCTGCTGCGCTCGAGCTGCGGCTCTACTGACGCAATCTGAGTCTCTTCGTCCGGCGTCGGATACCCGGTCACGAAGATCTGCACGACGCTGGGACTGACTCTAGCCGCGAGATCCTGCAGAGATCGGGAGAGATCGGCGAGCGGCACCGCCGGAGCCGGTGGCGCCGACGTTTGCGCGAAGGCGGCGGGTACGAAGCACAGGCAGAAGCCCACCAGGACAATGCGCCGCAGGAGGAGCATGACCGGAGATCGTAGCACGCCGGATCTCGCAGATCCGGGCTCGTTCGGTCCGTTCTTGACACGGCTGGCCAAATCCGCTGCAATCCGCCCGATGCGCTCCTGGCTTCTCACCCTCGCGCTGGCGGCGGCACCATGGCTTCTCCAGGGAACCAAACCGGGAAGCCCTGAGGAGAACCTTCCAACCACCATCAGGCAATTGACACATTTCGGCGAACGCGCGTCGTGGTCCCCCGACGGAAAGCGGATCGCCTTCATGGAAAAGAGCTTCGGCGACGCGTATGAGGTCGAGGTCGCGACAGGGATCATCAAACTCCTGACGCACTACGCGCATCCCGGTTTCCTGCGTGTGCAGTTTCTACCCAACGGCGATTACTTTCTGATTGGCGCCCGTACCTTCACGGACATCAGCACTACACGATCGCGCGATCAAGAAATGTGGATCCTGAACGGAAATTTCAAACCGGGCGACCATGCCGTTCCCGTCGAGCACAAAATCTCTGAAGGGGTGGCGATTTCACGAACGTCGATGAAGATCGCGTGGTCGAACACGCGCGGGCAGTATCCGGATCGCTTTCAGGAGGGCGAGTCCGCGATGTACACGGCCGACATCACCTACGAGAACGGCCGGCCCAAATTGACGAACGAGAAAGAAGTGCTTCGGGCGAAGGCACCGGAATGCACACTGGAGGCGCAGGACTTCCGCAACAACGATACCGAGCTGATTTACACGTGCTACCGCTCACCGTTCGCCGACGTGTTCGGGATAGACCTGGTCACCGGCAAGACCACGACCTACCGGAAGGTTGCCGGCGAATACAACGAAGTCGAAGGCATCTTTCCCGACGGACGATACGCGCTGGTCGAATCGAGCCGCGAGCAGCTCGAGCAGAACTCCAACTACATCGACATCTGGAAGCTGAGGCTCGAACCCAACAGCGAGGACTTCACCCGCGTCACCCGCTGGGGTGAATACCGCGGCTACAAGGCGTCGAACCCGGTCGTCAGCTCCGATGGAAAACGCATGGCATTTCAATCGGCGCGAAGCAAGGATCCGGCGGGCGTCGGCTACGGAATATTCGTGATGGACGTCAAGTGACGTTTGCACGATCGCTTCACGGCAGGACACCGCGCTCGCCAGGGCGCGCGTGCCCGGAAAGGATTTCAATGCTCCGGCGTGCATTCCTCGTTGCGGTCTCGACCGCCGCAGTCGTTCTCTCGAGCGCCTTTGCGCCGCGACCCAACGGCGAGCGGCATTTCCTTTACGTCGCGGAACCGGGAATCCGCAACTACGTCGAGTACGGCGGCATCGGCGTGATCGTGTACGACATGGACAACGGTCACGCGTTCGTCAAACGGATTCCGACGTTTGCCGACGTGCCCGGCAAGGAGCCTGAAAACGTCAAGGGCGTAGTCGCCACCGAGAAGACCGGCCGCTTGTTCGTGTCCACGATCAAGCGCGTCGCCGCGATCGATCTCGCGACCGACCGGATGCTGTGGAACAAGGAATACGACGGAGGCGCCGACCGGCTGGCGATGTCGCCAGATGGCAAGACCCTCTACGTCCCGTCGCTCGAGGGACCCGACTGGCACGTCGTCGATCCCGAGACGGGCAACGTGATTGCCAAGATTGTCACGAATTCTGGCGCGCACAATACGATTTACGGTCCGGACGGACGGTTCGTCTATCTCGCCGGGTTGAGAAGCCCGATCCTGTCGATTGCCGACCCGAGGACGCACACCGTTGTGAAGCAGGTCGGTCCCTTCAGCAACGTCATCCGGCCGTTCACCATCAACGCGGCGCAAACGCTGTGTTTCGTCAACGTCAACGATCTGCTCGGTTTCGAAGTCGGCGACATGAAGAGCGGCAAGATGCTGCATCACGTCGAGCTCACCGGGTTCGACAAAGGCCCGGTCAAGCGCCACGGCTGCCCCAGCCACGGCATCGGGCTCACGCCCGACGAACGGGAACTCTGGCTCGCCGACGGGCACAATGAACGCGTGCACATTTTCGACGCGACGGTGATGCCGCCCAAGCAGGTCGCGTCAATCAAGCTGCGCGACCAGCCCGGCTGGGTCACCTTCAGCATGGATGGACGATACGCCTATCCGTCCACTGGCGAAGTGATCGATACGAAGACGCGAAAGATCGTCGCCGCGCTGACCGATGAGCAGAAGCGAGTCGTCCAAAGCGAAAAAGTCGTCGAAGTCGTCATGGCGCAGGGGAAAGTTGTCCGCACCGGCGACCAGTTCGGGATTGGGCGGAAGAAGAATTAGGTATCAGTTTTTGTAAGCACCCGCCGTCTGGAAATCCCCCGCCTTGACGATCGAGAGCGCGGCCGGATCGACGTGGCGTCGAAAAGCGGCGTTGATCTGCTCGGCGGTCAACGTCTCGATCCGGCCTTCGACGTCCGCATCCCACTTGAAGGGACGATCGAGCTGCTCGTGGGACACCATCAGCGCGAGGAGGGCCGCGTCGGTCGAGCGGCCCACCATCCGCGACTCCAGATACGCCTTCTTCGCCGCGGTCACTTCGGCGCCGGTGAAACCTGAGTCGTACACTTTCTTGAGCTCGTCGACGAAGCTGGCCTCGACCTTCGGTCCAACTCCCGGGTTCAGCGTCACTGTTCCCGTAAGCATCGCGGCGTCTCCTTCGGCCGGCACCGCGAGGCGCGCGTTTGCGCCATAACTCAGCCCCTCGCGATTGCGGATCCGATCCGAAATACGCGACGTGATGGTCTCGCCAAACATGTAGCTCGCAAGCACGATCGCCGCGTAGTCCGGATCGTTCTGCGATAGCTGGAATCGCGATCCGGCCAGGAACACCGCATTTGCCTTGTCCGGCGTTTCGATCTTCACGTTGATGGGATCCGCTTTTCGGAACGGCGCGACTAAAGACTTGTAAGTCTTTCGCGTGTTCCAATCGCCGAGGAGCGACGCCGCCTGTTTTTGTATCGCGGCGGCATCGACCGGGCCCACCACCGCGAAGATTCCGTAGTTGGCGCCGTAGAACTCGTCGTGGAATTTCTTCGCGTCGGACAGTGTGACCTTCTGGACTTCGAGCAGTTGTTCCTCTCGCGTCGGCGTGTACTGCGCGTCCGCCTTGGTAAACGGACTCAGGTGCCGGTTCAACTGTTCCGTCGCCAGTTGCGTCGGCTCCGTGGGCGTCAGTTCCAAGGCTTTTGCCCGCTGTGTTTTGATTCGCTCGAAATCGTCCGCAGGGTAGACCGGCTCACGCAATATTTCGACCGCCAGCTTCAACGCCGCGGCGAAGTTCTCGGCGGGCGCCGACACCGTGGCCGTCGCGTTGGACAAACCGCCACCTGGGCCGCCGCCGCGACCGCCTCGTCCTGCCCCGCCCCCTCCTCCACCACCACCCGACGCGAACACTTGCGCGTTGAGCTTTCGCAACTCCTCCTGGATCTCCGCGCGGCTGTGGCTCTTGGTGCCCGACATCAGCAGCGCACCGGCAAACGAGGCCGCCTCCCGCTCTCCCGCCAGCGTCGTCGCATCGCCAAACCGCAGATCAATCGTGGCCGAGACCATGTTGTTG
>Ga0222622_10000414_pt1 | contig 15725 bp, 18 predicted proteins | sample PLM2_5_b1metaG_FD_177335 | JGI IMG/M metagenome (GOLD analysis project Ga0222622, IMG submission 177335) | Groundwater sediment microbial communities from an aquifer in East River, Colorado, USA - PLM2_5_b1 | ecosystem: Environmental > Terrestrial > Soil > Riparian zone | place: USA: East... | reverse complement strand
GATGCGGACGCGCCCATGGTGATGTTCTCGTCCGTGGACCACACCACCTCGGATGCCCCGGTCGGGGCCCGCTCGTCCACCGAGATCGACACCGAATTGATGATGTTCCGCCAGGCGTCGTCGTACGTGTACCCGCGCGACATGATCGGCTCAGCGGAGCCGGAGGTGCCCCGCCACGTCGACTGACTGACCGTGCTGGCCGTGCGAACCAGGCGGTGATGACGGTCCCGGAACACGATCTCCCCGGCCGACCCGATCGTGAGAAGAGCCGGCGGCCCCTCGGACACCACGATCTGGGTGAGCATGTCGAGGACGTCCGCGCCGTCCGCCCACCACCAGGGGACGGTCGTCGCCCCCGTGTCTAGGTCCCGGCCGCCAGTCCAGCCGGCGGCCGTGAGGATGGTGTCGATCACCGCACCGGTTCGCAGGCCCGCGTAGAGCGGGGTGCTGATGGTCTGCCCGCGGAAGTCGGCCAGCCAGTCCACGAGCGAGAAGCTGACCTGCTTCGATTCCACGTCCGGGTTGATCGGTGAGTCGTCCGTGTGGCCGGAGAAGATCGTGTAGGTCGTCCCGCTGACGGTCCGTGTGATCTTCACCGGCCGCGCGGGTTTCACGTTCCCCGTCAGCGGGCTCGACGTGTTGCGCGGGCTGTAATCTCGGGACTTGTTGTCGAGAGCGAACGACCCGCGCCCGGCGGTGATGGGCGTCAGGTTGGTGGACTGATCCCGCCCGAACTCCGCCTGGATCGGACCGCGAACCCGGTCGGTGACGACGTCGCCAACATTCGTGTAGACGCCGTTCTTGTTCCAGTCGACGGCGACCGCGAGCTGGCTGCTCAATCCCTCAGCCTCCCGTGCCGCTTCGCGTTCGTGATGACCCGCACCAGCTTGTTCTCCAGTTCGATGTCGCTGCCGGTCGCGTAGATGTTCACCGTGAGCCCTCCCGCGCCGGCCGGCAGGCCGCGGCTCAGCATCGGAATCAGGCGGTCGAAGGTGCGCGTCTGAGTGGCCGACAGAACCCGCTCGGGGCCCTTCTCGCCCACGCCGACCAAGCTTGGCCGCGACACGACACCTCCGGAGCCGTACCAGTGATGGGCCTGCCAGAACGCCTGAGCGTTCTCGGCCGTGCTGTACCGGTCGCGGACGTACATCCGGAACATCTTCAGCTGGGCACCGAAATCGGTTGTCCCGGCCGACACTCCGAGAATCGCGCCGTAGTGCTGCCGGTTGGCGAGCAAGAGCTGACCGAGGCCGAACGCGGTTGACGTCGGGTTGTCCGCGTTGGTCCGGCCCCCGGACTCGTGCATGATGATCCACCGCTCGGCCGCCGAGAGGCCACCCGACATCACGGAGCCCCCACCACCGCCGAAACCCAGAACATCGGCGAACTTCCCGCCAAGCCCCGACAGGGCCTTCATCGCCTTCGCCGGGAGGTTCTTGATCGAGATGAGCCCCTTGTCGACCAGGGCGCCGAGTGCCTTTGGCATCGACCCGAAGATCTTCCCGATGCTCTGCACCGGGTTCTTGTCGACCATGCCGGTAAACAGGGACGTGATCAGGTTGCTGCCCATGCTGCGGAACACCTTGGACGGCGAGGCGATCCCGAAGAAGCTCTTGACCGCCCGCACGATCCGGCCGCCGACGGACGCCGCCCACCGGCCGGCGTCGGAGACCTTGCTGAGCATCCCTTCGTACAGCCCGGCGAGCAGGCGCCGCCCGGACAGGACCAGCCACTGGCCGGCGGGCGCGAATCGGCCGGTGATCCGGCCGATCATTCTGCCCAGCGAGCTGATCAGCGATCCGGCGCGACCGGAGATGCCGGAAATCAGGCCACCGACCAGACGGGAACCTTCGTCGATCAGCCACCCGCCGGCGCGGCGGAACGGCCGAGTCAGCCACTCGATGACGCGGCCCACAATCCGGGTCGCCTTACCGGCCTGGCGACCGATGCCGATGAAGATCCCCTCGATCATGTCGCGGGCCGCATTGGCCAGGCCGGAGGCGGACAGCCGCAGCCAGGTTCCGATGCGCCCTGTGAGTCGGCTGATCCATCTCGACGTGACAGGGAAGATTTCCGCGAATCCCTTCGCGAAACCGCGACCGGCGAACTTAATGAAATTCCACATCGCGTCGAACACTTTTACTGCGGTGTGGTCGAGGCCCCAGACGATCCACTTACCGAACGGCAGCGCCTCAAGCATTCCCCGTAGCGGCTTGAAGACGGCGAAGATCTTGCCGATAGGAATCAGGGTGGCAATGGCGAAGAGCACTTCGCCGGGGTGCTTTTTGAACGCCTCGATGAGTCCGTCGATCAGGGTCAGAGTGAAGCCCAGGGCGAGCGGTGCGGCGGTGCGACCGATCGCCTTTCCGACGTTGAGCCAGTCGATATCGGCGAACAGTTTTCCGAGAGCCTGGGTTACGTTGTTGAGGCCCGCCATGGCCTTGGTCAGGCCGTCGCCGATGGTCTTTCCCAGACCAGACCAGTCGCCCGTCTTGATGCCAGCAGTAGCCCCATCGATGATCTGAGACCCGAATTCGACGGCACCATCGCTGATCGACTTACCCAGCAGGGTGACCGGAATGTCGATAGGGCTGATTACTGCGGCGAGACCCTTGAAGACGGATTTCAGTCTCGGAATCACGTCGGTCTCAACGAATGACAGAGCCGTCTGGAAGTTGTTCGTCAAGTCCAGTTTCGCCCAGACCGTTTCCGCCCCGGCTCTCGCCGTCTTGAATCCGGCGATCAATTTCGGTGCGCCCGTTGACGACATCCAGTCCGAGAAGATCCGCAGCTTCGGGACGCCCTTCGTCGCCACCCAGTCGGCGATGCTCGTCAGCGCGGGCAGCGCCTTCGCGGCGATGTCGCGCTCAAGGTCGCCGATGGCATCCTTGGCCCGGAACACCGCACCGGAGAACCCGGAGCCAGCGGCTTTCGCGGCCCCGCCGAACTCCTTGTTCAGCTCCCCGAGGATGATCTTCTGAGCGTCCATGGTGCGCCCGGACTCGACCAGCGCCTTGATCTGATCCTTCTGCGCCTGCGTGAACGACACCCCGACCTTGGTCAGCGCCGCCACGCCCTTGATCGGGTCGTTGAGTGCCTTGCCCACCTGGATGCTCGCGCCCTGCAGGTCGGTCCCGAGGGCCACCGACATGTCCAGGGTTGACCTGGTGGCCATGTCGAAGATCCGGTTCTTGCCCACGTTGCGGATGTTCGTGAACGTCGCCAGCACGTTCTGCGAGTTGATGATCAGCTCTTCGTCGGTGGTGCCGAGGCTCTCCAGCTGGGCGGCCAGCGCCTGCACCCCACCGACCGAGATGTGTGCCTGGTTGCCGGTCGACTTGATGACCGCGCCCGTCTTCAGCGCCAGCTTCTGGTAGGCGTCCGCCGCCGTGACGCCGTCCTTGAACGCCTTGCCCAGCGCCAGCACGCCGCCGGCTGCGACCGCCCCGAAGGCGATCGCCGCTGTCTTGCCGAACTTCCCGACCTTCTTAGCCAGGGAATCGGTGTCGTCACCGACCTTGTTAGCCGTGCGGCTGAAGTTGTTATCGGCGAGGAAATTGAACCGCAGGGTGTTCACGCTCACAGCGGACTACCCCCCGTCCGCACGTCGTCGTCGATCTTCTGTTTGAGCCGCAGGTACATCCGGTGTTCTAGCCGGTCGCATTCCCAGGGTCGGAGTCCCCATCGGTCGAGGAAAGCGACGACGTAGTCGTCGTAGGTGTCGAGGAGGGGTCCGCCGGGGTCGTATCCGAAGAACCCTCCGGCGGCGAGTCTTTTCCCTCGGCCTCGTCCTCGACCATCAGGTCCAGGGTGACCGCGTCGAACTCCACCTCGTCGAACGTGAGCGGACCGCTCCCGTCGGCGCTGCGCTGACCAAGGCGCTTGCGCAGGGTCCAGATCAGGGCGGTCGCCGCGATCATTGACCCCCCGTTCAGGCCCTGCTCCCACTTGACCGCCGTCATGCCGGTCGCCTTCTCGATCTCCATCAGCTCTTTGTTGCCGAACCTGTTCGGGTCGAATGTGTAGATCTCGCCGTCGGCGCTGACCTTCAACGCGTACCGCCTTTCAGTGGGAGAGACGTTTCTCGATGTCGTCGATGACCTTCTTCACCGACGCGCGCACGTCCTTGGCGGACTGGCGGTTCGCTTCGTCGAACCAGCCACGACGCGACGCCTGGACCACCCAGGTATTCCGGTCACCGAACACCGGATGCCGCCAACTGCCCTTGTTCGTCACCTTCGGCAGGGCTGCCTGGTCGCCCATCCGCGCCCGCGACAACCGCACCGCCACCCCGGCCTGGTTCCCGCCGGTGCGCACCTGGACGCTGGTGGCCCTGGCCATCTTGCGGCGCAGCCCCGTCGACTTGTTGCCCGGCGTATCCGGCAGTGCGAGAGCGGCCGCTTTCACTCGCGCTGCCGCTGGCTTGGCGCCTTCCCTCAGTCCCTTGGTCAGATCTTTGCGGACCTGCTTGGGGTTGGTGACCGTACGGATCCGCTTCGACAATGCCCTCAGGTCATCGGCGCCGGTCATTCCCATTTGCAGCATTCGGCCCACACCTCCGGATTCGGACGCGCATACTCGAACTGTGGATATTCCTATTGGTGCCGTTGTTCTGCTGGTCGTCGTCTGGGGCGCCCAGCTGCTGAATATGCGCTCTAAGCGCCGCGCCGAAGCGGCCACGCTGGCCGCCGCCGACACTCTGCTCAGCGAGTCCCGAGGCCGTGACCGTGAGCGCCGACAGGCGCTACTGGACCGGCTCGGCGGCGACCTGCGTGTCGTCGAGGACCGGTGGGCGCAGCTCGACGGGGATCAGCAGCGCCGAGGCTGACGGCCGGTCCTGGAACAGCTCCTGCGCCTGCTCGGTCGCCGTGCACCGGTGACAACGGATCGGATGCGGGACGAAGTAGCGCTCCTCGTTCTCCAGGGCCGTGGTCTCCGACAGCGGGTGCTTGCACCCTGGGCACAGGCCCGCCTCGTAGCCGGTCAGGTCCAGGGCGGCCTGCAGGTCGTCCTCCGTCCAGAGCGGCTCTTGGACGAGCGTGCGGACCCCGTCGTGCTCCTCGATGAGCGAGCGGACCCGGCGGCCGAGGAACACCGACGGGGGCACACCCCACGAGCGGGCTGTCTCGAGGATGCCCCGGTGGCCCGGGTCGGTGATGTCGAACTTCACCGCAGCGACGCCGCTTCGATCCGTGCGGCCTCGATGTAGGCTGCGGCACGGAGGCGGGTGGGGTCGTCGCGCATCATGCCGACGGCGAAGTTGCACGGTTGGCAGATCAGTCCACGGATGCATGCCCCGCATGAATAGTCGCCATCGCAGCATCGGTGATCGTGGTCGACGCTGAGCGCCTTGCCGTTGGAGTTCGTCCCGCCACAGATGGCGCAGGCTCCGTTCTGTCTTTCCAGCATCCCCACGAATTGCTCCAGGGTGATATTGAATCTGCTTAGGTTGTAGCCGTATGAGAGATGCCTGGCACACCGTTTCTTGGCGACCGTTGGACCGACGCAACCCGCAATCTCGCACGGCACCTGGTCGCCAAGGTTGTAGGTCTTAATCGGCCGCAGCTCGCCGTACTTTTGCATATGGCGAAGGTGCTGCGAACACAGCTTGCGCGCCTTGTGTTTGCGTCCGCATCCCAGCACCGAGCAGAGCGGCATGGCCCAGTTCTTCGTGTACGCCCTGAGCTTCGTGAGCGACTTGCCCAGACGCTGTTGCTGGTAGTGGGCACCACAGAGCCCGAGGTCACCGCCCTTGCGGTCACAGTCGGGGCCGATGCAGGTACGATCCGTCGTAGCCATTGCGCCTCTTCACTAGGTGCTGATTGGTTAGATCCCGGTGCGCGCTGAATCGCGCGCCGGGATTGTTTATTGTATCTGGAATTACGCGGTGGTAGCCCGGAGATTGGGCTGCGGAGAGACGAAGAACAAAATCTCGTACTTGTGGGTTTCGTTAGGAGCAGGGTCCAGGTTCTTCACCTCACCGACCTGCCCGGGGTAGACCTCAACCGCCTGCGAGGTCGCCCACGCCGTGGTGCTGGTGATGTCCCGGCGGATCACGATGTTCGTCGAGAACCCGTAGACCAGCGTGTTGTACACCGTGTCCGTACCGGTCTGCTTCTTCATCCTCAGGCCCGTGCCGCTGAGTGCGATCCGGCCGGGCAGCTTGGTTGAGTACGTGGAGTTGAGTGCACTGGTGTCGACCTCGGCCGTGTCCGGCTGAAACCCCATCAGCCCATCCGGCGTGATCAGCGACGACAGGTCCACCCCAGCGTTCAGCTCGGCCACGGTGGGGGCGGCGATGTTGGCGATGGTGGGAACGCTGTAGACCCTGGTGCGGCCGTCAGCAAGCGAATCAGCCATGGTTCACGTCCTTCTCTTCTGAGGCCGGTTCGGCCGACTTGGCGGGGGCCTTCTTGGGTGCCTTCGCCGACTCGTCCACGGCGGGCGCCGGTTCCGGGTCGGGTGTCTTGGGTGGGGTGGCCTGCCAGCCCGCCTCGTACGCGCCCTGGACGGCGTCCGGGTGCGACGGGAACCGGTGCACGGCGTGGGTTTCCGGGTGGTACAGGACCACCCAGCCGTCCTCTTCGTTCTGCTCGACGGCCTTCGGCGGGACGAACGGGGCGCCGTCGTCCGGGTCGTCGCCGACCACCCAGCCCAGCGCCTCGTACCGCTCGCGGACACCGGGCTGGTCGGGAACCCGGGTCTGCCCGCCGGTTTCGGGGTGGCTGACGTGAAGCCATTCGCTCATCAGTGGATGCCCTCTCACATCTGGAGCGCGGCGCAGGTGGTGCCCGCGAGAGTGCCGGTGTTCAGGATCGTCACGAGCCCGGTCGTCGGATCAGCGACGTCGCCGATAAGCGGGCCGAAATGCCGGTTCGAGTTGATGGGCACCGTGACCGGGGTCGTGTCCGGCCGGGCCACCCCGTACAAGGTTCCGGGGACGACGATGCTGATGATCGCCGTGTTAGTCGCACCGGTGACCACGTGGTAGTAGATCCCGTCACCGGGGGCGCACGTGTCGGAGGCACTGGATGCCTGGTAGGTGAATCCGGTGCCGATGATGTTCGGAGCGAAGACGGGCAGTGCGGCCATGGGACTTCCTTCCTAAAACTCAGGTCCGTTGGGCTTGGACGTAGACCGAGAACTGGACGAGCGCGTAACGCCCGGTCGGCTCGGCGGTTTCGACGAGCTCGAACTCACCGGTCGGCTGCGCGCCCAGGACCCCGGCCACGCCCAGGTCGCCCGTCGGGTGCTCACGGACCGCGAGCTCGGCGGCGATGTAGAAGCTCATCGCCAGCTCGGTGACCGTCTGCTGGGCGTCAGGGCCGTTGATCCCGCACGAGATCGAGCAGGCCACCGTGTACGCCTCGGAGGCCGTCGCGTAGGACAGCGAATCCCTCTCGGCTGCACCGAGGACGTCACCGACGGTCAGGACATTCGGGTCGGTGGTCGTCTGCGTGTCGATCGGCCCGTAGATGACCTGCACACCCGGCAGGGCGGCGGTGAACAGGGCCGCCAGCGCGGCCTTCACTGGTGCGACGGTGCTGGTCACGCGAACCCCGGGGCGCGGAAGCTGTTGTAGGCGGCCAGCTCCAGCGGCGTCAACGTGCCGACCGCCCCGAAGATCGCCTCTTCGGCGCCCACGTCATCCAGGCCCGGATGGTGGGTCTGCTGCGACGACTGCCACATCCGCTGCACACCGGTCAGCGCCACCTTCCGCAGCACCCGCGGCGGCACCAGAAACCCGGCGACAATCGTGGCGGCCACGTTCTGGCGCCCCCACGCCCAACACCGCGGCGACTGCTGACCACCCCGGAAGATGATCCCCGCGCTGATGTCCGCGGTGTAGTCGGCCGCCGCCAGGGTGACCCCGGACTCCACCACGGTGGTCACCGAGATCAGCGGGGTCGAAGCGAGGATGACCGCGGACCCACCGCCGTCGAACGTCTCAGTGACCACCTGGCGGGCCACCTTCCGGCCCAGGTCCGCCTCCACCGCCAAGCACGACACCCCGCACAGGGTGCGCAGCTGCTCCAGGTCCCCGGCGGACGTGATCACCCCACCTGCGCGCAGATGCGCGACCGCCTCCTCCGTGTCGACGAACAGCGGCACCGTGTCCTCAACGGTGAAGCTGCGGCGGATCACCACCGTGACGCCGCCCACGACCGCGGTCCACAGCTCCGAGTGCAGGCCCGCCGTTGTCGTCGGGTAGACGACGTAGTACTCGCCCGCCACGCCCACGTTGACCGTCGGGGCGATGCCCGCCGTCCCGGCGGGGAGGGTGACCGCGTACGTCGGCAGGGAGTCCGCCGCGACCGCGACGCCGGCCGCGTTCGTGAGGTTGATTGAGCGGGTCTTCGAGTCGCCGAGGTCGATCGGCATCAGTCAGCGCCTCCCTCGGTCGTCGGTTCGGTGCGGATGCCCGGCTCGATGCCGGCGCCGGTTCGGGTGCCGGGGACGCCGCTGGAGGACGACCGGGCGGCGGGTGCGTTGCCGGCAGCCGCGCGGATGCCCGGGGCGTTGCCGGCGCCTGCGCGGGTACCTGGCTCGATGCGCGAGGCCTTCGGGATGACGCCGGAACGGACCGCCCACGAGGCGAGCGCAGCCCAGGCCCAGCCGGCGACGCCCTGCCGCTTGCCCGCCTTCGCGGTGCCACCGAGGCCCGCTGTGGCCCGGCCGGTAACCGCCCGTTTCGTCGTCAGCCCGGACGAACGGGCCGTCACACCAAGCGCGCCGGCGACCGTCGCGGTTGCGCGTTTCTGGACGGCGGCCGCCGCTGTGGCGCCGAAGCTGACGGCGGCGGTGGCCGCATGGGAGTTCGCCGCCGTCTTCACGGCCCAGCTTGCGACGCCGAGCCCGGCTAGCCCGGTGCTCGTGGCCAGCTTCCGGGCGGTGACGAACCCGGCGACCCCGGCCGGCGCAGTGGCGACGGCCGTCGCCCTTTTCTTCGCTGCCAGCGTTGCAGCGAGGGGTACGGGGGCGTTCAGGGACGGGCGAGCGACCTTGGCGGCCACGGCCAGCGGTTCGAGGCCCAGCGTGGCGCCGGTGGCCGGCGTGGACCGTTTCTGACCCGACACCAGACCGGCCAGAGCGAAGGACGTGGCGGCGGTGACCGCGCGCGCGGCGGTGCGGACCGCGTTCGTGGCGAAACCGGCCGGGGCCAGGCCCGTGGCCGGGGCGACCTTGCGTGCCGTCGACTGGTCGGCGAGGCCGACAGCGGCGATGGTTGAGGTCGGCGACCTCTTGACTGTCGCCACGGTCGGTGCGATCCCGGCACCGCAGGATGCGGTGACGACGGCGCGCTTGACCGCGGTGACACTCGACGCCAGTCCGAGCTGAGCTTCGCCAGTGGTCGCCTGGGCGACGACGCCGGAAACGTCCCGCGACGCGAGCAGTTCGAACGTCGTCAGGAAGTTCGCCCGCAGGCGCCAGCCGCGGTTCTGGCGCCACGGGATGAACCGGTTGGCCTGGTTCGGGTCCGGCGGCGGCGGACCGCCGGTCGCCAGCAGTTCGATCCCGAGCAGGGTCCAGGTCTGCCCGCCCGGGGCGGTGATCCCGAACGTCTGGGTAGCCGCCGAAGCTGCGGGCTGGTGGACGTAGTAGCCGACATAGTTCGACGGCGAGCCGTCGTGAATCCCGTCCTCGACCGGGGTGCCGCTGCTCGTGTTGTACGTCCGCCCGGTCGGTGAGACCGCGGCGAAGTCGGCGTTCATCCACGAGACGACGCTGTTCGCGGCCGTCGTCACGATCGTCGAGGACGGCGCCCCGGTCCCCGTCTTCGTCCCGTTCGTGGCAGGCGACCCAGCCAGGCTTGCGCCGGTCCACCACTCGACGATCATCGAGTGCCATCCGGCCGTGCCCGAGAACGCCGTCGACACGGTCAGCGACGCCGACACGGTCACCGTTGTCGTCGACAGCTTCGCGTAGCAGTGGGCGGCTGTGGTGTCAGTGAGCCGGGCCGTCCACGTGTTCCCCGACGTGTCCGTGGGGTTGGCGGCCACCGTGGCTACCGACTCTGCGGCCGCCTTGACGACGAGCACGTCACCGATGGCCGGCGTGAATGAGGCCGTTGTCAGCGTCGTCGTGTTCGCCGCGGACTGCACGACGAGGAACGAGTTGGCGAGGACTATTGCCACGCCAGCGTCCCGAACTGGTCCGGGTCCTCGCCCGGGCCGCCGGCCACCGGCACGTCGAGCACCTCGATACCGAGCATCGACCATGTCTGCCCGGTCGGTGCGGTCATGCCGATGGTCTGCGAACCGGGCGACGCCGCGATCTGGTAGGCGTAGTAGCCGACGTAGTTGCCGGTGCTCTTGTCGTGCAACCCGTCCTCGGTGGGACTGCCGCTCGTGGTGTCGTACACCCGCCCCGTGGGGTCGTTCGCGTTCCAGTCACCGTTCAGCCAGGACACCGCCGACAGGGCCGAGACGGTGGTGATCGTCGAGGACGGGGCGCCACTGCCGGTGTCCGGTGCGCTGACGGCCGGGGAACCGGCGAGCGAGGCGTTCACCCAGTGCTCGACGACCAGCGAGTGCCAGAAGACGTGACCGGTCGGGGTGGCCGACACGCTCAGGCTCGTCGAGCTGGCGGCGACCGCGGTCCACAGGCCCACCCAGCAGCGGGAGGAGTTGCTGTCGCTGGCCCGCAGCGTGTACGCGTTCGTGGCCGTGTCCGACGGGGTGCCGTAGGCCGCCGACGTCAGGGTGCCCTCGATGATCCCCTTCACCACGATCACATCACCCGTGGCCACGGTGAACGACGACGTGGTCAGGGTGGAGAGGTCCGCCGCCGCCGAATTGACGTTGAACGAATCAGCGAGCGTCGGCACGAGCCACCGCCCTCGGGACTAGACGACGCCGGCCAGTTTTTTCGCCGAGAACCAGAAGTCGTTCGTGGCCGCCTGCGTGGCCTGCGCCGCACCGACCTGCCGCAGCTTGTCCAGGTCGAAGATCGCCGCCCGCAGCAACGTCACGTCGGCCTGGCTGTAGCCCAGGGCGGTCAGGTCCGAGTCCTGAGCGAACGCATCCAGCACCGCCTTGAACAGGCGGATCTTCTCGAACGTGTCCCGCAACTGGACCACCAGAGATCCTGCGCGGGCATCGATATCGACCTTGAGCAGTGGGAAACCGACGGCCATGGAACGTCCTAACTGATGAGGGTGCAGGAGTAACGGGTGACCTTGATCGTGTTCGACACCGAGGACGTACCCCACACCGCGCCCGGGGAGATCGCCGTGGACGCCGTCGTGTCGATCGTCACGGTGCGCAGAGCCTGCGTGGCCGGCATCGCCTGAGTCACGGAGAACGCGGTCAGGCTGATCCCGAGAGTCCACCAGCCCATGCCCTGGATCGTTCCCGCCGTCCCCACCGAACGGACCCGGCCCTGCCACTCCGCATGCCACGGCCACGCCGTGGCCGCCGTGATCGTGGTCAGCGCCGTCCCGGCAGCGATAGCCACCGCCCCGTACAGGAACCCGAGCCCCAGCGTCGGCGTGCCGGTGTTCGAGAACTCACCGTCGGCGGTCAGCAGGATCTCCGAGCCGGTCTCCAGGATGTTCGCCGGAAGGATGATCGGCGGCGCCGGCGCGATCGACTGGAAAGCGGTGAACGTGTTGAACGCCGCGCCGTCGAGGATGTGCAGCGGCGGGATCGGCGCCTGGTAATAGGTACGCATCTCAGAAGGCCGTCGCGTCGAGGACCAGGGCGCCGGCCGCGATCGTGATCTGGCCCTGCGAGGCAAACACCTCGGGAATGACCTTCTGGAAGAACAGCTCACCCTGGGCGGTGATGTTGATCGCGGCACCGCCCGAGGTGAGCGCCACCTTGAAGACATCGGCCGTCAGGCCGGACGCGAGAACGAAATAGAGGGTGCCCTCGGTCAGGCCCGTAGGGATCGACTCGGCGAACACGTTGAACACCTGCACCCGGTCATCGGTGGTCAGACCATGCGCGGACGAGGTGATCGTGTCGTTCGTGACCCCGGTCGCATCGACCTCGCCGAACCCCTTCACCGTCCCGTTGATCGGGGCGTACCCGAGGTAGTTGCCGCTGACGTTGCCGGTGCTGGTGTTGAACAGGCCGACGAAGCCGTACGTGCCCGCCGGGACATCAAAGGTGAAAGTGCTCGTGTTCACCTTCTGCCCGGACGCCGCCGCGCTGAACGTGGCCGCCAACCGGGCGTAGGCCGGGCTGCCGCCGGTGGCCTCGGTGCCGCTGAATGTTGCGCCGGTGCCCGGGTCGGCAGCGGTGAAGATGCCGGCGAACTTCACCCCTGCCGTGATGGACTCGTCCAGGCCGTCGAGCGCCGCGTTCTTGGCGATGTCGTTGAGCGGCATTCGGTCAACTCCCTCAGGCGGTTGCAGTGCTCTTTGGGTTGCTGGCTGAGCGGCCCGCCGGCGCGGCCGATGGCTGCTGGCCGGCGTCCGCGCGGGCCTGACCGGCACTGGCCTTGTCCTCGGCTTTCCGCCTGCCGGCGGACAACTCGAGGGCTGCGTCCACGACGTCGTCGCCGTAGGACTCGCGCCAGGCCGTCAGGTGCTTGGAAAGGCCGAGTGCCTGCTGATCCACCGGCGCCTCTTCGGCGGCGGCATCGGGTTCGGGCTTCTCGCTCTTTGTCTCGGTTGCCATGACTTCCTTCTCTCAGTAGGCGAAGACGTCGACGGTTTTCGTCACGTCTCCTGTACGAACAGACCCTGCGCGGCGAGGATCTTCTGTGCCCGGGCCGCCGCCGTTCCCGTGCCGCCACAGTTCGTCCACATGTTCAGCGCGAAACAGGCCAGCGCCATCCGGCCCGGTGGAAGCACCGGCAGCAAGCTCGTCGTCTTCAGCGTGCTGCCCTCGGATTTCTTGTTCACGTTGATCAGGGCCGGGGTCATGGTGGCCACCTGCGGACCTGTCGACGCGGAGGCGTTGCCGCTCATCACGGCCGCGCCCGGGCTGGTCACCGACGAGATGGACAGACCTGCCGTGCTGGTCGTGGTCACCGTGCACCCGACGTCCGCAGATGTGAACCCATTCGCCGAGTCGGTGATCCCAGGCGTCGCGTTGACCACACTGCAGGTCGATCCGGTGACGTGGGCAGCCCCGGTGCGCTTGATCTGGGTAGTCGTCACGATGCCTCCTCAGCAATCGGCTGGACGGCCCCGGGGTGCGTGCGCACCGCCAGGGCCGTCCTCTGTCCGTGGATCAGGTGCCGTCGAAGACCGGAGGCACGGTGCCGGTACCGGTGATCACGACGGTCGCGTTCGTGAAACGCCTAAATGAATAGGCGAAATATCCGTAAAGAACAAGCAGGACACCGAGGTTCGCGGCGGCGGGCTGTTCCGCTCTGATAAACACAGGCGCCTGGGGGTCCTCCCACAAATGACATTCCTGGCTCGGAACCACATAGATGTGGTCCTGGGTGCCACCCGTGGTGGCCTGCGCGAGACCCGCGGTCGTCACGTTGTTGTCGACGCAGACGTTCAACCCGTTGGCCAGCTGACCGCGGATGCCCTTCGCGTAGCCGAGGCCACTGTTCGAGCCGGTGGCCACGGCTGGGAGGTTCCCGCCCGCCTGGTAGATCATCGGCCAGGCCGCCGACACGGCCGACAGCAGCTTGTACCAGCGCCGCGAGTGCATCACGACGAGGTCCGGCTGCGCCCAGCCCAGCAGGGTCGCTTCCACGCTGGACGCACCCTGAATGATCTGCGAGTAGATCTTGGGCGAGGTCGGCGCCGCGTCAGTGTAGGTCTGCAGCAGTGAGGCCGGAGCCAACCCGGTGGTTGCCTGGTTGATGAGCGTGGAGTCCAAGGTGGTGGCGTAGCGACGGAACAGGTCGTCCATCACGATGCCCTCGACCCCGGTACCGCGGTCGATGGCCTGCCGGGACAGGGTCTGCTGGCCGGCCGCGGTCTGCACGTTCTCCGTCAACAGCGTGTCGTCGATGTTCGTCTCGGACACTGCCGAGTTCTCCGACGCCTGCAGCGCGGCCGATGTGGCCGTGGTGATCCGGGAGATGTTGACGGTCATGCCGTCCGGCGGCAGGTCGTGGTGGTTGCACTGGTCCGCGAACGGCCGCAGGGCCGCCACTGCCGGGGCGTACATGTCGGTCAGGTACTGCGGGACCGTCAGGCCCGCGAATGCGCCGGTGCCGGCGGCCCGCTGCAGGTACTGCGAGCGCTCGACCCGCTCTTCGGCCATGTGCCGCACCAGGCGCTGCTCGGCCTCCAGGTCGCGGTACAGGAACTGGCGGGTGACGTCCCGGACGAACGTCGCACCATCGCGGTCGTTGCCGCGGTGGTAGGTGCGCTCTTCCGAGCCGACCCGGGCGACCCGGTCGTAGGCGGGGCGGGCTGCCGTGTTCGCGGCGCCCGAGACCCGTTCCTGCAGGTGCAGGTCCGTGTCCGCCTCGGCGGTCTTCACCTTCCGGGCATTCGCCAGCTTCGAGTCGATGCCGGTGATCTCGGTCAGTGCCCGGTCGCGGGTGGCGAACGCAGACTTGACGTCGGCGTCCTCCTCCTCGGTCAGGTTCGCGCGGCCCTCCTGCCGGGCCCGGGCGAGGATCGACTTCACGGTCGCGACAGCGCGTTCCTTGCGCTTCACGGCCTGCTCGTGCTCCACCTCGATCGAGGTGATCAGGTCTTCGATGGTCGTCATTACGGTGTCCTTCGGTAGCAAGCGAATAGGGCTTGCTCCGCGCGCGGGCGCACACCTCGGGTCATCTGCCGGGGATGGGGCGTCAGCACGTCACCGTTCGTCTTCTGCTTGGGTGACGACGCCACCGGTAGGGCCTCTGCCCGCGGTGGTCTCGCGTGAGCTGGTCGAGCGGTGGTGCCGTTCTCACGCCTCGAGAAGTGCCTCGATGTGCGAGAGGGTCCGGCCGGTCGCCCGCGTCTGGGACGGCTGAGCCGAAAGAGTCTGCGCGGCCGGCGCTTCGTCGACCACGGGGGCGTCGGCTTCCGCGACACCGAGGTAGGCGGCGAGGGTCTCCTGACCCTCGCCGACGATGCCGTCGATCGCCGCGAGCATCCTCAGTACCTGCTCCACAACGGCCGTGTCAGTCCGCGAGAGCGCCTGGGTCGGGGTGAGGTCCTTGCGGTGCTGCAGCAGGCCGAGGGCGGCGCGAGCCGCACCCGTCGGCAGCTGCTGAACATCGCGCATGATCTGCTGCGAGCGGGCCGCGATCGACGTGAACGGGTTCGCCCCGTAGTTCACGGCCGACGTGTCACCGCGGTCCAGATTCACCCGCTCGATGGTGAACTCGGTGAAGTCGTCGTTCCACGACGCGTCGTCGATCTGGAACGCGAACGACATCTCGGTGATGAGCTTGTCCTCGATCGCCGAGATCAGATTGCGGGCCTCGTCGCGCTGCGGGTTCAGCCACGCCGTGGACCGCAGCCCCAGCGCGTCGGCCGACAACTCCAGCGTGCCGTTCGAGGTGCGCGCCAGGGTCAGGCCGGTGTGGTTGATCAGGAACGCGACGTCGGGCTTGGCGGCCAGCGTCGCATCGAACGCACCCGCCGCGACCTTCTCCGAGTAGGGACCGAAGAAGTCCCACATCTCATAGGAGCGTTCCACGATCGAGGCGTAGCCGACCAGCTCGTGGAACTGCTTGCCGTCGCGCTCCACCAGCTGCGCGCGCATCTCGGCCGGGGAGTCGACCAATCGGGCCCGCTCGCCGTCGTTGGGGCCGAGCCGGCGCGCCTCCGGCTTGCCGGCCGCGGCCGCCGCACGTTGGACCGCCGC
>Ga0222622_10000409_pt1 | contig 15827 bp, 12 predicted proteins | sample PLM2_5_b1metaG_FD_177335 | JGI IMG/M metagenome (GOLD analysis project Ga0222622, IMG submission 177335) | Groundwater sediment microbial communities from an aquifer in East River, Colorado, USA - PLM2_5_b1 | ecosystem: Environmental > Terrestrial > Soil > Riparian zone | place: USA: East... | reverse complement strand
CGCTCGCGGGCGCCGTAAACGTCGCACCACTTGTCGGCGAGGTGAGCGTCACGGTCGGCGGTTTGTTCGCCCCAGCCGATACCGTCACCGTGACCGTCGCCGACGACGCACTCGCGCCGCTGTTGTCGTAGGCTACGGCTTTCACTGTGTAGGTGCCGGCTGGCACCGATGACCAGGTGAACGAGTACGGCGCCGCGGTATCGCTGTTCAGCAGCGTCGTACCGTTGTAGAACTCGACCCGGGCGACAGTGCCATCGGAGTCGGTCGCGTTCGCACTCAGCGTTACGTTGGCCGGAGCGGTGAAGGTCGCGCCGCTCGTCGGAGATGTCAAAGAGACTGTGGGCGGCTGATTGGTGGTGCCTGACCCTATCGGCGTATTCATCGCCGACTGAATCTCACTCTGGGACAGCGCGCGATTGTAGAGCCTGACCTCGTCGATCAATCCATCCCAATTCTCGCCAGATGGCAGCCAATGCCCGAGGATGAGTGGATTATCCGTCGTGGTATGGGTGGCTGAAGCGGTTCCGATCAAGGCGCCATCAACGAAGAGACTCACCATCGCACCATCGTAGGCGAACGCCACGTGCCTCCACACGTTCAAGTCCGATGCGGATAGAACAATGGATGGTCGTGCACTCCAGACATTATTTGCACCGACTCCGGCATACAGGCGGCCACTGCAGATTTCGAATCCATAGTCATGCGCTTTCATGATGAATGAGCCGCACGTGTTCGAATAGAGGGTTCGCGTCTGCATCCAACCCATGACGGTCATCGCGCCACTGAGATCGACATCACCGAAGGTCGCCTCACCGCTGCCGGCAAAGGACAAAGCGTGTCCGTACCGGCCCGATGTCCATGTGGCTCCACTCACAGTGCCCGCAGGACCGGCGCCTGAACTGTCATGGGCACTCGAACCCGCGCCTTCGTCAAGACCGTAGGCCATAGCAGCGGATGCGTTCTGTACGGTGATTGTCGTCGTAGCCGTTGGAACACTCGCGTTGCTGCTGTCGTAGGCGACCGCCTTGACGGTGTAGGTGCCGGCCGCGATGCCGCTCCAACTGTACGAATACGGGGCGGTCGTGTCGGTGCCGAGCAAGATCGCGCCGTTGTAGAACTCAACTCGGGCAATGGTGCCATCCGAGTCGGTCGCATTCGCACTCAGCGTCACGGTCGCGGGCGCGGTAAAGGTCGCGCCATTGGTCGGAGAGGTCAGACTCACCGTCGGGGGTTGGTTGGCTGCTGCCGTCACCGTCACCGTCGACGTAGCCGACGTGGTGCTCGCGCCGCTGTTGTCGTAGGCAATCGCCTTGACGGTGTAGGTGCCGGCCGGGACCGATGACCAGGTGAACGTATACGGCGCGGCAGTGTCAGTGCTCAGCAGCGTCGTGCCGTTGTAGAACTCGACTCGAGCAAGCGCGTTCTCCGGATCGGACGCCGTTGCCGCCAAGGAAATACTGGCCGGCGCGGTATACGAGGCGCCGTTCGCGGGTGCCGTGAGACTGACGCTGGGAGGCTGATTCGGCGCCGGATCAACGCGAACGCTGACGGCGGGAGATGTCGTGCTCGCACCATCGTTATCGACCGCAACAGCGGTCAGCGAGTAGGTGCCGGCTGCAGGTGCGGACCATCTCACCGAATACGGGGCGGCGCTCGTGGAACCGATCGGCGTGGTGCCAGCAAAAAAGTCGACTCGCGCCACGGTCCCATCGGAATCATTCGCCGCGGCGTTCACAGTGACGCTGTTTCCCGCCGTAAACGTGCTGCCGTCGGATGGTGAGGTGATCGCAACGGTGGGTGGCTGGTTTGCGGTGGATCCGGCCGCGGTTACTTTGAAGCTGTCCACCACGGCGTCGGTAGCAGTCGTGGCGTTGTGGCTCGTCGTGGCGATTCCAACATACACCGTGGCAGCCATAGGTACGACATCGGAGCCAATCGATGTCCAGGCCGTACCATTAGTCGACTGAAACGCTGCAATTTGCGAGGCCGTGCGCACAACACGAACCCATCCTGGCGCGGTGCCTGCCGGCCCGTTGGTAAGCTGCGTGACGCCTGCAGGATCGATGCGGCGCTGAAATGCGTACCCCGATCCCGCAGACAGCAGCGCAAACGCGTGACGCGAGTCCGGGGTGAGCGTCTCGCGAATCATCACGCCTGTTTTCGCCCCAGGGTCGGAATTCGACAACGACTGCACCCGCGCAACCACTTCGCCATCCCCGGTCAGCGGCTGGTAGACGAAGTGAAATTGGTCTGACGTACCGCCGATGTCAGTTCCCCCAGCATGAATGCGGTAGACGCCCTGCTGATATGTGGTGGACCCGGCGATCGCAGGCGCTCCGATGTCGACGGCTTTCTGCGGCGTAGGCAGCGACAGCGGAACAATAGAGACGTGCGACACGGCTGCTGTGGTCGCCGCACCGGCGCTGTCGCTGGTGGTGGCAATACCGACATAAGCGGTCGCTCCCAGCGACACCGTTCTGCTGGTCAACGTCGCCCAAGTCGTACCGTCGACCGATGAATAGGACGTGAGCGTCGTGCCTTTTCGAACCAGCCGTACCCAATACGGCGCGGACGCGGTCGGGCCGTACGTCAGGCTGCTCGATCCTGCGTTGTTGAGCCGACGTTGAAACGCCACTCCATGGCCAGCCGAGACGAGCGTGTAGCCGTGTGCGGCATTCGCCGCAAGCGAGCTGCGGATCATGACGCCGCTCTTCGACCACGCGCGGACTGCGCTTAGCGAGTCAATCTTCGCAATCACGTCGACGTCGCCGGTCACCTGTTGATAGATAAAGGTGAACTGATCCGATCGCCCCCCAATGCCCGCACCGGCGGCAGTGATGCCGAATGTTCCGGTGCTTTGATCAAAAGTTGCGCTACCCGCAATGGCGGGGGCGCCGACGTCCTGGGCGTTCCATGGCGCTGGCAGACTCCATGTCTGCTGCGCGACGACGGTCTGGGAAAGGTGAAGCGTGAGACCGGCGATAAGAAAGGTTAGCAGAGCAGGGAGATACCTCGCGCGCGTCGAAAGCCATCCGGTGGGCATTGAGTCCGTCCTCGAGAAATCGCAGGGCTCATGCCAGGTACCTTCAGCAAGATGATTGCCCACGACAGCTCGTGGGCTCGTTCTTCAATGCCAGCAGTGGTTTACGGAGAGCGCTCGGTCGGTCGAGCAGATGAGCTCCAAGACAAAGTGGAATGGTGACAACGTAAAGATTCCACCCTTCGGTGACCGCGCGTGGGAACTGCGTACTCGCTGATGTGCGTGAGCTGAGCGAGCTGCGCGAGCGAAGGTCGTAATGGAATCAGACGGATGCGCGAGAGAGTGTCAGGCGCTCATACCCCGATCACGTCGGTAAGCTCTTTCACTGCTGCCGCCGACTTCTTGAGCGCAGCATCTTCTTCAGCGGTCAACTTGATCTGAATAATCTGCTCGACGCCGCGCGCGCCGAGTTTCACCGGCACCCCAACGAAGAGATCGCGGACGCCGTATTCCCCTTGCAGAAACACCGAACACGGCACGATCTTCTTCTTGTCCTTGAGTATGATCTCGACCATCTCGGCGGCCGCCGACCCGGGCGCGTACCACGCGCTCGTGCCAACCAGCTTCGTGATTTCGGCTCCCCCATCAGCTGTGCGCTTGCTGATCGCGGCGATCTTCTCCGCCGTCATTCCTGGATAGTCGGGCAACGGGATCCCGGCGATCGTCGAATAGCGCGGCAGCGGCACCATCGTATCGCCGTGTCCGCCGAGGACGAAGGCGTGAATGTTCTCGACCGAGACACCTGTCTCCATTGCGATGAACGTCCGCATCCGCGCCGAGTCGAGCACGCCCGCCATGCCGATGATGCGCTCGCGCGGGAACTTACTCAGACGGTAGACCGCCTGGCACATTGCATCGAGTGGATTCGCGACCGGCACGATGATCGTCTTCGGCGAATGCTTGACGATCTGCTCGGTCACCGACTGCATGATCTTGTAGTTGACGTTCAGGAGATCGTCGCGGCTCATCCCTGGTTTTCGCGGCACGCCAGAGGTGATCACCACCACATCCGAATTCGCGGTCGCGGCCCACCCTTCATCGTTCGCGCCGTACCCGGCCACGCGCGAGTCTGAACTTTCGATCGGGCACGCCTCGAGCATATCCAGCGCGATCCCAGCCGCTTTCGTGTCCGCAATATCGATGATGACAACGTCGGCGAGTTCCTTATTGGCAATGGCGCGTGCGACCGTCGCGCCAACGGCTCCCGCTCCCCCGACAACCGTGACCTTACGATTCATAGTTACATGCTCCCAATGATTCGGTCGGCGAACTGCGACGTCCGGACCTCAGAAGCGCCTTCCATCAAGCGGGCGAAGTCGTAGGTGACCTGCTTCCCTGAAATTGCGCCGTCCATTCCCTTGACGACAAGATCGGCGGCCTCGGGCCAGCCAAGATGCCGCAGCATCATCTCTCCCGACAAGATGACTGACCCCGGATTCACCTTGTCCTGATTGGCGTATTTGGGCGCGGTGCCATGCGTCGCCTCGAAAATGGCGTGGCCGGTGACGTAGTTGATGTTGCCGCCGGGCGCAATGCCAATTCCGCCGACCTGTGCGGCCAGTGCGTCGGACAAATAATCGCCGTTCAGATTGGGCGTGGCAATGACGTCGAATTCGTCGGGCCTCGTCAGCACCTGTTGGAGTGTGATGTCGGCAATGGCGTCCTTGATGACGATCCCCGCGCCCGGCTTCCCTTCGGGAATCCGGCACCATGGACCGCCGTCGATTTCAACGGCCCCGAAGAACTGCTTCGCGACCTGGTATCCCCAGTCGCGAAACGCGCCTTCGGTGAACTTCATGATGTTGCCCTTGTGGACGAGCGTGACGTTTCGCCGTTTCGCCGTCACGGCGTAGCTAATGGCGCTGTGTACCAAGCGCTCGGTGCCTAGATAACTGATTGGTTTGAAACCGACGCCGACCTGCACAGGCGCCTCGCGGTGGGGCGCGCCAATCTCCTCCAGCATCCGCTGCCAGCCTGCGCCGGCTTCGGCGCTGCCGAACCGGATCTTCTTGAACTCCTTCGGGAACTCCCTGGCAAAGAAGTCGAGGATCTTCTGCGATTCCGGCGTGCCTGCGGCGTACTCGATGCCCGCGTAAATGTCTTCCGTGTTCTCGCGGAAGATCACCATATCGACTTTTTCAGGATGTTTGACCGGTGACGGCACGCCTCGATACCACCGCACCGGGCGCAGGCAGACATACAAATCGAGCAACTGGCGCAACGCCACGTTCAACGACCGAATCCCGCCGCCCACGGGCGTCGTCAACGGGCCCTTAATCCCAACGTAGTACTCGCGAAACGCTTCGATCGTGTCGTCGGGCAGCCAGTTGTCGAACAGCTTGAAACTTTTTTCGCCGGCGTAGACCTCCATCCACGCGAGCTTCCGCCGGTTGTCGTATGCCTTGGCGACCGCGGCGTCGAGCACGCGTACGCTCGCGCGCCAGATGTCCGGCCCCGTACCGTCCCCTTCAATAAAAGGAATAATAGGATTGTCGGGGACGACGAGACGTCCGTCCTTTCGCGAGATAGCAGTACCCGATGACGGCGGCTTGACGGTTGTGAAAGTAGGCATAGGCAGATTTAGGTCACATCACCCGGCACACGTTACCCGATCTTCACAGAAACTGTGGAAAAGTGTGTGGAAATCGAGAGCAGCTGTGCATGACGTCCCGCGCCAATCCGCAATTTCGAGCGGTTTGCACCACGATGGTGCGCGCACTGACGCGACGTCGTGCGCTTTCGAATCAACGAAACACGACATTATACTGACAGACTGAATCATGCATATCGTCATTGCCGATCAATTGCCTTCATCCGCTGTTGAATTGCTTCGCAGCGTTCCTGGATGGACCATCGACGCGCGGAGCGGCCGATCGCCCGAAGAACTTGCGAAGGATCTCGCCACCGCCGACGCCCTCGTGGTTCGCAGCGCCACAAAAGTGACCGCGGCACTGATGGCCGCGGCCCCGCAATTGAAAGTTGTGGCTCGAGCCGGAACCGGCGTCGACAACGTCGACGTGGCTGCGGCGACCGATCGCGGCATCGTGGTCATGAACGCGCCCGGTGCGAACAGCATCAGCGTCGCAGAGCTGGCCCTGGCCTTCATGCTGGGGCTCGCGCGCATGATTCCTACTGCAGATGCCTCCATGAAACGCGGTGTCTGGGAAAAGAAGAAGCTGTCGGGTGTAGAGCTCCGCGGCAAGACACTGGGAATCGTCGGGCTCGGGCGGATTGGCCAGGAAGTCGGAATGCGCGCCAAGTCATTCGGTATGAACCTCGTCGCGCACGACCCGTTTATTTCAGAACAAATTGCCGGCACCCTCGGGATTCAACTCCTGTCGCTCGACGATTTGTGCGCCGCGTCCGACTACATCACGCTTCATCTACCGGCAACACCAGAAACCCGCCACCTCTTTAATGCGGCCCGCCTGGCGCGGTGCAAGGCAGGTGTACGGATCGTGAACACCGCCCGCGGTGAGTTGATCGACGAGACCGCGCTGGCCGATGCGATCGAGTCGCGGCATGTCGCAGGCGCGGGCCTCGACGTCTTCGAGAGTGAGCCACCCGCCGAGTGGAGACTGGCGAAACTGCCGCAGGTGATTGCCACGCCGCATATCGCCGCCTCCACCGCTGAAGCGCAGGAGCAGGTCGGGCTTGAAACCGCCGTCGCGATGAGAGACTTCCTTCGCGAGGGTGCGATCCGTAATGCCGTCAATTTCCGCGGAGTTCGCGGCGACGAGTTCGCGCGGGTGCGACCGTTCATGGTGCTCGCCGAGCGCGTTGGCATGCTGGTGTCCCAGATCGCCGAAGGACGCACGCAGTCGATCGGCGTCCGGTACTACGGACCGCTGGTTGCCGAACACGCCGACTTGATCGCCAGTTCAGTCGTGGTCGGCGTGCTTCGGCCGATGCTCTCGTCCAACGTGACGGTGGTGAACGCTCGCGCAATCGCGGCGGAACGCGGCATCGAAGTCATCGAGTCTCGGAGCTCGAGGCCTCGCGCGCTGGCCAATATCCTGTCGGTCAAGCTCCACACGACCAGCGGCGAGCGCTGGGTCGAAGGAACCGTGTTCGAAGGCGACAGTCCGCGCCTCACAATGCTCGATGGCGTCGACGTGGAAGTGCCGCTCGACGCGCTGGGAACTGTGTTAGTCATCAGGAACGACGACAAGCCTGGCGTGATCGGCGAAGTCGGCACGATCCTCGGTCGCCACGGCATCAATATCGGAGCATTTGCGCTCGGGCGCGCACACGGTGGGGCGGTCGGGGTGATCAACCTCGATCAGCGGCCGGGTGAAGATTCGCGCAACGCGGCGGCCATCGACGAACTTCGATCGGCGAAGGCGATTAAAGAGGTGAAGCTGGTGACTTTAGGAACAGGCGGCGCGTAGTGCCGGTCACGAGATCGAGCAGTTCGATCGCATCGGGGGAAACTTTCGCGACGCGATAACGGCCGGCGACGGTCTGCCCTTCCGACGCCATCACGAGTTCCTCGCCCCACCCAATCATCGCCGTTCGCGTCGAATCGTCTTCGGCCAGGCCGATGAGCACCAGATTTGGCTCCGGCGGAGCCTCGACAGGCGGGGGGGCCGAATCGATCGACTTCGTTTCGGTCACGACCGCGCGTGGTTGAAGGCCAAACTGAAACGGGTTGCGCACCGTGGGATGAGGGCTCGGTGCCGCGGACAGACGCAGGCGAAGGCGTGATGCCTGGGACTGGACGCCGGAGGTCAGCGCATCGAGCTGCTGCGCCTCTGTCGTCGGCTCGCGCACCGGCGGAATCGCCGGAGCACGCACACCGGCGGCCGAAGCCAGCCACGCGGCGAGAAGCGTCCCGCCACCGAGGTACGCCGCCGCGCGTGTGGGCTTCATAGCTTGTCGATCTCGACCCTTATCCTACTACGATTCGCGCCAACGATCCGCGCGCACGCGCATGCCGTCGCGTGCAGTTGTGGTAATATTTGCCGTGCCCCCGGTTTCCAGCTTCGGGCCTCCTTCCAAATCGGTTTTCGTCCCCGCTATCGCCGTCATCCCCGCTCGCTACGAGTCGTCGCGCCTCCCCGGTAAAGCCCTCGCTGACATATGCGGGCGACCGATGATCGAACACGTCTATCGTCGGACGGCATCGGCGCGGTCGATTCAATCAGTGATCGTCGCAACCGACGACGAGCGGATTTATCGCGCCGTTCAGCAGTTTGGCGGGGTCGCCCGAATGACGTCGCCGTCGCATCAGAGCGGAACAGATCGCATCGCCGAAATTGCGCCCGAGTTGCCCGCCACGGTCATCGTCAACGTGCAAGGGGACGAACCGCTGATCGAGCCGGACATGATCGACGAGGCCGTCGCGCCATTCTCGAGCGACGCGACCCTGATGATGAGCACGCTGCGGCGCCGGATCGACGACGAGGCGGAGCGGCAGAATCCTCACGTCACGAAGGTGGTCGTCGACCGGCAAGACTGCGCGTTGTATTTTTCGCGTGCGTCGATTCCATTCGTCCGGTCCGGATCTCCGGCGGCACCCGCGTGGCGGCACATCGGCTTGTATGTGTACCGCCGCGAATGCCTGTTGCAGCTCGCCTCGCTGCCGCCGACCGCCATGGAACAATCCGAGGCGCTCGAGCAGCTCCGCGCGCTCGAACACGGCATCCGGATCAGAGTGGTCGAAACACGATTCGATTCGATCGGAGTAGATACCGATGAAGACCTCGCGCGAGTGCGCGCGACGTTCGCTCGACAAGCGACGATTGATGGCGCCAGCGTCGGCTGAGGCGGGCGCGAAGCATGCGCAATATCCGGTAGGCAGTTAGTAGACGTGTGTTTCAAAGTGACTGTAAGGCGAACGAGCGCGCGAGAGAGCGTGTCGGGGAGTCCGAGGGGCGAAGCCTCTCGGAGTAACTAGTGGAGACGAACATCACGATGCAGCAGCACATCGATGCGACACAGAAAGCCGGCAGCGGATCAGGACGGCCAGTCAAGTACATCCTCATCACTGGCGGCGTCGTCTCTTCACTGGGTAAGGGGCTGGCGGCGGCATCGATCGGTGCGCTGCTCGAGGGACATGGCTATCGTGTCGCGCTGCAGAAATTCGATCCGTACATCAACGTCGATCCGGGGACGATGAGCCCGTACCAGCACGGCGAGGTGTACGTCACCGACGATGGCGCGGAAACGGACCTCGATCTCGGACACTACGAGCGCTTCACGAACACCGTCACCGGCCGCAACAACAATTGGACGACCGGAAAGATTTACCTGTCGGTCATTCAGAAAGAGCGCCGTGGAGACTATCTCGGTCGGACGGTGCAGGTCATTCCGCACATCACCAACGAGATCAAAGACAGCATCCGGGCCGTTGCGCGAGATGTCGACATCGTGCTGGTCGAGATTGGCGGAACCGTTGGCGACATCGAAAGCCTCCCGTTCGTAGAAGCCATTCGTCAGCTGCGCCAGGACGTGGGGCGTGAGAACACCCTCTACATCCACCTGACGCTGGTCCCGTTCATCGGCGCCGCCGGCGAACTCAAGACCAAACCGACACAGCACAGCGTTCGCGACCTCCGTGCCATCGGTATTCAGCCGGACATTCTGCTGTGCCGAACTGATCGCTTCCTCGACCAGGACATCAAGCAGAAGATCGCGCTGTTCTGCGATGTCGACGAGGAAGCCGTCATCACGGCGAAAGACGTCTCGAGCATCTATGAAGTGCCGCTCGTATTGGCCGCCGAAGGACTCGATCGCATCGTCCTCAACCGTCTCCATCTTCCCCAGACAGAGGCGCGGATGGATGCGTGGATCGATCTTGTCGATCGCATCAAGAACCCCTCGGATGAGATCACCATCCACGTGGTCGGCAAGTACGTCGGGTACGAAGACTCGTACAAGAGCCTGAACGAGGCGCTCTACCACGGCGGATTCAAGCACCGGCTGCGAGTGAATATTCGCTGGGTTGAGGCGGAAGCCCTCGAACAGCCTGGCGGCGAGCAACTGCTCGACGGCGCCCACGGCATCCTGGTGCCGGGCGGATTCGGCGATCGCGGGACGCGTGGGATGATGCGCGCCGCAGAGATCGCGCGCGAGCGGGAAATTCCGTACTTCGGGATTTGCTATGGCTTTCAGTGGGCGGCGGTCGAGTACGCGAGGCATGTCTGCGGGATGCCTGACGCCGACTCGACGGAGTGCGCGCCGGATACCCCACAGAAACTCATTTACAAGCTGCGCGATCTGCTCGGCGTGGACGATCTCGGCGGAACGATGCGCTTGGGAACCTACGAGTGCGAGCTGAAAGCCGGCTCGCGGTCCCATGAGCTGTACGGCGCTCCAGTGATCAATGAACGTCATCGGCACCGGTACGAATTCAACTGCCTCTACGAGAAGGCGCTGACCGATCAGGGCCTGCAGATTGTTGGACGATCACGGGATGGCAAGTTCGTTGAGATCATCGAACTGCCCTCGCATCCTTGGTACGTGGCGGTGCAGTTCCATCCCGAATTCAAATCAAAGCCGCTCAATCCACACCCGCTGTTTGCCGGGTTCGTTCACGCCAGCTACATGCGCAAGCTTGCCGCGCGCCAGCACGACACGGCCTCCGTGGTAGGGTAATCGGCGTGAAGCCGATTCAGGTCGGAGGGATCACGATCGGAGGCGGCCAGCCCCTGCTCCTGATTGCAGGTCCATGCGTGATCGAGAGCGAGTCGCACGCGGTCGAGACGGCGCTTGCCGTCCGGGACATCGCGCGACGAGCAGGCCTCCCGTACGTCTTCAAAGCGTCATACGATAAGGCGAATCGAACCTCCGCGGGATCCTTTCGAGGACCCGGTCTGCGGGAAGGATTACGCGTGCTCGCGCGCGTACGCGAGAAGGCGGGAGTACCGATTCTGACCGACATTCACGAACCCTCCCAGGCTGAGCCCGCGGCTGCGGTTGCTGATATTCTGCAAATCCCCGCGTTCCTGTCCCGGCAGACCGATTTGCTCGTCGCGGCCGCCGCAACGGGACGGGTCGTGAACATCAAGAAGGGACAGTTTCTCGCGCCGCAAGACATGCGGCACGCCATCGCCAAGGTGACCGGCGCAGGCAATGATCGAGTGATCGTGACCGAGCGCGGAGTGACCTTCGGGTACCACAATCTCGTCGTCGATATGCGTGCGTTCCCGATTCTGCGCAAACTTGGATTTCCCGTCATCTATGACGTGACGCACAGCCTTCAGTTGCCTGGCGGCGGCGAGGGCGTGACCGCCGGCCAAGCGGAGTTCATCGAGCCGCTGGCTGCCGCCGGCGTCGCTGCCGGGGTTGATGGCGTCTTCATGGAAGTGCACGAACGTCCCGAACAGGCGAAGAGCGACGCGCAGAACGCGCTGCGGCTCTCGTTACTCGAGCCGCTGCTGGCGCGGCTTGCGCGCATTCACGCGATCGCGTGCGAGGGGGTGGTATGACCGAGACCATGACCGGTCTGGAACTCGCGCGCAAGGTGCTCCGGATCGAGGCGGCCGCCATTCTCGGACTGGTCGATCGGATCAACGGCGACTTTGAACGCGCCGTGCAACTGCTCTTCGAGTGCAAGGGGCGCGTGATCGTCACCGGCATGGGCAAGTCTGGACTGATCTGCCGGAAGATCGCGGCGACCCTGTCGAGCACGGGCACGTCCGCGTGGTTTCTGCATCCAGCCGAGGCGATTCACGGCGACCTCGGAGCGATTCGCGACGACGACCTGGTGCTTGCCGTTTCATACAGCGGGGAAACCGATGAATTGATTCGCTTGCTCGAATCGATTCGACGGATCGGGGCACGCGTGATTGCGATCACCGGAAATCCCGGCTCGACGCTGGCGCGCGCTGCGGACGTGACGCTCAATTGCGGCATCGCCAAGGAAGCCTGCCCGATGAACCTGGTCCCGACCGCGAGCACCACCGCCGCTCTCGCAATGGGGGACGCACTGGCGATGACGTTGCTGGTCCGAAAGGGATTTCGCGAGGAGCAGTTCGCGTCGCTGCACCCTGGCGGGAAGATCGGCCGCCGGTTGATGCGGGTTGAACATGTCATGCACGCCGGCGACGCCGCCCCTGTCGTGCGGACCAGCACGGCCATGGCCGACGTGTTTCACGAGATGTCGAGCAAGCGGCTCGGCATGACCTGCGTGGTCGATGACCGCGGCCGTCTCGCCGGTGTTTTTACCGATGGCGATCTCCGCCGGCTTTTCACCCGTGGCGCAAACGTGCTGGCGCTGAGCGCAGGAGATGCGATGACGGCCGGCCCCGTCACCATCTCTCGCGACGTGCTCGCGGTCGAAGCGCTCAAAGTGATGGAAACTCACAAGATCACGGCGGTCGTCGTGGTCGGTCCCGAACAACAGGTCGAAGGGGTGGTGCACCTCCACGATCTGTGGCGGACGCAGATGGTTTGAGAAACCCGATCGCTGTTGCCATGAGTGTTCCTGACCGCATTGCTGACATTCGACTGCTGCTGTTCGACGTCGATGGTGTGCTCACCGACGGTGTCGTCCTGATGCACGCCGATGGATCGGAAGCGAAGGGTTTCCACATCCGCGACGGCGCGGCGATGGTGTGGGCGCAGCGCGCCGGTCTGACCGTTGGACTTCTGTCGGCTCGGTCCTCCGGAGCAACAACCCACCGCGCGGCGCAGCTCGCCATCAGGCTGGTTGTGCAGGGGGCCCATAGCAAGCTGGCCGCCTACGAACGGATCCTCCGCGATACCGGCCTGAGCGATCAGGCCGTGGCCTACATGGGGGACGATCTGCTCGACCTGCCGGTGCTCAGCCGCGTTGGACTATCGGCGGCACCGGCGGATGCCGCCGCTGAGGTCCTCGCCCACGTGCACTGGGTGAGCACCGCGCGCGGCGGCCGCGGCGCGGTCCGCGAGTTCATCGAAATGGTCCTGCGCGCACAGAACCGCTGGGACTCGGTGGTCCGCGAATACCTTCCGGCCGACTGATGGGCCCCTACGTCACCCTCTTCGTGCTTCTCGCGCTGCTGGCGGGTCTCACCGTCGGCAAGGCATGGGAGCGCTACAAGCTCCAGGATGGCCGGTGGATCGATCGGCGGCGCGCTCTCGAGTCGCCGCATTACATGCTGGGCCTGAATTTCCTCGTCGCCAATCAGATCGATCCGGCCATCGAGGAGCTCAGCACGGCGGCAGAAGCTGCCGGCGATCCACTCGAGATTCATCTCATTCTCGGCAATCTGTATCGGGAAAAGGGACAGGTTGGCCGCGCGATCCAGGAGCACCAGGCGCTGCTTCAACGGCCGCACCTGCGAAAGCTCGAACATGCGAACGTGCTGTTATGTCTCGGGCTCGACTACAAGCATGGCGGATTTGTCGATCGCGCGCTCGAAGCGTTCTCAGAAGTGGTTCGCCTCGACCCTGGGAATCGGTATGCGATGTCGAACCTGGAGAAGCTGTACGAGGAGCAGCATCAATGGCCCGACGCGTATGCGATGCGGCAGAAGCTGGCGGCGCGCGATCCACCCGACCAGCAGCCGCGCCACCAGGAGATTCTTGCCTTCCTTGAAAACGAGATCGGGCTGGAGGCGCTGAAACGCGGCGAGCACGTCCAGGCTGCGCAGCGGTTTCAATCCGCGATCGAGCTGGACGCGAAGAACGCTCCCGCGTATCTGAATCTCGGAGATGTTCAATTCGCGCAGGGGGACGTCGTCGCAGCGGTCTCAACCTGGGAACGCCTCGTTGGGACAACTCCGGAGCGCGCCTACCTGGCCTTCACGCGGCTCGAGTCTGCCTACTCTCAAATGAACGACCTCTCGCGGTTCCCAACCTTGTGCCGTCGCCTGATAGCTGCGTCGGCCCAGGAATGGCGGGCCCGGCTCGCGTTGGCCGGTTACCTCGCCGCGCATGGGCAAGCGAGCGAAGGCCTGGAGCTGCTCTTCGAAGCGCTCGTGATCAATCCACACGCCCTCGCGCTCCATCAGGGCATTTGGCGAACACTCTCACAGCTGAAACTTCCGTCGTCGCTTGTCGAGCGGTACACGGACCTCGCTCACGATGCGATCTTCTATGTCGACCCGCACATTTGCGTGCGGTGCCGCTATCGAAGCACGGAGCTGCTGTGGCAGTGTCCCCACTGTCATGAATGGAACACGTTTGTCGAGGAACGGATCGCCCCGGCGAAGGATACCGAGGCGACGCTTACGAGCTGACGCTGAAAGGGCTCAAGGCTCAGGGCTCAGGGCTCAGGGCTGCTGAAGGATTCATGATGTTGCGCGTCGCGCTGACCGGCGGTATCGCGACAGGAAAGTCGTACTGCCTCGCGCGATTTGCGTCACTCGGCGTACCCACCATCGACGCCGACTGGCTCGCACGGGAGGCCGTCGCACCCGGGTCCCGCGCCTTGGAACAGGTGACTGCCCGCTTTGGTTCATCAATCCTGAAGACAGACGGCTCCCTCGACCGGGCGTCGCTTGGTCGCATCGTGTTCAGCGATCGCGCCGCGCGCGCCGACCTCGAAGCCATCGTTCATCCCGAAGTCTACAGACGCATCAGCGAATGGCTGGCGACACTGCCGCCGCGCACTCGCCTTGCCATCGCCGATATTCCGCTGCTCTTTGAGACCGGTCACACCCACGACTTCGATCGCGTCGTCGTGGTCACCTGCGAGCCGAGAGAACAGATCCGCCGCATCATCGCGCGCGACGGACTCAGCGAGCGCGAGGCCCGGGCGCGCCTGGACGCTCAATGGCCGCTCGATGAAAAAGAAGCGCGAGGGAATTACGTCATCAGAACAGACGGAACGGTGGCCGACACGGACAGCCAGGTGAAGACCGTGTATGAAATGTTGAATGCTGAATCGTGAGCCCTGAGCCGTGAGCCGTGAGCTCACACAGGATGGCGTGCCTGTGCAGCGGCAACGGTATTCTTCAAAAGCATCGCAATCGTCAGCGGGCCGACGCCTCCGGGCACGGGCGTGAGCGCGCCGGCGACCTGTACCACTGATGGATGCACGTCGCCCACCACCAGCGATCCCCGTTTCATGAAATCAGCGAGCCGTGGCGATCCCGCGTCAAAGAGCCTCGCGGCGATCGCCGGATCGGTCACCGGACTGATCCCGACGTCGACCACCGTGGCACCCGGCTTCACGAACTCCGTCGTCACAAATCCAGGGCGCCCTATGGCCGCGACGAGAATATCCGCCGTCCGGGCAACGGCGGAGAGGTCTGGTGTTTTCGAGTGGCAAATCGTGACCGTCGCGTCGCGCTGCAGCAGCAGCATCGACATCGGCTTTCCGACGATCTCACTGCGCCCAATGACCACCGCGTGAGTGCCGGCAATGCGAATGTCACTGCGCTCCAGCATCTCGATGACGCCCGAGGGAGTACACGGCATCAGGTGCGCCCGGCCCTGGACCAGACGGCCAACATTGACGGGATGAAACCCGTCCACGTCTTTTGAGGGATCGATGGCATCGAAGATCCTCTGCGCAGCCCCTTTGCCCATCGCGTCAGGCAGCGGAGATTGGACCATGATGCCATCATGGACGTCGCTCGCATTCAGCCGTTCAACAAGCGACAGCAGCTCGCCGAGCGATGCAGTCGCCGGCAGGCGGTTCAAGTCGACGCGCAACCCCGACTCCGTTCCGGCGCGCACTTTATTTCGAACGTAGATCTCCGAAGCCGGGTTCTCGCCGACGAGCACTATCGCAAGACCCGGGGGCCGCCCCGCGCGTGCGGTAAAAGCATGCACATCAGGAAGCACCGACTCGCGAATGGCCGCCGCAATCGCCCGGCCGTCGAGAAGACGAGCGCTCATTCGCTCACCTCAC
>Ga0222622_10000406_pt1 | contig 15860 bp, 14 predicted proteins | sample PLM2_5_b1metaG_FD_177335 | JGI IMG/M metagenome (GOLD analysis project Ga0222622, IMG submission 177335) | Groundwater sediment microbial communities from an aquifer in East River, Colorado, USA - PLM2_5_b1 | ecosystem: Environmental > Terrestrial > Soil > Riparian zone | place: USA: East... | reverse complement strand
TCACGCCGCGGAGATCTCCGAGTCCTTCCTCTCCCACCGTCGCCACAAATGTAATCGGGCCGGGAGTGACAATATTGTTTTCATCGAAGGTGCGCGCCACCGCAAGAAGTACGGCCAGACCGCGACAATCGTCGCCGATGCCTGGGCCTTTGAGGACCGCTCCGGAGCGAGTCATCCGGATCGGGACTTCTTCTCCGAAAACCGTGTCCAGATGTGCGGTGAACACGAGATGAGGAGTAGGGCCAGACCCGGCGCGCTCCCCCAGCACATTGCCGGCGCGATCGATGCGGACGTTTTTCAGGCCCAGCGTCTCGAATGAACGGCGCATCGCATCAGCACGGCGCGCCTCCTTGAACGGCGGTGCGGGAATCTCGCACAGGCGGAGCTGGTCATCGAGGACCTGCGGCTCGCTGCGCTTGAGTCGATCGATCGCGTTCTTTACGGTGGCATCCTGGAGCAACTGTGCTCCGAGATCAGCAGTGCCCGCTGAGGGAACCCGGGTGGGACCCTGGGCGTCGAACAAAAAGATGGCGGCGATCGTGATCGCGAAGGCTCGCAGCATGAGACATCGTAATCGCGGTTCGCTATTCGCAGTTCGCGGGTTCGCTGTTCGCGGGTTCGCGAGTTCACACGTCTGTAATTCGATTCAATTAAGTGCGCGGCCAGGCTGCGACCGCCTGAGCAACGAACCGCGAACTGCGAGCCACGAGTAGCGAACTCGCGCACCGCGAATTACGAATCCAATATGTTGGGGGCAATGATTCAATCAGCGACTGTTTTTGACACCGGTCGTTCAGCCCTCACCGGCCTCGCGCGAACGACGACAGAAGGTGCGTACGGAAACAGGCGCAATTTCGTTGATATCCAGAGACGCTGGAGACGACGCAGTTCGTGATCGCACGTTCAACTCTGCGGTACAGGAATTGCTCAGTGTCGAGTGGGGGTCAGCATGATGAGTCTCGTTCGTCTTCTGGGATTCACGACGTTAGGGTGCGGATGCGTGACGGGACGCTACCGCGAAGTCGCGACGAATCGCGAGATCACCTACGTCGAAGAGAAGGGCGCGGGCTGCAGTCAGCCGTCGCACCGGCGCAATCACACGCTCGCGCCGGCACGCGCGGCCGTGCACGCGCTCACCGCAAAAGCGTCATAGCTGTTCGAACTCGGCACACACCTGTGCCGCAAACCACATCGGGCGCGCTACACTGAACGCCCGATGCCGCATGCGGGGAAGCGAGATCAGCTTCCAAGACCCCACACCATCATTCGGACACGTCGCGGGACACTTCGTTTTTATCTCGGAGACTGTCTCGACCTCCTTCCCCGCCTGCAACCAGCATCGGTGTCCGCGGTCGTCACCTCGCCTCCTTACAATCTTGGTATTCGCTACCGGAGCTACCACGACTCGCTGCCTCGCGAGCGGTATCTGCAATGGACCGGCGAGTGGATTCAGGCAGTACAGCGTGTTCTCGAATCAGACGGTTCGCTCTTCCTGAACGTCGGCGCCAAACCCACCGACCCGTGGACGGCGATCGACGTCGCGCAAGCGGCCCGCGGATATCTCGAGCTTCAAAACACGATTCACTGGATTAAGTCGATCGCCATCGATCGAGATGCCGCGGGTGTCGCGGCCGATCTCGATCGCGACATCGCCGTCGGCCACTACAAGCCGATCAACAGCGCGCGGTTCGTGAACGACTGCCACGAGTTCATCTTTCACTTCACCCCGCAGGGCCGGACGCCGCTCGATCGCCGCGCGATCGGGGTCAAATACCAGGACGCGTCAAACATCGCGCGATGGCAGACCGGCGGCCAGAACCTCCGGTGCCGCGGTAACACGTGGTTCATTCCGTACGACACGATTCAGAGTCGCGACAAAGATCGTCCGCACCCCGCCACGTTCCCGCCCCGCGTGCCGGAGTTCTGCTTCAAGCTCCACGGCCTGTCGAGGGTCCACACGGCGATCGATCCCTTTCTCGGACTCGGGAGCTCGGCAATCGCCGCCGCGGAACTGGGGTTAGACTTCATCGGGATCGAGATCGACGAGCACTATCTTGCAGAAGCGATCGAACGAACGCGTTCACGGCTCAAGGCTTAAGGCTCAAGGCTTAAGGCTCAAGGCTCACGGCCTATACTTACAACTCCCATGTTCCACTCGATCCGGATCGTCGGCCACGGACGCGTTGGCAGTGCGGTCGCGGCACGTTTGTCTGACCGCGGTCATCAGCTCGTCGACGGACGCGCGGATCTCGTTCTACTCTGCGTCCCCGACACAGCCATCGGCGACGTCGCGCGTTCGATCGCGTTGGGTTCGTGGATCGCGCATACGAGCGGCGCCACACCACTCAGTGCACTCGCCCCGCACACGCAGAGGTTCGGCGTCCACCCGCTCCAGACGATCGTGCCCGGCCGCGGTCCCGACCAACTCGACGGCGCGTGGGCGGCCGTCACCGGTGAGAATGACGACGCGATGTCCCGAGGCATGTGGCTGGCGCGGGAACTCAACCTCATTCCTTTTCCACTTCGTGAAGAGTTCCGGGCCCTGTATCACGCCGGCGCGGTCATGGCCTCTAACTATCTCGTGGCGCTGCACGATGCCGCCGTGCGCGTGCTCGAACTCGCGGGCGCGCCGTCGGACGCCCTCGTTCCTCTCATGCAGCGAGTCATCGACAATAACTTCGAACTGACCGGACCCGTCGCGCGCGGCGACTGGACGACAGTCGACGCCCATCTCGCGGCGCTGCGCGCTCATGCGCCCGACCTGGAGGGGCTCTACCGCGCCCTGGCAGCTGAACTCGCCGCATCCCGGTCCCGCCGAACGACACCGGCGCTTCCGGTCGCGGCAGCCGACAGCGGAATCGATCGCTGATGAAAACTCTACGCACGGTCGCGGAGGTGCGCGAATACGTCCACACCAAGCGTCAGGGCCGGCCGCTTGGGCTGGTGCCAACGATGGGGGCGCTGCATGACGGGCACGTCGCCCTGCTGCGAACGGCCCGAAGAGCGTGCGCGCAGGTCGTGACCTCGATCTTCGTCAATCCGGGACAGTTCACCGATCCCGCCGACCTGGCCGCATACCCTCGGCAGGAAGGACGCGATGCCGAAATGGCAAAAGCAGCAGGTGTGGACGCGATCTTTGCGCCAGCGGTCGGCGAAATGTACGCCGACGGCGAAGCGACCTCACTCGCAGTGCAAGGCGCCGCCCTCGGATTCGAAGGCGCGTTCAGGCCCGGTCACTTCGACAGTGTCGCCACGATCTGCCTCAAGCTGTTCAACAGCGTTGAGCCCGACCTCGCGTTTTTCGGTCAGAAGGACGCGCAGCAGGTCGCCGTCATCCGGCAGATCGTCCGCGACCTCCGCCTGGACCTGAAGGTTGTCGTGGTACCGACGGCGCGCGAATCGGACGGCCTGGCCCTGTCCTCCCGAAACGTTCGGCTATCTGCCGCGGATCGACTCCGTGCGCTGGCCATTCCCCGTGCGTTAACCGCGGCGATCAGCGCGCATACCGCCGGCGCCGACGCGGTCGCCGCCGCGCGCAGCGAGCTCGAAGGACTCGAGGTCGACTACGCCGACATTGCCGTCTTCGAGGGTGAGCCGACGCTGGTGATCGCCGCGCGGGCCGGGACCACGCGGTTAATCGACAACGTCCCCTTGAACCATCCGGACCTTGCCGGACTGCCGTAACGTGAGAAGATCGAGGGTATGAGCGAGACCGAACGTCTGACGCTGGCCGGTGTGACCGACCTGGTGCGCCACGGAAAACGGCTCGCCATGGTCACCGCGTACGATGCCGCCAGCGCAGCGCTCGCCGACGCCGCCGGCCTCGACATTGTTCTGGTCGGCGATTCCGCAGCGATGACGATCCTGGGCCACGCATCGACGCTGCCGGTCACCATGGACGAGATGCTGATGCTCACCCGCGCGGTGACCCGCGGCGTCCGGCGCGCGTTCGTCGTCGCTGATATGCCGTTCGGGGCGTACCAACCCGGAGAAGACGAAGCGCTCCGAAATGCCATCCGGTTCGTGAAGGAAGCGGGCGCCGATGCCGTGAAGCTCGAAGGAGCGGGCCGGACACTCACGCGGATCAGTGCGATTCTGGACGCAGGGATTCCCGTGATGGGGCACGTCGGACTGACGCCTCAATCGGCGAGCCTCGCCGGAAGCTACAAAGCACGTGGACGGACCGCGGCAGAGGCACGACGAATTTTTGATGAGGCGCGGGCGCTCGAACGCACCGGGTGTTTCGCGGTCGTGCTGGAGGCGATTCCCGCGCGCGTCGCCGCCCGGATCACCGACACGCTCAAAATTCCGACCATAGGAATTGGCGCCGGCGCGTCGTGTGACGGCCAGGTACTCGTCTGGCACGACCTGCTCGGCCTGACGCGCGGACATGTGCCACGGTTCGTCAAGCGCTATGCGAACCTGAGTCAGACGATGCTCGACGCGCTGCAGCGCTACGCTTCGGACGTCAGGTCAGCCGCCTTTCCCGACGACACGCACACCTACGGCATGCCGCCCGAGGAGCTCGCCCGTTTCGAGGCGCAAATCGGCGATTCTCGGGTCGACCAGGACTTTACCAAGCCGCTACGTAAGCCCTGACCGCGTCCGCTCTCCTGGGGTAGCTGTGTTACCCTAATTGCACGCGTTTTTGACTCTTTCCCCCGTTTTCCTGTGATTGCCGTCTTCCTTCTCTCTCGGTCAGAAGCATGATTCGCACGTTTCAAGGAGTCTCGATGAACAAGGTGTTTCGTTTGTTGGCCGCGGCGGTTTTTGCGGTCCTCTCTCTGTCGGGTGTCGCGCTCGCACAAACCGCGGCGACCGGCAACATCGAAGGAGTCGTGACCGACGCGACCGGTGCTGTCTTGCCGGGCGTCTCGGTAGTCGTAAAAAACACTGGCACCAATGCCACACGCGAACTCGTGACTGACGATGCGGGCCGGTATCGCGCGACCGCGCTGCAGCCTGGCGTCTACGAAGTCACCGCATCGCTCGGCGGTTTTCAGAGCGCGACCTTTGGAAATCTCCAGGTGCCGGTTGGCCAGACGCTCGCCGCAGATATCAAGATGCGCGCGGCCGGCGTGACCGAGACCGTCACCGTCACGGCGGAATCGCCGCTCATCGACACCCGTCGAACCGACGTCAGCAACGTCGTCGGCGAAACAGCCATCGAGAATCTCCCGATTAACGGCCGGCGATGGGAAAACTTCGTCCTGCTCGGCCCGGCCGTCACCAACGACGGCAATTTCGGCCTGGTCAGCTATCGCGGCATTTCCGGTCTGTACAACAACAACACGGTGGACGGCGCCGATAACAACCAGGCGTTCTTCTCTGAAGCTCGCGGGCGCACGCGTACCTCGTACTCGATCAGCCAGGCCGCGATCAAAGAATTCCAGGTCGGCGTCAGCAACTTCTCCGCCGAATTCGGCCGGGCCGCCGGCGGGACTGTCAACGCGGTCACCAAGTCCGGCACGAACGCGTTCAACGGTGAGGGGTTCTATTTCCTGCGCGACGACAAGTTCACCGCGAAGGATCCCTTCTTCCCCGCGGGCATCGACCGTCCGAACGAGCGGCGGCAACAGTTCGGCGTGAGCGCGGGCGGTCCGGTTCGCGAGAACAAGGTTTTCTATTTCGTCAACTTCGACGAGCAGCTTCGAGATTTTCCGTATTTCGTGCGGCCGTCACAGTCGACGTTCATTACCGGCGCGTGCACGGCACCGGGATGCGCCTCGACCCTCGCGTTCTACAACGGGCTGGGCGTGTTCAGTCCTCGCGAAGGCAACAACAAGATCTTTCTCGGCAAGGTCGACTACACCGCGAGCAACAAGCACACGTTTACCGCGCAATACAACCTGCATCGGTGGGATTCGCCGAACGGCGTGCAGACGCAGCCGGTTATTTCCGTCGCGCCTTCCGCGAACGGCAAGGACATCGTCAAGACCGACTTCGCGCTGTTTACCGTCAACTCGGTGCTGTCGACCCGGTGGCTGAACGAGGCGCGGGTTCAGATCGGACGCGACTTCGAGGCACAGCAACCAAACACTGAGCTGGGACCAGGAACAACCGTGACCGGCGGTATCGACATTGGCATTCCGAATTTCCTGCCGCGTCCGAAATACCCTGATGAACGCCGGTATCAAGTGATCGACAACGTCACGTGGTACGCCGGCGCGCATAGCGTGCGGACCGGTGTCGACTTCAATTTCGTCAAGGAAGATCTGATCAATCTGTTTCAGGGTGCCGGCATCTACGCCTACCCGAACATCAACGCCATTGCCTCCGACTGCCCCGTCGGCGCAAGCGGATGCACGCAGCTCATCACCGGAGCGAGCACAGACCTGCGCCATTACACCAGCTACAACCAGGCGTTCGACCTGCGCGGTGCGGGTTTCGCGGGAGACATCTCGTTTCCAACGACCGACTACAACTGGTTCATCCAGGATAACTGGCGGCTGACCAATCAGCTGACGCTGAACCTTGGTGTTCGCTGGGAATTTCAGCAGTTCCCGCAGCCGACAGAGACCGAGACCAACGGCGTGAAGTTCACCGGCAATCCGGCCTATCCGGCGACGGTGACGTTCCCGCAAGACAAGAACAACTTCGGACCGCGTGTCGGGTTCACCTACGATATCAACGGATCGCACACCACCGTCGTGCGCGGAGGCTGGGGCATTTATTACGGCCGTTCCAGCAACAGCGTCATTTCGAGCGCGCTGACCAACAACGGAGTGACGTTTGCGTCCTATAACTTCAGCCCGACGTCACCGGGTGCACCGCAGTATCCGCAGGTCTTCAGCGCACCGCCGACAACGGCAGTCAAACCGTCGATCCAGTATCTGTCGCCCACGCTCGAGCGGCCCGAAATCAACATGGCGGAGTTGACCGTGGACCGCGCAGTCGGTACCGACATTACCGTGTCCGCCTCGTATCTTTACAGCCGCGGCACACACTTGCCAACGTTCGTCGATACGAACCTGAATCCAGCCAACTCGACGGTCGAGTTCTTCGTCGACGGTCAGAGCCGCGGCACATTTCCGTTCTACCGTAACGGGCGCCCTGACGCGAACATCAACAACGCGATCGAAGTCGCCGACATCGTCGATTCGACCTACAACGCGCTCGTGCTGCAGGCAAACAAGCGCTTCAACAAGGGGTTGTTGTTCACCGCCAACTACACGCTGTCCAAGGCAGAAGACACCGGCCAGAACTCGACAACTTTCATCGCGAATTTTGCGTCGATGGTCGACCCCTTCAACAATGAGGCGGAAAAGGGACCCGCGTCCTTCGATCGCCGGCATCGAGGCGTGGTGGCGGTCCACTACGCGCCCGAATTCCTGCATGGGTTCCAGATTGGCGGAACGGGTACGTTCGAGAGCGGTCTCCCCATCAACCCGACGATCTCGATCAACAGCGGCGCCTTGAACAACACCGGCGTGGTGAGCACCCAGAGCGTCAACGGGAGCGGCGCGTCGAATCGTGCGCCGTGGGATACGCGCAATGGGTTCCGAGGGACCTCACGAAAGACAATCGACATGCGGGTCTCGAAGCGGTTCCGCGTCGGCGGCACGAAGCAGATAGAAGCGTTGTGGGAAGCCTTCAACATCTTCAACACGATCAACTACACGACGTTCGGCACGACCAAATACCGGGCCGCCAGTTCGGCCTACGACGCGGCCACGAACAAAGCCGTCGTGAACCTGACGAGCGATCCGGGTTTCGGAGTCCCGGCCACAGCGAGCAACACGCTGTTCGGCCCCCGGGACATGCAGATTGGGTTCAAGTTCCTCTGGTAGAGCTTCCGGCTACCAGCTTCCAGCGATAAAACAAAAGGGCCGGTCTCGCGCGCAAGCGAGCCGGCCCTTTTCCTTTTGATTCGACGCTGGTAGCTAAATTACTTTTTCGAGCCGGTAAGCGCCTTCGCAGACGGCGCCTTGGTCGGCTTCAACGTGTATTCCGTCCGGTAGCGCATGTCGAGATTTGTACGGTTGACGACCTTGATTTCCACCTTGCGCTTTCGCTGCGTGGGATCCGGATTCGAGGAGTAGTAGCCGAGCACGTAATAGTCGCTCGTCTCCGCGTCGATCCGCTTTAACGCCTTCTTGAAGTCGTTCTGGTTGATCGTCGCAAACCCGCCGGTCTGCTCCGCCAGCACCCGCAGGCTGTCCTGCGAGGTGCGCACGTAGTTCTGAAAATCCATCATGTCGACGTTCTGGTCGAGATCCGGCATGCCAACCAGCCCGCGAGGATCGATGGTGTAGATCGAGGCATTAGCGCGATTCGCTTCCCTGGTCAGCTCGCTCAATTCGTTCGCGAGATCGGCGAAGCTGAACTCGTTGCCATTCTGCATGAACGGATTGGTATCGCTGGCGTCGGTGTTATTGCTCCCGTCCCCCGAGTCGGAGTTGCCCGAGTTGGGGTTCATTGCCTTCCACTTCTCGTCCGCCTGCTTCTTCCGCGTGTCAGCGAACGGGTCGAAGTCATAGCCATTGCTCATGTAGACGAACGCCTTGCGCCGGTTGTGAACCGACTCGAGCGTTTTCATGATGTTGTAGGCGGTGTCGAAAGCGACGTGGGCACGGTAGCGGACTTCCGACGGCCCCTCGGCGCCCACCGGCGTATCGAGAATCTCGTTCGGCTTCAGACCGGCGCCCGAGATTTTGTCGTACGCTTCGGTCAGCCGCTTGCGGTCGTAGGTCAAATCAATTGCAATCGACGACGGTCCGGTGGAGACGATGCCGAACATATCGCCTTCGTGCACCAGCTCGCTCGAGATCTGTTTGAACAGATCCTTGATTCGCCCGGTGTTCTGAAAGTCCATATGCAGGTCGTCGACGAAAATCATCCAGATGCGGCCAGCGGCGTCGTTGGTCGGACGGCTCGGTGGCAGGATGATGCCTTCCATCATCGGCGCTGCCGGCGCGGGCGTCGAGTTGTAGACGCGGCCGCCATGGGTGAGGATGAACGAAATGACGTCCTGTTTAACGCCGTCCTCGTAGACCTCGAAGTCGTTTTTCCCGAGGTCCGCGATGAACTGGCCCTTGTTGTCGCGGACGATGACGTCCGTCGAGACGATATCGAAGCTGCGGCGGATGACGCCCCCTTGATTGGTGGGCGCGATCACCGGTTTGTCTGGCGAGGGCTGCTGAGCCGTCGCCGGAGGCGGTGTGGGCGGTGCATTTTGCGCGTGAAGCGATCCGCCGGCAGCCAACAAAGCTGCCGCGGCAGACACTTTTAGCGCCCGCTGAAGATCAATTGCTCGCATGGTTTGATTATAAAGCTACTGTTGTTCGCCCGAACCGGGGTCGTCATCTTCCTGGACGGCGTCGATCGGCCCCGTTGAGTCACCTGACGTGGGCTCTACTCCCCTGTTTCGCTGGGAGTCCGAAGAACGGCGGCTCCGTCGCCGTCGGCGGCCAACCACCGATCGCAAGGAATCAAAGACCGCTTCGTAATCCTCGAGGCCGGCCTGCACTTCCGCTTCGGTCACCCACGTGTCGGGGTTTAGACGTTCCGCCGTGGTTTTCAGCTCTTCCTGACGCGCCGGGTCGGCGACGGTCTCCGAAATCCGCGCGAGGACCTCGGAGTAGCGGGCACGGATCCGCAATAACCCTTCCGACCCCAGCCGTCTCTCGACTGCGCTCAAGGCGTCCCCCGCTTGCGGGCGAGACGACATCGGTTCGACGCGTGGCTCTACCAGAAATTCTGCGACAACGTCCCGCACTGCCTCGTCCACTGGTTCATTCGCGCTGCCAAGCGGCTCGATCGACTGGCTGAGGGCAGGCGCAGCCTCGGGGCTCTCCATCACTGCCGGTTCATCGGGCGTCGGTGCGGGGGTCTGACCCCGGGACGAACTCTGTGCAGGGGCCTGACCTCGGGGTCGGGAATCGCGATCGCGAGGCCGGGGTCGACGCTCCTCCGGCGGCTGCTCGCGCAAGTCTCCGGATCCATCCTGGCTCTTGAGGATTCGCGTCCAGTCGAAGTCGATGTGCGGGTTGTGCTGCTCGATGAGGCGGATGGCGTCTTCATCGAGCGCCGATCGTCCGACCCGCACGCCAGGCGGTGTTCTGAACCAGTAAAGCACCCTCGATCGTGGTTTGCCACGACGCCGGCCCGTCGATCCGTGCGTGTGCACGACAAACGTATTCTCGTACCCCCGTTTGTCGCGGCTGAACCTCAGATGCGGCAGGACTACTTCCTTTTCTGAGTTCGGGTGGCTGTTTTCCGTGCGGTGGACTTCGACCGGGACGACGACGAAGCCTTTCGCGCTGCCGGTTTGGGTCGTGGGGGCGCCGCCGCTCGCGAGGTCGCGGCAGGCCGCGGCGATTTCGGCGCGGCCGCACGACGCGGCTCGCGGACCGGAGTGGCGCGGTGAACCATCGTGAAGCGTGTCTGGTCGCCGATCGTGTGATAGCTCCAGATCTCGGCGACGTTCACTTGATTCTCCGAGGCGAGCCGCCGGGCAATGTCGACCGATCCGGCCGGCACGTACAGGTGGAACGGTGCCCGCGCGCGCCCCAGGTGGGCCCACTGCGCCATCGCTTCAAGGTGATTGACAGACTCGGCGGTCTCCACCTCAACCGTTCCCATCAGCTTATGCCCGCGGTCGGTGGAGGTGAGGACGAGATCCGGGAAAATCATCACCTGCCCGATCCGTACCGGTACCGTCTGATCTTCGCCAATGTTCGCGACGACATCATGACGACGCTTGAGTCGGACCTGAAGCAGTCGAATGACGCGGTCGTGCTCCAGCTGCTCGCGAACAGGGCGAACCAGTATCGGGCTCACGTAACCTCCACGCGGGAGAATATTTTGGAAAGGTCTCTGAAAAGAACCGCGAATTATAACGTGTCCTGTTGACAATTGTATAGTGAAACCGTGCGCAATCTGGCTCGGCCTTGACGCGCCATGTCTTTTGCCTTCAGAATGATGCAGTGATTGCTTCGGCCGCCAGCGTCGCCGATCAGACGACGCGCACAATTCTGATCGTGGACGACGACCGATCGGTGGCTGATACCTTCGCCCGGATGCTGAAGCTCGAGGGGTTCGGCGTCGAGACCGCGCTCTCCGCCGAAGCAGGGCTCGAGCTGGCCGACAACATCCGTCCGCACGCAATCATCCTCGACATGCGCATGCCGATCACCAACGGATTGCAGTTTCTGCGATTGGTCCGATCGAAGGCGCACCTGGTCGACGTGCCGGTCGCCATCGTGACCGGCGATTATTTTCTTGCCGAGTCGGTTCAACATGAACTGAAGTCGCTCGGCGCGTCTATCCGGTTCAAGCCCCTCTGGCTCGAGGATCTCATCGCGCTGGCCAAGACCCTGGTCTCGGCGTGAACGATCGGTTCCTCCGAGCCTGCCGCCGACAGCCCGTCGATGCCACTCCGGTCTGGTTCATGCGCCAGGCTGGCCGGTACATGGCGGATTATCGCGCGCTGCGGCAGCGCTACACGCTTCTCGATATCTGCCGCACTCCCGATCTCGCCGTCGCCGTCACGATGCAGCCTGTCGACGTCATCGAGGTCGATGCGGCGATTCTGTTTTCCGATCTGCTGGTCCCTTTCACACCCATGGGGCTGGACTTCGATTTCATCAAGGGTGAAGGTCCCGCCATCGCGCGTCCGGTTCGAACGGCGGGAGATGTCGATCGCTTGAAATCGTTCGAGCCGCGCGAGGCGCTTCCGTACGTGTTCGAGACGATCAGACTCCTGCGCCGGGAACTTGTCGACCTCGTGCCGCTCATCGGATTCGGGGGCGCGCCCTTCACGCTGGCCGCCTACGCGATCGAAGGTGGGCCGTCGACCACATACGCGCGAACCAAGGCCTTCATGTACGCGCAGCCCGCGGCGTGGCATCGGCTCTGCGACCGCTTCGCGGCGATGATGGTCGATTACCTCACCGCGCAGGTGGAGGCCGGCGTCCAGGCGCTGCAGATATTCGATTCGTGGGCGGGTGCACTCGGCCGTGCTGACTATCGCGAGTTCGCGCATCCGCACACCTCGCGCATCTTCACTGAGCTCGGCAAGCTCGGCGTGCCCCTCGTGCACTTCGGCGTCGGCACGGCGGCGATTCTCTCCGATCTCGCCGATGCGGGTGGCGACGTGATCGGCGTCGACTGGAGGCTTCCGCTCGACGAGGCGTGGTCGATCGTCGGCATGGATCGCGCGATTCAAGGCAATCTCGATCCGACGCTCTTACTGGGTCCGCGGCAGCGGCTCCTGACGGCGGCCGACGACGTCCTGCGGCGCGCCGGCGGGCGCCCGGGACATATCTTCAATCTTGGCCACGGTATCCTGCCGAACACGCCGCTCGAACTGGTGCAAGAGCTCGCGAAGCAGGTGCATCGGTTCAATCTGTAGCTACCAGCTACCAGCTTCCAGCTACCAGCTTCCAGCTACCAGCTTCCAGCTTCCAGCTTTCAGTTCCCAGTTGCCAGTTCAATTGAGTTTCCAGCTCCCAGCTTACGAAGTCGCAAGTTTCGAGTTCCCGGTTCCCAGTCCCCACTGGAGTCCCGCACAGCACCACGGATCCCGCACCACGGATCCCGAGCCACGGAGGGCGGAGCGCGGACCCCGGATCCCGGACCCCGGATCCCGTCAGCGCTAGAATCCATCTGTGATCGCGATCGTTGGCGGCGGCATCACGGGGCTGGCAGCCGCGTACGAGCTGATGGTGAGGCGGGTGCCCTTTCAGCTCTTCGAGGCCTCCGGCCGGGTGGGCGGCATCATTCGCACCGAGCACGTGGACGGCTTCACCATCGAAGCCGGACCGGACTCAATTCTCGTGCAGAAGCCGGCCGCCCTTGCGCTGTGTGAAGCACTGGGCCTCGGCGATCGATTGATGACCACCAACGAACCCCGCACCGCGTTTGTGCTCGAGCATGGCCGTCTTCATCAATTGCCGTCGCCGTCGGTACTTGGCATTCCGACCACGTGGAAAGGCATCGCGGGCTACGACCTGCTCTCCCCGGCCGCGCGCGCGCGGCTCGCGATTGAACCGCTCATGCCGCGCCGCCGCGAGGCAGGCGATGAATCGGTCGCCTCTTTTTTTCGCCGGCGCTTTGGTCGGGCCACGGTCGCGACGGTGGCGGAGCCGCTGCTCGGCGGCATCCACGCCGGCGACATCGAGTCGCTCTCGATTCGATCGCTGTTTCCGCGCTTCGTCGACGCGGAGGCTCAGCACGGCAGCGTCCTTCGCGCGTTCCGGAATAGGGAACGTCCATCGGGCGGTGGCCTGTTCCGATCCCTCATTGGCGGCATGGAGGAACTCGTCGGCGCTCTGCAACGTCGACTGCCCGAGCACTCTCTTCATCGCAATTCGGCTGTCAGTGCGATTGGACGTGACGGCCAGGGCTGGCGGCTTTCAACCGCAGGCGGCAGTACGGCTGCGGACGGCATCGTGCTCGCGTGTCCCGCATTCGTGGCGGCCGATCTCTTTCGGCCGATTGAGCCGCGCATTGCGGATCTCTGCGGTGACGTTCCCTATGCGTCGAGTGCCAGCATCGCACTGGCCTGGCCGCGATCGTCGATCGCTCACCCCCTGAGCGGCTCCGGCTTCGTCGTGTCTCGCAAGACCAATCGGGTTCGCATCACCGCGTGCACGTGGGTCTCGTCGAAATGGACGCATCGCGCGCCTGCCGGGACGGCGCTCATCCGGGCGTTCGTCGGCGGGTCGCACGATCCCGCTGCGGTCGATCTGACCGACGACCAACTGGTCGAGTTGGCCTCGCAGGAACTCACGCCCATTCTCGGCATCGAGGGACGCCCCAGCCTGTCGCGCGTCTACCGATGGCGGCGCGCCGGCGCGCAGCATCACGTCGGTCAGCTCGCGCGTGTCAGTGAGATCGAACAGCGCCTGTCCTCGCACCGCGGACTGTTCGTCGCCGGGAGTGGGTTCCGATCCGTCGGCATTCCTGACTGCGTCGCCGACGGACGAGCCGCCGCAGCCGCCGCGTGCAGTAGTATTTAACTCGTGGTTCGCGGTTCGCAGGTCGCGGTTCGCCGAATCCGCAGTGCGGGATCCGGCAACTTGCCCGCACCCGCCGACCAGTTCAAACCCGTGATTGGTTCACTGGCAAAAACCAAATAGGAGAAACGGGAGGGACGGGAGCAATTCTCCCCTTTCTCCCCTTTCTCCCGTTTCTCCTATTTTGCTCTTGGCGTGTTATGACTAGTTCGATGAAAAGAGTTGTCTCGGTGTTGGTAGGAATCGTCGCCGCGTGCGTGATGCTGTCGGCGCAGACTCCGGAAGTACAGAAAGTCCTGACCGAGATCAAGGCGAAAGACAAGGGCCTCCTCGCCGTATCCGAGGAGGACGGCAGGTTTCTTCGCTTGATGGTCGCGTCGAAAAAAGCGAAAAACGCGCTCGAGATCGGCGGCGCCAGCGGCTACAGTGCGATCTGGATCGGGATGGGGCTGCGCGAAACGGGCGGAAGACTCGTCACGATCGAGTACGATCCGGTTCGCGCGAAGGAGCTCGCCGACAACATCAAGCGCACCGGCCTCTCCGACATCGTCCAGGTCCTGGCCGGGGACGCGTTCCAGCAGATCCCGAAAGTGCCGGGCACGTTCGATTTCGTCTTCCTCGATGCGTGGAAGAAGGACTACAAGCGATTTTTCGACATGGTGTTTCCGCGCCTGGACAAAGGCGGGTTGTTTCTCGCGCACAACGTGGTGAACAAGAAAAGCGAGATGGGAGATTTCCTGGACGCGATCCAGAAACAGCCGTCGGTGTGGACGACGATCGTCTCCCCGTCTGGCGAGGGGATGTCGGTAACGTTGAAACGCTGACGCTTTAATCTTCGGCGTCGGCGGCGGCAGCCGTGACCGCGGCTTTCTTGGGCGCGCGCTTCTTGCGCACCTTCGCGCCGCGCAATCCTGCCGGCACCGGCTCGTCACTCGGTTCGAGGCGGGACATGCTCGTCAGGAATTTTTTCACGCCATGCTCGTCGAACTGCACGCGTGTATACGCATCCTCAACAGCAATGACCGAACCCAGCCCGTAGGTCGGTTCCACGACCCGGGCCCCCACATCGAACCGCTTCATCGCGAGCTCCTTCGCCGGCCGCGCACTGGGGCAGCCGCCGCAAATCCTAGAGTATCTGATGTTTACCGCCGCCGTCAACCGGCAGGCCGTATGCTACATTTCAGGTCCGTCCTATGCGCCCCGTGCACATCATTGGCGTGTCGCTCGACCTCGGCGGCAATCGCCGCGGCGTCGACATGGGCCCCTCGGCGTTTCGCATAGCCGGGCTCGGCGAGCGCCTGGCAGCCCTGGGCATCACCGTCGTCGACGAGGGCGATGTGGTCGCGCCGATTCCGGAGACCAAGTCGTTCGGCGACCCGGCGCGGAAATACATTCGGGAGATCGCGCGGGTCTGCGAGAAATTGTACAAGACGTCGCTGGCGTCCCTGGAGAAAGGCGCCTTCCCGCTGGTGCTCGGCGGCGATCATAGCCTGGCGGCGGGATCGGTCGCGGCGACTTCCGATTTCCTGCGCCGGCAGGATCAGGCGCTCGGGGTGATCTGGGTGGACGCTCACGGCGACATGAACACCCCGGCGACCAGCGGCAGCGGCAACGTCCACGGCATGCCGCTCGCGTCGCTGCTCGGCCCCGAACCGGCGGAACTTTCCCGCATCGGCGGCTTTTCGCCAAAGGTGCTTCCCAATCACACCGTGCTCATCGGGATCCGCAACCTGGATGAACGGGAAAAACAGATCGTCCGCGACTCCGGCGTCAGCGTGTTCACGATGAAAGACATCGATCGCTCGGGCATCGCCGCGGTCGCCGAACAGGCGCTCAGCATTGCTGGCGCGGGTACCGGCGGCGTGCACGTCTCGTTCGACCTGGATGTCTGCGATCCGG
>Ga0222622_10000405_pt1 | contig 15879 bp, 17 predicted proteins | sample PLM2_5_b1metaG_FD_177335 | JGI IMG/M metagenome (GOLD analysis project Ga0222622, IMG submission 177335) | Groundwater sediment microbial communities from an aquifer in East River, Colorado, USA - PLM2_5_b1 | ecosystem: Environmental > Terrestrial > Soil > Riparian zone | place: USA: East... | reverse complement strand
ACTGTCTTATTTGCTTTATCAGCCTGAAGTTTTCGGATCATGAATTAAGTTAGCATATTGTTGAAATAAATATTTGTATTCCGAGGTCCTTGATCCAATATTTTCACGTGAAATCTGTGGTTACACCGTCTACAGAATAAAAGTCCAGTGACGTAGAATGTCGTTTCGATATCCTTTTTAGGATTTGCAGGGTGGCCAACTCCATGGAAATTAATTCCGTCAGCATACGGTTGAATTTCATTTATTCCTATGTCCTGCGAACCACATCTAATACAAGGAAATTTAATTGACCTGAAATCATTTACTATTCGTTCCTTGTCATCCTCTCTGATTGGAAATTCTTCTTTCATTTCTTCTCACTTTGTTACCAAAATAATAAGTCCAACTATCAAAGTCGCAGCTGTTAAGATTAATGACAGCACGGTCCATTTGGAGAGGTCATTATGGCCTGTCATTTCTTTTCAATCACTTCCATTGGTGCTATTGGAATGTTTCTTTTTCACATTTTTCAGTTATTTTTCCCATGGTTTGCCTGAGCCCTTAAAGTGACTGTCAACTTTGTCACCCTAAATGGGGTTTTTGAAGTTGTCTGGAAAAAATAAAATATACCTTTCCTCTTGGAAAAAATATTTTTTCCCAGCGAGTTGAAAATCACCAAAATGGCCGACAGGGTGACAGTGACGATTTTAAGCACGAATTTGAGCCATTTTTTCAAGGCCTCGCCGACGTTGCTATCTTCAACTATTTTTGGGATATCTTTTCATAGGTAAACTTAGACACTCTACCATTTACTCACTTTGTGAAAATAAAGTTAATGCTTCTTTAGACCAACTAAGGCGTCTTTACTTCTTCTTTCTACTCTTCTTTTGTTTTGGTTGCTTCTGTTGTCTTCTATGAATGTAATTATCGTTTTCATCTAGGCCTGTTGCTGGAACTTCTTTGGATTCTCCGCCTACTGCATATTTACTGTAACTGATAACTGTGTTAATGCCTTCTTTTTCGGGATCAGTTTTATTTTTCTTCTTTGCGTTCTTACTATACTCTTGGTCTTGCATTCTTCTATGAATATAATTATCGTTTTCATCTAATCCGGCATTTTCATTTACATTTTTCATATGATGTTCTGTTGTAAATGGTGGGATCTCTTTCTTTTTCATCTTTTCCTTCTTTCTATACTCTTGGTAGCCGTCATTCCCGTATGTAGAGGGAGATTTAACATTCTCCTCAGAAACTTCAGTATTACTCATAAAATCTTGAGGAACAACATTCTATTTATTAAATCAATTAAATGGACTTTAAAATAATAAATCAATAACAAAAAGGATTATGAAATAATAATTTTCATAATCCCACCATATACGTTATTTAATACTGAAAGGGTCTTGAGTCATAGCAGTAAGGAGATTTGCACCCAGCGACCATCCAGGAGCAAGTTGCGGTGGCACGGGAATCCTCGAGTCTCCTCCAGGCACATCACATTTATCAAGTATCACCCGCGCATACGAGTTGCTGTTATAGCCTAGTAGTGCATAGACGATTTTTGCGTCATTGAATGCATTAGTAACCTTGACAAAGCATCGGTATACATCTTTAGCATTATCTCCTGATATCTCTAAAGTGGTGGGTTGTGGGGGGCCATTTCGATATGGCCAATCATTGTTGTCGTTTTCAAACGGAATACAGCGCCCTTGTAGCAAGAACGAAGAGTCAGACGGGTATAGGGGGAGATCAGAGTCTGGCGGGATTTGACCTGTAGCCGGATCAAATGGAAATCCTTGGCAGACATAGGCTTTGTCAGACGGTTCTTCTTCTTGTTGTTGTTGTTGTTTTTGAGTATAAACAACGAAAAGGTGGTATACACTAACTTTGTTACCATCTGGTAAAGTAATTTTAATCTCTCTTGGCGAAACTTTTATTGTATTGATTTTCTCTACTGCGTAAGCACTATGCAGCGATCCTTGAACTACCATAGGAAGAACTGAAATAAGGAACATTGTCCCAGTTGCAACACTTAAGAGATTAATTATTCTCACGTTCGTTTTCATATTTTTGTTACTGACTGTATGATATTAAACCATGTCGCACCAATGTTACTAAAAAATGTAAAATAATAATTTATTTTCCTTCTATAGCGGCAAGCATTTGTGATTTTTTTATTGTATAAGTCTGTTATCAAGCCTTGGCATTAACTCACATAATTTAGGCACACTCCTATTTTGTCATTTTGTCTTTTAAAGAGCCCTCTATAATTTTTTTCAGCGCTTTAGCTCCATTTGTGATATGACGGCCATAACACTTGTCTTCACGATCGATACTAAACAAGCCGAACCTAGATCTAGAATTATAACCTTCTTGCCATTCATAACTATCGGTAAGTGACCAGTGTAGGTAGCCGATAATCCTTGCACCATCATCAATCCCTTTTTTTAGCTGCTGAAGATGAGATATTATAAACTTGGCACGAAGCTTATCATCTTTGTCCGCTATCCCATTTTCGGTCACAAAAATAGGCATGCTCCATTTATTATGTATGTCCATTATAAAATCATACAATCCTTGTGGATCGATTTCCCAACCCAAATCACTCAGAATACCATGTGACTGTTTATGATTGCTATGATCATTAATCGGAGCACCTCCGATAAACCGAGCTGTTGACATAGTTACGATCATACTTCGATAAACATACGCACTACGATAGTAATTCAATCCTATGAAATCAGTCTTATTTTTCCATTTATCATGAATTAGAAAGTCTTTGGAATTTTTGTCATGAATTTGCATAGTCTTCAGGTAATTTATATCCTCTTCGCCTTTAGTAACAGCATTGATGAAGTAGTCATTCATAAAATAGCAAAATCTTCTTGCTGCCTCCACATTAGTTATTCCTCTGTCTATTATCCTCTTACGAGTGGCCGGTTTGACAGCCACCATTAGATGAGAGAAACCTGCTCGCTTTGGAATACCATCTCCGTCTGCATCCATATCATCGACGCTGGAGATGATATCATATGCCTTAACATGGGCTTCTATTAAGTTATGCATTGCATTGCTAGCTCTTTTACCATCTAAAAAGAAACCCGGCGGAAAAATACCGGCCAAATAGCCACCACCTATTATTGTAGCTACGGGTTCGTTTATGGTTACCCAATAGTCTACTTGGTCTTTCAGTTCGGTAACGATCCTTTCAACAAATTTAGCAAACATATTAACTGTTTCGATGTTCTCCCATCCTCGCATAGATTTCCAGTATGGATCCAAATCTTTAGGATCTCCTAAAGGTAGATCTCTAATAGGATGGGGCATGAATTTCTGAATCTTTTTACCTTTGAAATCTGTCGGAGGTGTTGATATCCATAAAGGGAGAGTTAAATGATTTAATGTTACTATAGGAGTGAGATTCCTTTCTCGCATTGAACTTATCATCTTTTTATAATGATCTATTGCATGCTCGTTCCATACATTCCTCTCAGGCTGAATTCTTGCCCATTCTATGCTAATCCTGAATGCGTTCATTCCAAGAGCAGATGCATTATCAAAATCCGTTAAATAGAACTCTGGTTCCCACATTCTCACAGCGTCTTCGGCAGGTTCTAAGGTAACTTCCTTTACTCCCTTGTAAAACCTATTTTGCTTCGTTACAAGGGATATCCTATTTCTTATGCGTTCGTTTCTTGTAAAATAGTCCCAATCATTGTTGATAATACCTCCTTCGACTTGGTATGATGATGTAGCAACACCCCAAAGGAACGAACGTGGAATGTTAATCTTCAATTTCTCAGCATGAACATGAGCAACATATTTGTCAACCTGTGGGATTTGAGGAATGGGCTCCGGTATTTGCTGTAGTTCATATACTAATCTACCACCGTTATTAAAAGACGTTGCATTTATAAAAAGTGGTTCGGATTCAAGACAAATTATTTGAAAATCGAATATACTACCATCTGATCAAGAGCTTTCTTTTCTGTTTTGTTCTAGCCTTGATTGAGTGGCAATTTGAGCAGAGTATTTCACAATTCGAAGCTTTATTGTTTGAATTGTTCCCATCTTTGTGGTGAAACTCATCCGTGTATCTTATGAGCTTGCGTTTGCACATTGCACACCTACCGTTCTGTTTCTTGCGGATTTGCTTTTTTGTATGAATAGGGAATTTATACTCAACAATAGTGCAGCAAGCTAGTTCATATTTATTTACTACGCACAGTCGATAGGGGATCATATTATCCATTGTTACCTTATTGGCTTACAGAGGTTTTATTAATAAGAGTAATGTTTTTCATTGGTTGGCGTCAGTAGTATTAGCCTTGTAGATTTTGGCATTTTCTACATATCCTTTTGCGCCGTCAGGTTTCTTCCATTCTAAAGATATTTCGTAATATTCCATACCTTTGAAATTATTCATAGAGGATGTCATCTTAAATGTAGATTTAAGATTTGGTTTAAGATTTTGAAGGTGCGGATAGGTAAACTCAGTTCCTATAACACCCTTATCTTTATCGTAAGTAGTTAATCTCACTACCACAGATTTGGCAGTATCATTTCCTTTATTTTGAATCTGTCCTGCTAAAACACGATAACCAAATGACGCGTTATTTAATTTCTGACTTAGTAATACTATTCCAGTAACATTAGAATTCTCTGATGATGTAGAATTTGATGAAGAATTGGAAGAATTTGTTATGTTGCTTTTAGTGTCTGAATTGTCGAAAAATTGACCATACGCAAAATCATCATTCTGGAAGTGCATTCCACCGGTGAATAATACAAATGTCAAAGATATTTCAGCAAATGAGATTTTGAAGCCCAACTTATCACTGCTATTTCTTAAAGGAACAGAAAAGTTTTTCGCATTAACTTAATTTTCTCATAACAGATAATTATATATTATCCATTTGATGATAATTGTTTCCCTTCATGAAAACTTATTCTTTCACTTCGGTGATGATTTTGGGATTAGTTTTTAGTTTCTTGTTCGGAAATATTGCAATGTCAAAAGTGATGGCTGAATCGGGTATTGGAAATGATGTCTTCAAGGTTATCGCATCCCTTTATGGAATTACAAATTCGACAAAAGATATCATAACAATCGTCAATGTCGGTGATGAGACAAAGGTTAAGTTATACACTTCAGGGAATCCAACATCAGAAGGCTCTGATAAGGTCTCATACACATTCACATTTCCAAACGTGGCCGTAGAGGACGGAGAATCTTACAAGGTATGCACAGTTAGTGTAGACAATTTTAAGTTAAAGTGTGAAAATGGCAACAACTCTCCTTTGAATAGACCTGAATTTGTAGACATAAACGTGTCTGAGAATGCTAGTAAAAAGGAAAAGTAGAAACTGTCGAGAGGCAACCAACTGTAGTTAATTATTTATTTATTGCTCTGGATTAAATCTGTATAAACATTATCGTTACTAATGATTGTATTCTTATTAAAAAAAAGGTAGGGAACTTGAAGTAATTATTGCCCTTCCTGAAGAGACTTTAAGTTCAGCAGCTGTTGCAACGAATACAATGCTTATAGGTTCTTAACAGCTTCCTTTGGGTCTTGCATTCCTTTGATCTTTCCAATGGCCTCCTTCACCTTCGTATCTTGTTCTACATCCTTCAAAGCTGGATTATCTTGTTTCTTGTTTCAAGACCTTAATCCATTGATCGACGTTTGCTCCCTTAGTCTGGTTTCCCTGAGTCTCGTTCCCCTGAGCATTTGCAACCCTTTAAACTTGGAGTCGCAAGGAGCGCTGTTGATAAGAGGACACTTGCTAGCACTACTAGAATTCCTATTTTTTGATACATCAATAGCAACTGATACTTTATACTCTAAATGAGTGCAAATCATCAGAATATGAAATTTTGGTTTTAACGATCAGGGTTATTGTGGCTAACGGTTTATTGGTATTGAAATCACCTATTCTGTGGATTTTAGTCATTTATGGATGACAGGTATTACGACTTATGCGTTCAAACACAAACTGTGGAGATCTTTTTTCCATATCAAATTCTGTCAATTATAGAACTAGGAATTGATATTTTTCTACCGACAACACTAACAATTTCACTCCATACTACATCCTTAACTCCATCCATCGCCTTTATTTTTTCAAGGAAGTCAAGAATTGACGCATTATCTTTAAGAATTGTTTCTACTCTCAGGTCAATTGTATGTTCCCCTATGCTCTTACCGATATATGTCACTTCATTAAAATCGAGCATTTTATTAGCAACAGCATTTACCATTCCATCCCTTATGGAAATAAAAAAGTCAACACGTTTCCAGCCAAATTTCTCTATATCCAATATATAATGCATCTTTAAAAATTTGTTTTCTAACCGCCTACGTCTCCTTCTAACAGTAGTAATGGGTATTCCTAATTTTGCTGATAAATGCTTGGTGGATTTTAAATCACCATTTGGGGATAGTAAAATCTTTAACAATTTTCTATCCAAATCTGATATGGTAGCCGCTTTTTTATCTAGCTTCCTAGACACCCCATATCATCATGATATCTAATGGATTTTATAATTTAAATAGAAGTTAGACCATCTCTGATATGATTTGTATCACCTTTTTGGTAAAGCTACTCCAAGTTCCATTGATCGAGAGTTTTCAAAGGCTTTATTACTCTAGTAGCCATGATTAGTTCTGCTGAATTGTCAAAAAATAATGTGTTCTGAAAGTAAAAAGGAGATTTATATACGAACTATTTAAAATGTACAACGGATGAATGAGACTTCTTATATATACGGGTAAAGGTGGAACTGGTAAAACAGTAATTTCCTGTTGTACTGCTATTAAGCTAGCTGAAAAAAATACAATACATTAATTATTTCTTCCGATCCAGCTCATTCATTAAATGACGCGTTTCAGCTACATACCACGGTTACCAGAAATAGTAATGATAATCATGCAGTAGAAGTATTTCCCTGTCTTCAGGCATTACAAATCGACCCAACACTAGAGATGAATACTAAATACCGTGAGATTATTTCTTATATGGCTTCTATGTTTTCATCCAAAGGTATCGATGAAATACTGGCCTATGAGATTGCAATGATGCCTGGAATGACACAATTATTTTCTCTTCTCAAAGTTGAGGAAGTCATGCGTCTCAGATCACACGAGGTTGTGGTTCTGGATATGCCTGCATCAGGTGAAGCGCTGAGATATCTTTATTTTCCGAAACTTGTTAGTAAGATTAGTAATAGAGTTACTAGTTTATTAGGCGCATTTTCTGGGTTTGCGGAAATTTTTCAAGCTTTTTCTGGAATTTCTATTCCAACCAAAGTGTTACGCTACGAGGAGGACTTATTCAAGAGCCTTAACCAACTTTCAGATATAATTAAAGACAACAGTATAACAACGCTAAGATTGGTTGCAAATCCGGACTCATTCAGCATAGAAAATGCCAAAAGGGCCTTCATGGCTGCTAGCCTGTACGGAATTAACACTGATCTGGCTATAATTAATAAGATTTTGCCTGATAAATATACTGAAGTTAAGTCAAATGAATTTTATACTAATTGGACAAAATTTCAACACACTAAAGTCAGGGAAGCCAAAACTAATTTTTATCCGCTTCCTATTAGAGAGGTTCCTCTTCATAGTACTGAACTTGCAGGAATAGAAATGTTACGTGTTAATGCTGACATTATATTTGGGCAGGACGATCCATCAAAGATATTCTATACCGGTAAACCATACTCTATCATCGACCAGCCTCCCAAAAATCTAAGAATCTCAGTTAAGGTTCCTTATACTGAAAAGCAAGACTTTGATATCAAACGACTGGGTTCAGAAGTTATTATTAAGGTAAAGAGTCCCACAGGCTATTTGGTCAATGTTATTCCTTTGCCAACTATAACGTTCGACATGAAAATGATCAGTACCAGACTGGATAATAACACTCTAAATATATTATTCGAACGAGCTGCTTATAGCCATTGAAAAAGAGTGGGAAATCGGCAGATGCATCAATGCTAAATCAGATTGAGCGATATTCACCGGAGTATGAGGTTCTATTATTCTTAAGAATACCCACTTAAGAAGTAACAATGATAGAGAGATTTGATCCTTTGATAAACATCTTTTATGATTTTATGCCTAAGATATAACAACAAGAGATATTATTGTTATTTCGTTTTTTATTTATCACTGAATCAGGGATAAATTTGTTCTCCGGTATATCTGTCTGTAATTATAATTGCTTTTGTAGGGCATGTCTGGGCTGCAGCAAGTATCGCTTCGAAATCATCACCAGTTCCTGACTTCAGCGTTGCTTTTGGATTTATCATCTTGTCCTTGTCAACTACAAACACATTTGGAGCAAGTGTTTCACAGCTTCCAAAAGCCATGCAAAGTGTAGGTTCTATAGTTATATGAATACGACCTATCGATTTATGGAAGACATTTGTTAACGATGATACCTTTCCTGATTTGACATCAGTTTCATTTCTGTTACCTTTTTTTATAACGGTATTGTGAAATTCATCATCGTTACTGGTACGGTCAGAATTAGAATAAACAGTATTACTACTAGTAACATGAGGAGAAGATGAAGACGATTGAGTTTGATCCTTTTTCTTATTTGCTTTATTATTATAGATTGCCTTCTCATCGTATTGTCTTCTTTTATCTCTATCCGAAAGAACTTCAAAAGCAGCATTTATTATTTTTATACTATTTTCAGAAATAGGCGAACTATTTCTATCGGGATGATATTTCAAAGCTAAACGCCTATACGCGGCCTTAATTTCTCTATATTTTGCATCTTGAGATACTCCTAGAATTGTATAATAGTTCATAATGTCATTGGCTAGCATCCGAACAACATGTATTGAATAGACTTATATCTTTATTATAGTTTGAGTTACAATGAGCTTAGCACTTACATCAGACAGCCTTTAGTGAAATGTTGCATGCTCAATTTATGTGGTTTATCGGTTCATAGGGACTGATGTATCAGAATTTACTCAAACGGTCAATTTGCAAATCATTTTTGACGTTGAATTACCACTAAATATTTTTTAATTTACATGAGCCCGTCGGGATGCGTATTGTTAACAATTCGGGTTCATTTAGAACTTTAAATATAATAAGTCCGTCGGTACACGCGACGCTATCAGTTCTAAAATGGGATTCTTATTATATCATTTAACTGCTAAGCTTTAAAGTTTTCCTACTTGGTCTTTACAATAAATTTTATTGTTACCAACCAACCATTATTCATATTTTATCAATTTTTCCGCCAATGTCAAATTGTGAATTCACATTATACAGTATCAATTTCAAAGACTGATGATTTTAAGCTACAAATAGCTAATAATGCTTATTGAGTAGTTGTTTATTGAGTAGTTAACTATCGTTATCCGGATCCTCATTCCCAAGCAGTTATATCTTTTTCTGCAATTATTTTTGTAGGTTTTATTCGCACAAGTACAGCACCCTCGCCACTATTTCTTTCACCGTACGCTTTTGAATCTTTCTTTCCAATATATCGTTCGGCAATTCTGATGGCCCATTTCAAAACCTCTTTTTGTTTATATGGATAAAGCTTTGCAGTGCCATGAATTGTTACAAAGGAAAAAGGTGGAGTCTGGTCATCTATACACATGCTTATTCTATTATCTCGTTGAATGTTCTCTGCTTTAACCGATCCAATAAAAGTTGTAAAATAGATATTTCCTAGATTATCTTCATTATTTTGATAGTCTAACACAAACCAGATTGGAACAACATGAGAGCTTCCATCCTTCTTAACCGTTGCGAGCTTTCCAGTGAAAGTGCCTTTATTGAGAAATCTTCTAATTTGTGTTTTGGACATTTCCGACATATAATAATCCATTTGCTTCATTGAATATAAGACTTAAAGAAAGGAATCACGAATCACTAAATATTGTATTATTTTTTAGCAATTATTGTCGTTACTACATATATTATCCTTTATTATTAGAAGAGATTATTAGAGTTTAATATTGGTAACGATAGCTTTATTCATAACTGAATCCCCATCATTGCTTCGTTTTGATCGGTATAATGAACTGCAATTCAAACCCTTAAATAAAATATTGGATACATCATAGACATGAGTTCTATTACAAAGACAAGTTCATTTCACAATCCTAAATATTCAGAATGTATTGAGGCGTGTAACCATTGTGCCAATTCGTGCGAGTATTGCGGCACATTATGCTTACGTGAAGCTGGTAATAAGGTTCTTGAGTGTATAGAGTTGTGTTTCTACTGTGCTGACATGTGTAGATTTGCGTCTAAACATATGTCCTGTGATAGTAACCGGGTAAAAGAGTTTTGCGACTACTGTGCAAAAATATGTGAAGATTGCGCTACTGAATGCGATAAACATGACATGGACCATTGTAAGCAGTGTGCAATGGTTTGTCGCGAATGTTCTAAAATTTGTCTGGAAACAATTGCAAAATAGTTACGTATCTAATTCCAAGTACTAAAATCATATAATCAGATACAAACTCCCTAATCTCTTTCATTGCCGAAATGCTCTCACCGGAGTATTTCAAATTAGTCACAAAAGCAGGAATTCTTAATCAGTAGCGTATCTAACGGACAGAGTTTGATTACTTTCTAGGTCCCTTATACTTTTCATATGCTTAGTCGCATTCAACTCTGATTCTGGACCGCCAATTAGCATTTCCATACGTTTGCTATAACTTTGCATCAGTAATGACAAGACATATATCCGATCCCTTGTAGTAATCTTGGAGTTCTGCTTATCCTCCACGATTTCCCATAAATTTTTGGTTATTTCATTTAATCCAGAGATATAAATCTGAAGCTCATTAGGAATCTCCTCTTTCATATAAAGATCTAATGTTTTTCTTGCTTTCCTTCTTATTTCATCTAGGTCTCTGCTGACAGTGGACTGATTAACGTTTAGTTTCTTTGCCATTTCTGATTGTGAAAAGCCCTTACTATGCAAAGTCAATACTTTGACTAGTCTATCTTGATGTTCTATGTCAGAGCCTTCAAGATCTCTTTCGCTCTTTTTAAGGAGGGAGGATTTATGCATACTTACGTTCAATTTATGCAAGATTTTGCATATCGATTTTTATAAGTTTTTGTTAATAGCAATTTATTACACCATGGATACCTTAATCAATATTGGTAATCTTATCTGACGAGATTCTTTCTAATCGTCTGCACAACATTTTAAATGAATCCAAAATATCCATTTCAATTATTCCCGGTAGATGCTCAATATTGGGGATATAATTATTTAAGGTATATAGATTTTGTATTCTGACTTCAATTTTGATATCTTTGCATTTTAGATCTTCAGAATCTGATCTATTGATAACTTCTACCAACTTTGCAATATTTTTTTGTTGATTTTCTAGAGGATATTTTCCAGTGTGGATAGATTCCTCAATCATACTACACAATTCCGAAATTTTCATATGGTTTTTAGCAATAGTCTGATACTTTAATTTATGACACCAAAACTTAGCATATTTTTGAAATAAAGTTAATTATCAATTATACCAAAAACAAATTGAACTTCGCAAAATAGTAGGAATATAGATTTACTTTGGAATGATAGTAAAAAACAGATTGATAAAATAGGCAAGTAAGCAATTTTTTTATTTTAAAAATACTGAATTAGATATCTGTATTAGAAATTTTAAATAGTTTTTCCAAGTAATGATATTGTCATCTATCTTGACATTAGAGCTTGACAGGTGATTTGGTTGGTGCCTCGGTTCAATAGATGCGCACCAATCAATTTATCCTTTTTATTTATTATATTTATTATATTTTCATTTTGTTATTACACCTCTATAGTTATTTTAATATCAAATACCAAAAACAAATTGAACCTCGCAAAATTGTAGAAATATTATATCATACGATTCTGTTCATTAGGAAGGATATTTTTTTTGGACTTCGTAAGAATCCAACTGGGTATTTACCTCCTTAATAAGATCGTGTAAACCTATTGGCTTCTGAAGAAATCCATTTATGATTCGCATTTTAGTAAATTCTTGGAATAAATTATCATCTATCGTGAAAGCAGTCATTAGTATCGTCCTTACGAAGCGATTTGAATCCTTTATCTTTCTTAACAATTCCATGCCATTCAAGCCGGGCATTTTAAAGTCAGATATTACCAGCACATACGCATAACCATTAACCTGAAAATGCTCGAGTGCCAATACAGGATCTGTAAAGGTAAATATTGTAATTCCTGAAATAGTTCGTAAAGCCTCGTGAAAAAACATAGTGATACCTGGATCGTCGTCTACGATACTGACAATTCTATTGTTAGCAGACATTGGAAGGTTAAGCCTCTATAACTCAGTTTCTGAGTTATATTGTAGGAGAAACTAGCATTATTGGTGTTGTCGCTATCATTGTGGCCTCTTCATGTAATTCTCTTGCCTCTTTTCCATACGCTTGTACTGAGTAGTTAGTTCCATCCTTGCATTTTAATCCCACATAACAGTACTCCACTCCGTTACTTAGTGTATTATCTTTAGGCGAAATTTTTACTATATATGCTCCATTTTCTTGTGATCGCATTAGTTGTCTAAGTGCATCGGTACTGCTAATATAGGCCAACGGTGTACCTCCTTTGATACCATCTTGTTTGAGATGAATACATCATTAGAAGTAATATACCCGTGAATATAATATCTAGTCAGCTCGGTTTATGATAACTACAAAATTGAGCTTATTTATCATAATCGCAGCTTATAGAAATTAAGAGTCCATTGCTTTTCGGATAGAGCCGCAGATTTTATTTTTCATTAACGCAAACTTGATACAATATCCAGTCTAGTATCCGAAGTTCACTATGCAATTTATCGGATTCAAATATTGAATAGGTCTGATTTATTGCTAGTATAATTTCATTCATTTTAGATTCGATAAGGCCACAAATCTCAACGCCGGGATTTTTCATATTTTCTAGAACCCAATTTATCAATTCAATCCTTTTTTCAAGATCTCGTTTGTAGACAGACTCATCATTCTCACGATCAAGCCATTTCTTTGATTCACGAATTTCATTCTGTAATATTCGTTCTAAGGTCAAAGAATCTACATTTAGTTAATGTAATTTTAATACACACAAGTCCCTCAAAGAGAGGGAGTTCCGGCATACTTCATAACAGGGGGTCAAACTGGTGGCAAATAGGAATAGATAATAAGATTCCTTTAGCACCGCTAGATAATAAATAATATTCATTTCTTTGCTTTTGTTAACACATCTCTATAGATATTTTAATATCAATTAAGTATATGTCAGTGGAAAAGCTCATTGAGGAGGTAATCTTGCAAAAAAAAATATCTCATTCTCACGATTACGATCCAATTCTTCTAGAAAGAATATTATTTAAGATATCTAAACGATGGATTGCGGGATATTCCAATACTGACGCAATCGCCGAGGCAAGAAAATCAAATCAAAATGGAATGTCAGCCATTATAAACTATCTTGGCGAAGTAAATACTGAAAGATATCAGATTGATAAATCAGTTTCAGAATATTTTACTTTACTTGATCTATTAAAAGCCAAGAATGTTAGCGGTAGTATTTCTGTAAAACCAACACAAATTGGTCTTAGTGTTGGGTACGATATTTGTTTAGAGAACTTTACAAAGATTTCTGAAAAAGCAAAACAAAGTGGGCACTTTATGTGGATAGATATTGAAAGTTCCAACTTCGTGGAGGACACTTTGTCAATTTATCTTGAAACCCTAAGAAAAAATAGAGATACAGGAGTAGCAATTCAATCATATCTTAGAAGGAGTCACAGTGATTTGCTACATCTTATGGAAAATTCTGCCAATTTAAGAATTGTTAAAGGCGCCTATAGTGAAGAAAAACATGAAGCGTATAAATCAAATAATGAAATAACTCAGAATTTTTCAAAACTCATGAAATTAGTATTCAAGCAATCCTCTTACAAGGGAATTGTGGCCATTGCAACTCATGATTCAAAACTTGTAAACGAGGCATTATCTTTATCTACTAAAGGATCAGAAAGGATGAAAAACTTGCAGTTTCAATTATTAAAAGGAGTCAGAGATGAGTTGAAACAACAATTGGTTAAAAAAGGATATGAAGTACTGGAATACATACCATACGGTGAAAAATGGTTACAATATTCATTAAGAAGAATTAGGGAGAGAAAAAGAAATATATTTTTACTTGCCAGATCCCTGATAGACTCTTGAACGCATTGATTCACCAATATCTTTGTTGTACATCTAATTATTATCCCCATTATTACATTGTTATTATCTACTTTTTAATGATGAGTGAGAATTAATAGTATGGCGTTTAAGAATGAAGATACTTTTCAGACCTTTCTTGATCGTAGTCAGGAGAATCGATTTCATAGCCGATATGAAAAGGCAGTTAATTTGGTTTCTTCAGAATTTGGAAAAACCTATCCTATTATTATTGATGGTAAAAAGATCTATACATCAGAAAACATGATTCGCACGTCCCCAACAGATAGAAGAATAATTTTGGGATATATGAGTAAAGCCAATTCAACACATGTAAAAAAAGCAATTCAAGATGCAATGAATGCGTTTGAAAATTGGAGTATAATAGATTATAAAAAAAGAGTAAAGTTGTTTAGAAAAATAGGTACCACTATAAAGAAACGCAAATTTGAATTATCTGCATGGCTTACTTTTGAAAATGGCAAGAATAGATATGAATCAATCGCCGACATAGATGAAGCGATTGATTTTATTATGTACTATTCAGATGAGATGGAAAGAAACAATGGGTTCGTCACTAGGAAGTTGCGAAGTTCAAACGAGCAGAATACAAGCATGATGAAACCATATGGGGCATGGGCTGTTATTGCGCCTTTTAATTTTCCAGCAGCAATTTTAGTAGGTATGAGTGTTGGGTCGCTTATAACTGGTAACACAGTAATTATAAAACCAGCCAGTGATACCCCAATTATCGGTTATAAGATTGTTGAGATTATGATTGAAGCAGGAGTCCCTAATGGAGTAATAAATTTTGTTCCAGGATCAGGTGCGGAAATAGGAAAGACAATAATTGAGAGTAAAGAAGTAGCTGGTATTGTATTTACTGGATCTCGAGAGGTTGGCTATAGGTTAATGAGTGAATCGAGCAAGACAAAGCCGCGCCCGGTAATTGCAGAACTGGGAGGAAAAAATGCGACTATCGTGACAGATACTGCAAATTTAGATATGGCAGCTGAAGGAGTAGCTAAAGCCGCGTTCTCATTTTCAGGACAAAAATGCAGTGCATGTTCACGTGTTTACGTTCAGAGAAATGTTAAATCTCAATTCTTATCAAGGCTAGTGGGAAAGACAAAAAAACTAAGAGTTGAGAATCCCAAAGAGAGAGAAAGTTTTGTGGGACCAGTGATAAATTTAAATGCATACAATAATTTCAAGAAGTATTCTAAGCTTGCTTCAAAACATGGTATCATTCTTACAGGAGGTTCAGTACTACAAAGTGAAGAGTTTAGGCATGGCTTTTACGTGGAACCTACTATTGTAGAGGGGCTACCATCACGTCATCCTTTACTTAAAAAGGAACTATTTGTTCCTATTTTATGTATAACAGAATACGATAAATTTGATAACGCAATTAAAATGACGAACGAATCAGAATATGGCCTTACATCAGGAATTTACAGTAACAGTAGGGAAGAAATTTTGAAATTTCTCCAAGATATCGAGGCAGGAGTTGTTTATGTCAACAGGAAAAAAAGTTCTACAACTGGTGCCATGGTAGGACGCCAATCTTTTGGAGGTTGGAAAGATTCTGGAACTACGGGAAAAGGTACGGGTGGCAGATATTATCTTACACAATTTATGAGAGAGCAGAGTCAAACTGTTG
>Ga0222622_10000404_pt1 | contig 15880 bp, 12 predicted proteins | sample PLM2_5_b1metaG_FD_177335 | JGI IMG/M metagenome (GOLD analysis project Ga0222622, IMG submission 177335) | Groundwater sediment microbial communities from an aquifer in East River, Colorado, USA - PLM2_5_b1 | ecosystem: Environmental > Terrestrial > Soil > Riparian zone | place: USA: East... | reverse complement strand
GGCGTCTCGTTGCCGGCCTCGTCGAGCGGCAGACCGAGGACGAATCCCTGCGCCTCCAGTGCTTCCGCGCGCCTGATGATCTCGGCGACGGGTGGGCGCTTGCCGGCACGGCGAAGAATATGTCCCGCGGGCGAGGCGATCATGCCCGTCGGGTCGCTGATCGCCAGCCCGACTCGTCGCTCACCATAGTCGACCGCGAGATGGCGTGGGAGCGGCACTATCTGGAGCCTCGCGCCGTGCCGCGCGGACGATGCCGCCGCCTGTCGCTCAACCCTGCGCCATCGCGATGAAGAACTCCCGATTGTTCTTCGTCAACGCCATCCGGCGAATGAGAAACTCCATCGCATCGGCTTCGGGCATGTCCGCCAGAAAGTTGCGCAGCAGGAAAACGCGATTCAACTCTTGTGGGTCGAGGAGCAGCTCTTCCTTTCGTGTGCCGGACTTCTGGATGTCGATCGCCGGATAGATCCGCCGGTCGGCGATCTTCCGGTCGAGCACGAGCTCCATGTTCCCGGTTCCCTTGAACTCCTCGAAGATCACCTCGTCCATCCGCGAGCCTGTCTCGATCAGCGCGGTGGCGACGATCGTCAGCGATCCGCCGCCCTCGATGTTGCGCGCCGCGCCGAAGAAGCGCTTCGGCTTGTGCATCGCCTGGGCATCGACACCGCCGGAGAGGATTTTTCCCGAGTGCGGAACGACGACATTGTGCGCGCGCGCGAGGCGCGTGATCGAGTCGAGCAGGATGACGACGTCGTGTCCGTGCTCGACGAGGCGCTTCGCTTTCTCGATCACCATGTCCGCGACCTGAACGTGCCGGTCTGCCGGCTCGTCGAACGTCGAGCTGATGACCTCCGCATTCACGTTCGCCACCATGTCGGTGACTTCCTCGGGCCGCTCGTCGATCAGCAGTACGATCAGCGTCACCTCGGGGTGATTCTGCGAGATGGCGTTCGCCATCTTCTGCAGCAGAATCGTTTTGCCGGCCCGCGGCGGCGCGACGATCAGTCCGCGTTGCCCCTTTCCTATCGGTGCCAGCAGGTCGACGATCCGCATCGCGAGGTCGCCGTCCTTCGGCTCGAGCCGGATGCGCTCGTCCGGATACCGTGGGCGAAGATTGTCGAACGAGCCGCGCTGCTTCGCCTTCTCGGGATCGTCGCCATTGATCGTTTCGACCTTCAACAGCGCGAGGTAACGCTCCCATTCCTTGGGCGGACGCACTTGGCCGGAAATCGTGTCTCCCGTCCTCAGATCGAATCGCTTGATCTGCGATGGAGAGACATAGATGTCGTCAGGCCCGTACAGATAGTTCCAGTCCTGGCTCCGCAGGAAGCCGTAGCCTTCGGGCAGAATCTCGAGCACACCCTCCCCGGTCAGGACGGTGTCCGAGTCGAGCAGATTCTGCTCGATCCGGAAGATGAGATCCTGCTTTCGCATCCCGCTCGTGTTCGTGATGTTCAGTCCATCGGCCATCACCTGAAGGTCGGGGACGGACATCCGCTTCAGCTCTGCGATATCCACGGGGGCAGGCTCCGGATTCGGAAGCTCACGTGCGCTGGGCACGGCAGGCTGGCTGGAGGGAGGGGCCGCGAGAAGGCGGCGTGTTGGATCGGAACGCGGAGGGAATCGCAGCCGGCGCGCTGGGAGCGCAGGCAGCGGGAGGTCCGAACACCCGAAGCTACTGGCGACGGAAAGTAGAATCAAGAGTCCGCCGTGCGGCGCGCGCCGTATTAGACAGCGCTCATCGAGCAGTGACGGTTGTTCAGAACGGGAAGTAACGCAACGGATGGGCGCGAAGGTCGTTCATCAGCGCTCCAAGCTCCCGCTGCACGCCGGTCAACTCAGTGGTCAGCGCCGAGTCGCGCAGCACGCGACCAGCCGTGCCCCTCGGCTCGTTGAGCAACGCCAGCGCGATCGACACTTCGTCACGCAGCGACGCCGTAGTTTTCATCAATGACGAGTCGCGCTTGAATCTGCCGTACGATGTGCGATCGGAGGCGAGCATCGCGCGCAGACTGTCGACGCGCGCGAGAGCCGTCTGTGCGCGAGCAGTCGGACTGCCGGCGGTGAGGACGCGTGCGATCGTACCGCGTCCCTTGAATGCGCGGTCGGCGAGCTGGACGCCTCGCGTCCGCACGACGTCGAGCTGGAGCGCGTCGTCGTTCAGTAGTGCGCCCGTCGTGCCCCGCACGGAACTGAGTTCGCTGCGCAGCGTCTTCACGTTGCTCAGAATCTCGGGGAAATCGCGTGATGCAACGGCGACGCGAGACGCGATTCCCTCCGGATCGCCCTGCGGCAGCGCCAACAGCGTGTCACCGCTCTGCACCCGTGGAGCGGCGCTCGTCGTGCTCGACAGATAGACCACTGGCGCACCGATCAACGTGCCGCCGGAGCGGATCTGGGCGCGTGAGTCGGCACGCAGGAATTGCACTTTGGATTTCAGTACCTCCATCTTGACCACGACGTGAGAAGTCGTGTCGAGTGATGGCGGCAGAAAATCAACGCTCTTGACCTGGCCGATCTTCTGCCCGGACAGCCAGACATTGGTGCCCTTCATGACCCCTCGCGCTTCGCTCATCTTGCTGTAGAGCGTGACGGTGGAGCCGTGCAGCGCTCCCACGCGCGCGAAGAGCAGGACCATCAGGGCCGCGGCGATGGTGGCGCCGAGGGCGATGAGTCCTGGAACGAGCGAGCGCCACCGATGTGTTCGAGGCATGATGATCTTGAAGGAACTGAAACTCGCGTCCGCAAACTGGCAAGTGATGCGCCACGAAGCGGCGCTCGTGCGGCGATCGGAAACGACGAACGGCAATCGAACGCGTGCTGCGTTCGACTGCCGTTCAATCACGTGACGTGCGCGGGCCGGGATTCGAACCCGGGACCTTCGGCTCCGGAGGCCGACGCTCTATCCAGCTGAGCTACTCGCGCAAACGCGAACGGGCTCGAACGAGCCCGTGCAAGAATGGTCGGGGCGACTGGATTTGAACCAGCGACCTCCTGCTCCCGAAGCAGGCGCGCTACCGGGCTACGCTACGCCCCGCCGACGCTTCCTCGGATCCCGCCATCCACGCGCGGGCAGTGCGCCCGGAGGAACTCGAATCCCCAACCTTCTGATCCGTAGTCAGATGCTCTATCCAATTGAGCTACGGGCGCCTGGTACTGCGCGTGTTCAGCGACGCCGCATGTGATGCCGGCTCGGATCCTCTGAAGCACGCGAAACCTAGTCCGGCATGCGAGGTGAGTCAACCCCGCGCGAGGGGCTCACAGAGAGTGAATCATGCTCGCCGCTGTCGCGATCGTCGCTCTGCGGTTCGCGTGTCGCGTCGACCGAAATCCGCGCGCGCTCCGTGGGCATTTCGTCAACAACAGACGTCGACGTCGGAGTCTGGCGAGGCGGCGGATCCGGTGTCTGGAGCGGCAGCCGCACGGTGAATCGCGACCCGAAACCAACATGGCTCACCAGCGTCACGTCGCCGCCGAGCAGTCGGGCCAGCTTGCGCGCAATCGGCAGACCGAGGCCGGTTCCGCGCTGCATCGAGTCGCCGCGCCCACTCGGGCGGACTTGCTCGAACTCATCGAAGATGCGAGCGAAATCGGATTCGCTGATTCCTATTCCGGTGTCCTCGACCGCGATCTCGATCGCGTCGCCGGCATCGGCGCGCCGCGCGACAACAGTGACTGCGCCACGTTCCGTGAACTTGATGGCATTCGCAACGAGGTTGAGGATGACCTGGCGCAGGTGTCGCGGATCCGTGTAAATCTTCGGCAGATCTCGAGCGATGACGACATCGATGCGGATATTCTTCGCCTCGGCGGCGGGTTCGACGACGCTGGCAACGCTGTCGAGCACCGTGTCGACCAGCACTGGCTGCACGTCGATCTCCATCCGGCCGACCTCGATCTTCGAAAGGTCGAGCACGTCGTTGACGAGACCGAGGAGGTGGTCCGCGGCGGCGCGAATGCGTTCGTGTGAGCCCCGCAATGGTTGGGGCACGTCACCGTACATTCCGTCGAGCGCGAGCGCGTTGTAGCCGACAATCGCGTTGAGTGGCGTGCGCAGCTCGTGACTGACGTTCGTGAGAAAGCGACTCTTCGCCCGATTCGCCTCGGCGATCTGTTGCGCGCGCTCTTCGAGGCGCATGTTCGCGTCGAGCAGGTCGCGAGACAACAGTTCGAGGTCGCGCGAGTAGGCAGCGAAACGGCGCGAGCGCAGCTCCTCCCTAACGGCGAGGAAGGACACCAGCACGAGGACGATCGCGCCCGTAACCCAGTTCACCAGCCGCGGCGTGAACGGCTGCATCGACGCGATCGGGACCTCAAGCGTCCAGTCGTGGCCACCGGGAAGAGTGATCGCGCGCGTCAGTGCGCGCGAGATGCGGTGGGGATATCCGGCCGACACGGCGATGACCTCACCGTGCTCGTCGCGCACGCGATATGGATATCGGCCGCGCAGTTGGCCGGCGAGCGCTTCGCTGAACAGACGCTCGTAGGCGAAGGCGGCGGCGACATAGCCGGTCACGTGACCTCGCTGCACGATCGGCAAGTAGAGGAGGGTACCGCGTCGACCGTCGGCGAGCTTGAGCGGTTCGGTCGAGGCGATGGAGCGGTCCTCGGCTGCCTGACGCATCGCGGGCGCACGAAGAGGAAAAGCCTGGTGCGCGGCGCCTCGATCGGAGAGGGGGACCTCACCTTGAGAGTCCTTCACCCGACCGCTTTCGTCGAGAAGATAGACTGCCGCGATGTCCGGCATTTCCCGCCGGATCTCGCCGGCAAGCACGTCGAATCGCTGGGTGGCTTCGCGCGGCGTGCCGGCGCTCGCCATTAGCGCGCTGAGCGTTGTCAGCAGCTGTACGCGCTGGCTGACCGAGCCTTCGATCAGTGCATCCGCCTGTATCGCCTGTGTGGACGCTTCGCGCGCGTATTCGCGCTGCAACAGAGCATCGACGCGATGCAGCAACGCAATGCCGCTGAGAATGATCAGCGCGAGAAGCAGCCGCCACCGCATCGGACCAGCGATGCCGCGCTTCAGCTCATCGGGAAGGGGAGGTCCGCTCCCCTTCATGGAACACGGAGCAGCGGTCCTGACGCCAACGCCGCACTCCTCACGGCTCTTGCCTCACGATGGGTCTGAGACTCGCCGAGATCAGAGGTAGTGCGCATGGAAAACCTGACAGGCAAGCGCCGCGCCGCAGCCGAGACAATCACGGGAAAACAAATGCCCCATGGACTTTCCATGGGGCAGTGCGCGGTACAAGACTCGAACTTGTGACCTCCACGATGTCAACGTGGCGCTCTAACCAACTGAGCTAACCGCGCGGGCTGGCAGCTCAGAGCCCGGAACTTGGAGCGCTGTCCCGCCATTCGTCCAGGAGGAGGTACTCCGAGACGGAATCCGATTGTTGCGAACTCAGAGCGGGAAACGGGACTCGAACCCGCGACCCCAACCTTGGCAAGGTTGTGCTCTACCAACTGAGCTATTCCCGCGTCGGCTGTTTCCCTGCCGCTCGTGTAGTCGGCACTTGATGCCGAAACTCGATGCTGGGGCAGGCCAGCCGGCGACCAGTTCAGCGCCGGGGAGTGGAGGCGAGGGGAATCGAACCCCTGACCTCTTGAATGCCATTCAAGCGCTCTCCCAACTGAGCTACGCCCCCTCCGCCGAGCGGAGACAACCATTCCGTCCGGAAACTCGAAGTGTAGTTAGGGGTAATTACCATGTCAAGAAAATAAGACTGGCGAAAAGCATTCAGGCCGGTATTTTGCAGCGCCTTCACCTCGACTCGGTAACCGACATCCAAACATCTGTCGGAAAACGGGCCGCGATGAACGAAATCATACGGCGCGAGTCGCGCCGCTCACGATAAATCACTCACGCGCAGTACGTTCGAGGCCCTCATATGACCGAAGTAAAAAAGCGCCGCCGCCGGTCTGCTCCGGCTGGAATCGCGCCCAACGAGCCCGAGCGCGATATCCTCGATCAATACCTTTATGAGGTCAGCACTTATCCGCTGCTCAAGGGCCTCGAGGAGATCGAGCTTGCGAAGAAGATTCGCGCGGGCGACCCTGACGCGCTCCAGGAGCTCGTGAAGCGCAATCTGCGCTTTGTGATCTCCGTTGCAAAAAAGTATCAGAATCGCGGCCTCCCCCTCATCGATCTGATCGGTGAAGGGAATGTCGGGTTGCTCACCGCCGCCCGGAAGTTCGATCCTGACCAGGGCGTCAAGTTCATCTCGTACGCGGTGTGGTGGATCCGTCAGGCGATCCTTTCGGCGCTTGCCCGCCAGGGTCGCACCGTTCGCGTGCCGCTCAACCGTACCGCGGATCTCTCGCGCATCATCAAGGCGAGCGAGATCCTGCGGCAGAAGCTCAACCGCGAGCCGACACCCGAGGAGCTGTCTGCGCTCACCGGGCTGTCGACGGAAGTCGTGCAGTCGCTCGCGGCGCTCAACACGAGTGACGTTCGTCTCGACGCACCGATGGATCCCGATGGTGATCGCTCGCTGATCGAGCGCTTCGTCGCGGACGAGATGCCGGATACGGAAGAGGAGGCGATGAACCGCTTCCTCACCGATGAGATCGAGCAGGCGCTCGGCACGCTCCCGCCGCGCGACGCAAAGGTCCTTCGCCTGTACTTCGGACTCGAGGGTGGGCGAGAGCACACGCTCGAGGAAATCGGGTCGATGCTCGGCGTCACCAGGGAGCGGGTTCGCCAACTTCGCGACCGCGCACTCAAGCGGCTCCGTGAAGGGGACGTCGGCCGCGCGCTCGGCAGCTTCGCCGCGTAGCACTCAAATCGAAACACCTGACAAGAGGGCCGCTCCGACCGGAGCGGCCCTCTTGCTGTTTGCGTTGGACGCGACAAGCGGAGTGACGTGGCGCACGGTGCGTTGCACACTGACTCGCGCAGCGCACGTCCTTGCCCCGCGCGACGTCCGGATCACAAATTGTGTCGATGATTCGACTCGTCGACGTGCACAAGAGCTTCGGCCCGAAGCAGGTACTGAACGGCTTCACGCTCGACGTCGTCGAGGGCGAGACGATGGTCGTCATCGGCTACTCAGGCACTGGGAAATCGGTCGCCATAAAACACATCGTCGGCTTGCTCGAGCCGGACCGCGGTGAAGTGTGGGTGGACGACATGGAAGTGCCCCGGCTACCGCGCCGAGAACTCTACAAGATGCGGGCACGCATCGGCTATGTGTTTCAATTCGCTGCCCTCTTCGACTCGCTCTCCATCGGCGATAATGTCGCGATGGGACTTCGGAAGCAGAACGAGTTGACCGAGAGCGAGATCGTCGAGCGTGTTGACGAAGCGTTAGGCCTCGTCGACCTGCCAGGCGTGGCCGAGCGATTTCCCGCCGAGCTGTCCGGCGGCATGCGCAAGCGCGTCGGGATAGCGCGCGCGATCGCGCTACGGCCCAAATACATGCTGTACGACGAACCGACGACGGGTCTCGATCCGGTGACGAGCGCGGTGATCGACCAGCTGATGGTGCGCATGCGCACGAAACTCGGCGTCACCGGCGTCGTGATCACGCACGACATGCGCAGCGCCTACACCGTCGGAAGCCGAATCGCGATGCTCTACCGCGGCCGGGTTCGTCAGGTGGGCACAGTCCAGGAGATCCAACGCAGCTCGGATCCCGTCGTGCGCCAATTCATCGAGGGCCGCGCCGAGCTCGAAGGCGCTGTGCCTGGCGGTGTGGGCTGATGGGGCGCTCGCGCGCGACACGAGAGACGTCGGCCGGAGGTGTCGTCTTCCGGGCACCGCAGGGTGAGGAGCCGCTCTTTCTCCTCATTCGGGACAGTTATCGCAACTGGGGCTTTCCAAAGGGTCATCTGGAGAGTTCCGAGATGCCCGACGCGGCAGCGCTGCGAGAGGTGAAAGAAGAGACGGGCCTCGAAGGCCTCGAGCTCTGCGGCGAGATCGAGACAATCGATTGGTTTTTTCGCTTTCGTGGCAAGCTGATCCACAAAGTCTGTCACTTCTACCTCATGAAGACAGACTCCGAGCTGACATCGCCGCAGCGCGCGGAGGGAATCACTGCGTGTCGTTGGATGCCGATCACACTTGCGCTCGAGACGATATCGTATGCCAACGCGCGATCGGTTCTGCAGCGTGCGAACGAGCTGGTCATCGAAACGCTGACGCGCCGCTGACCGATGTTCAACCAGACCACGACAGCTTCCGCGCTTGCGCCCGCGCCCCACGTCGTCGCGTTCGCGCAACGGGAGCGCGCCCGCGTCGCGTTGCGGAGCGCTTTCCCACGGCGAAGAGGTCGAATCGTCGTCGTTCGTAGCGCCGCCGATCTCGTGACGACGCTGCGCACCGAGCTGACGGACGCCGTTCTCATCGACATCGGCTCGGCCGGCGCCGACACCGACCGGGCGATCTCGCTCGCGCGCGAATTTCCGAGTCTTCCCTTCGTCGGTCTCGCGCCTCTTCGCGGCAGTGACGGACCCGCACTTGCCGCGTGTGCTGCTCACGATTTCGCCGACGTGCTGGTCGAAGGCGTCGACGACTCCGCGCTCCGCGCGATTCTCGCTCCGCTCATGTTCTCGGCGCGGTTCGCCGCCGCATTGCACCAGCCACCAGGATCGCTCGGCCTCGCTACTCAATTGCAACAAGACGCGTGGCGACACATGGTGGCTCGCGGCGGACGCACGATCCGCACGAGCGAGCTCGCTCAGGCGATGGGCGTCACGCGCGAGCATCTGAGTCGTTCATTCGCCGCCGAAGGCGCGCCGAATCTGAAGCGCGTGATCGATCTCGTTAGGCTCCTCGCCGCGGCTGAGCTGGCGAAGAATCCCGGATACGACGTTCGAGATGTCGCCCGCGTCCTCGACTTCGCCTCCGCGTCACATCTGTCGAGCACCGCGCAGCGCGTCGTGGGAACGAAGCCGGCGTCCCTCGCCCGACTGCGCACCGTCGACCTCATCGATCGATTCTCACAGGGGCGCGGCCGGAGTCGGCGCGCCACGTGATCCCCGTTATCTCATGGCGCCGTTTCGCCGCCATCGCGACTCTCTGTGTTGCGCTACAGGTCGCGAGCGCGACATGGCTCGTGAACGAATTCGACACGCCGAATGCATCGACGACCGTGGCACGCTCCCTGGCGACCGGAGGGCGCTACGCCGTTGCGGTAGGCGGGCGACTCTGGGGTCCTTCCTCGCCGCATGCCCGCGACTCGCTCCGCTATTTCGTCCTCCCCGGTGAGCCACTGTACCTCGCTGCCTCTTTCAAGGTCCTGCCTGAGCCGCTGCATCGTTACATCCATCTGCCAGTCACGGCGCTGCTGATCGCCTCGGTAACGGCGTTCGCGACCATCATGGGCGGCGCACGTCTGGCGGTTGCGACCGCCATCGTCGCCTCACTGGAGCCGTTCGTCGTCGTGCATGGTCCGGTGTGGGACGACACCTTCCTTGCAGCGGCACTCCAGTGGAGTGCTCTCGCGCTTCTGGCGACGGTACTGCAAGGGAAGCGCGCGCCGCGATCCCTTCCGGCGGCCGGTGCAACAGCCATAGCCGCGATCGCCATTGGCGTCGCCGCCGTCGTTCGCGGCGACGTTCCGCTGTTCGTCGCGCTGCTCGTCCTCGTCGCATGGCGGACACCCGCGCTCAGCGCGCTGCGCTGGCCGGTGGTGTACTGCGCTGTTGCCTCAGTCGCGGCGCTTATGGCCTGGGGCGCGAGGAATCACGCGGTGGTCGGGAGTTTCGCGCTGGGGTCGTCGCATGACGGCATCACGCTCTGGGAGTCGAATGGACCGTACACGGCCGCCGCGCTCGAGCGCGGACAGGTGATGATGCTCTCCGGCCAACCCGATCTCATGAGCGAGCTTTGGTCGGACACGCGACTGATGAGCGAGCCAGAAGCCAATCGATACTACGGCAAGCGAGCGTTGCAATACGTCGTTGCCCATCCTATTAAAGAGCTTCAACTCATGGCGCGCAAAGCATTCTTCACGCTCACTGGACTTCGACCCGAGCTCCCGCCGGCGTCACTCCGCAATCTCGTGGGCGTTGCATCGAACATCATAACGTTCCTGCTCGCGGTGATTGGCATCGGCGCCCTGCTGCACGATCGCCAGCAGGCGCGGCGAATTCGCCCCTTCCTCCTGATGTTGCTGCCGTTGGTGCTCACGGGCGTGGGGGCAGTTCTGATCGGCCCGATTGGGATGCGCTATCGAATCGCGATCGACGGGGTGGTCTGGATCCTGGCGGGATTGGGCGTACTTCGAATCGTCGACGGACGGTGGCATCCGGATCCCAACTCCTCAGCTCACCGTGCGTGATTCGCTTGCCTCTGGCAACTCCGCGCTGATCTGTCGCTCGAGATAGAGCAGGTAGCCGGCGACGAGTCGTGACGTGGTTGCCGCGCGTGACGACAGATCGGCGCACGTGGCGACTGATAGCAAATCGGCGTGGCGCGCTATCGCGATTGAAGTTTCGAGGCTGGCCGCTGCCTCGCGCGCCGACTGGAAGGCATCTCGCTGCGCCACGAGGTCCGACTTGGAGTAAGCGCGTGCGATCGCGAGCGCGAGCTCGGCGCTGCATCGAACGAGTAAGTCGGTCAGCGGCCGTGTTTCATGGCGCGACGCCTTGCGGGCAGCTCGCGCGACCTCACCGGCTGTGGCGACAGCTTCTTGCCACGCCCGAAATTCTCGCATTCCAGCGGCCATGGCAGGAATCTCGCGGCGGCCGAGCGCCATCCGTTACCGGCTCGTTGCGAGCCGGTCCCAATTGCGGCGTTCGGACTCCATGGCTTGCATGGCCGAGTGGCTTGTGATAAATTTCACAAGCTACAGGCGCCTCCTCCCGTCGGCATTCTCAGACACTCCGCTATGGCTTCCGACACGTCACTCCGCCCCGGCGAGATCAAGGACATCCTCCTTCGAGAGATCGAGGCAGCCGATCTCCGCTCTCTCGACGTCGAAGAGGTTGGCACCGTCCTCGAGGTCAAGGATGGCATCGCGCGCATCTACGGTCTGGGCAAAGCCATGGCCGGCGAGATGCTCGAGGTCACGTCGAGCGAGACCGGCGAAAAGATTACCGCGCTCTGCCTCAATCTCGAGGAGGACAACATCGGCGCCGTCATTCTCGGCGACTACCTGCAGCTGCGTGAGGGCGACGAAGTCAGGCGCACGAGCCGCGTGCTCGAGGTGCCCGTTGGGCCGGCGCTCGTGGGCCGTGTGGTCGACGCGCTCGGTCGCCCAATCGATGGACACGGTGATGTTCGAACGACGACGACACGGCGCGTGGAGAGCGAGGCACCCGGAATCATCGTCCGCCAGCCCGTGAAGGAGCCGCTGCAGACCGGCATCAAGTCGATCGACTCGATGATTCCGATCGGACGCGGACAGCGCGAGCTGATCATCGGTGATCGCGGCACAGGCAAGACCGCGATCGCCGTCGACACGATCATCAATCAGAAGGGCCAGGGTGTCATCTGCGTGTACGTCGCGATCGGCCAGAAGGCGTCGACCGTCGCCTCGGTGGTCGAGCGGCTGAAGCAGGCGGGCGCGATGGACTTCACGATCGTCGTCGTTGCATCGGCGTCCGATCCCGCGCCGATGCAGTACATCGCGCCCTACACGGGTTGCGCGATGGCCGAGTACTTCATGTATCACGAAGGACAGCCGACGCTCTGCGTCTACGACGGTCTATCGAAGCAGGCCGCCGCGTACCGCCAGATATCCCTCGTGCTTCGCCGCCCACCGGGCCGTGAGGCGTATCCGGGCGACGTCTTCTATCTCCACTCACGCCTCCTCGAGCGTGCGGCGAAGCTGCGCGAGGATGCCGGTGTCGTGGACGGCAAGAAGATTCTCAAGCCTGGCGGATCCCTGACCGCGCTGCCAATCATCGAGACGCAAGCCGGCGACGTGTCGGCGTATATCCCGACGAACGTCATTTCGATTACCGATGGACAGATCTTTCTCGAGGCGGACCTCTTCTACGCCGGCGTCCGCCCCGCCATCAACGTCGGCATCTCGGTATCACGCGTCGGCGGATCGGCCCAGGTGAAGGCGATGCGCTCCGTGGCGGGCCGACTGCGGCTCGACCTCGCACAGTACAGGGAGCTCGAAGCGTTTGCGTCATTCGCCTCCGATCTTGACGCGGCGACCAAGAAGCAGCTGGAACGAGGTGCGCGTACCGTGGAGGTACTGAAGCAGGGCCAGTATCAGCCGATGGCGGTCGAGCAGCAGGTCATGATTATTTTCGCGGTGACTAACGGCTTTCTCGACGCCGTGCCCGTCCCGAAGATTCGCGAGTGGGAGCGCGGCTTTCTCGAGTTCATGCACACGCGCTGGCCCCAGGTGGGTGATGGGATTCGGAAGGAGAAGGTGCTGTCGAAGGATCTCGAGGCGCAGCTTCGCAAGGCGATCGAGGCATACGCCGGCGTCGCGGCCTCCGCGAAGTAAGAGCGGCTTCCCACACACCCGGCACACGGCATGGCCAAGGGACGCGAGCTCAAAGGACGTATCAAGTCCATCGAGAACACGCGGAAGATCACGCGTACCATGGAAATGGTCGCGACCTCGAAGATGAAGCGCGCGAGCGATCGCGTGGCCGCTGCTCGACCGTACGCGAAGGCGATCGCCGAGACGATCGCGAATCTGTATTCGCCCGATCTCGCCGAGCGTTTCCCGCTGCTCAGGCAACCGGCGCGTGAAGCACGCGCAGCCGTCCTCGTCCTGACGTCCAACCGCGGTCTCGCCGGAGCCTTCAACGCGAATCTGCTCAAGGAAGCGCGCCAGACCATCGCGCGACTGGAGCGCGGCGGAACGCACGTCGACCTGCACGTCGTTGGCCGGAAGGGCGTCGGCTACTTCCGTTATGTCGGTCGCGCGGTCGAGACAGTCCGCACCGATCTCACCGACCGTCCGACGGCGGAAGATGCCAGCGCTCTCGTGACGTCGCTCATGGACGGTTTCGTCAACGGCACACTCGACGCGGTGTACGTGATCTCGTCGCGCTTCAACTCCGTTCTGTCGACTCCGCCGACGACGGATCGCATTCTTCCGGTGACGCCGCCCGAAGGGAAGGGCGCGCGTCGGGACTACCTGCTCTTTCCGAGCGCCGAGGAGCTGCTCACGGCGCTGCTTCCCGCGTATGTGCGCAACGCCGTCTATCGTGCGCTGGTCGAGACTGTCGCCGCGGAACAGGCCGCGCGGCGTACAGCCATGAAGAACGCGACGGACAATGCAGGCGAGATTCTCACCATGCTTCGTCGCACCTACAACCGTGCGCGCCAGGCGCAGATCACGCAGGAGATCGCGGAGATCGTCGGCGGCGCGGCGGCTCTCGAGTAAACGCTCCGACTCTTACCGAGTTTTTCGATATGGCAACCACCGCTGCACCAACCACGAATATCGGCAGGGTCGTACAGGTCATCGGACCCGTGCTCGACGTCGAGTTCGAGTCAGACTCTCTGCCCGAGATCTACAACGCTCTCGAGCTTCGCACGACGTCGGCCGCGGGAGATCCGATTCGCGTCGTCGTCGAAGTGCAGCAGCACATCGGCCGCAATCAGGTGCGTGCCGTTGCGATGTCCTCGACCGACGGTGTCGAGCGCGGTATGAAAATCACAGACACCGGGTCGGCGATCACCGTTCCCGTCGGCGCGGCGGCGCTCGGACGCATTCTCAACGTGCTTGGTGACCCGATCGACAACGGCGAGCCGATCCCGGCAAGCACCGAGCGGTGGCCCATTCACCGTAAGCGGCCGGACTTCGTCAACCTCGAGCCGAAGACGGAGATCTTCGAGACGGGCATCAAGGTCGTAGATCTGATCGCGCCGTTCGTGAAGGGCGGCAAGATCGGGCTCTTCGGCGGTGCTGGCGTCGGCAAGACGGTCGTCATCCAGGAGCTGATCAACAACGTCGCGAAGGGCCACGGCGGCCGCTCGGTCTTCTGCGGCGTCGGCGAGCGCACGCGCGAAGGCAACGACCTGTACCTCGAGTTCAAGGAAGCGGGCATCCTGAATCAGGTGGCGTTGATCTACGGACAGATGAATGAGCCACCGGGCGCGCGACTGCGTGTCGGTCTCGCCGGCCTAACGGTTGCCGAGTACTTCCGTGATCAGGAAAACGCCGACGTTCTCGTCTTCATCGACAACATCTTCCGCTTCACGCAGGCCGGCTCGGAAGTGTCCGCACTGCTCGGCCGCATGCCGAGCGCGGTCGGCTATCAGCCGACGCTGGCGACCGAGATGGGCGACTTGCAGGAGCGCATCACCTCGACGCGCAACGGATCGATCACCTCGGTGCAGGCGATCTACGTCCCGGCCGACGACATTACGGACCCAGCGCCAGCGACCGCGTTCGCGCATCTCGACGCCACGGTCGTACTCTCGCGCGCGATCACCGAGCTCGGGATCTATCCGGCCGTCGATCCGCTCGCGTCGTCGTCGCGCATTCTCGACGCGCAGTTCATCGGCGATCGCCATTACGCCGCCGCGACCAGCGTCCAGCGGATCCTGCAGCGTTACAAGGAACTGCAGGATATCATCGCCATTCTGGGCATGGACGAGCTCTCGGAAGACGACAAGAAAGTCGTCGGCCGTGCGCGGCGCATTCAGCGTTTCATGTCCCAGCCGTTCGCGGTCGCTGAGCAGTTCACGGGCATTCCCGGAAAGTACGTGAAGCTCGAGGAAACGATCTCTTCCTTCGAGCGGCTCGTCGCCGGTGAATTCGATCATCTCCCCGAGCAGGCCTTCTTCATGGCCGGTGGAATCGACGACGTCGTTGCGAACGCCGAACGGTTGGCAAAGGCGTAGACGATGCTGACCGTATCGGTGGTCTCGCCGGAGCGCACGCTCTACGAGGGCGAAGCGGAGTCGATTGTGGCTCCCGCGTTCGACGGGCAGGTGGGGATCCTTACGAACCACGCGCCGATGTTGACGCTACTCGGCACTGGCGAGTTGCGATTGACCGCGAGTGGTGGCGATCGAAAATTCACGGTATCGGGGGGCTTTCTCGAAGTCGCCGACAATCGCGTTCGAGTCGTGACCGAACGCGCAGAAGGCGCCTGACGGATCGGCCTGCAGCGACCAGGAATAGAAACGCGGCATTCCATAGAGATAGATAAAAGCGGCGAGGGAGAAACCCTCGCCGCTTTGCTATGTCAGAGCCTGTCTGGCGGGCCGCGACGAGCCTTTGTCGCACCAATGTTGCATCGACTGGCCGATACAGATGGCTCTGTTGCTGACCCCTCTCTCCGTTATCATGCACCTCTCACTGCGTTCCCTGGCGGTCGCGTCGTTGCTCGGTGCCATCCCGGTGGCGGGACAGATGCCCGCCACGCCGGTTCTCCAGAATGCGTGGGCCAACTCCGGCATCACCGTCGCGGCGAACTATGGACGAATAACCGGAGCCTCCGCATTCGCCGGCGCGCTCGCTTGGGCACCTACGAACGCGAGGTTCCAGCTGAGCATTGGTGGAGGCGCGGTTCACGTCGATTCCGGCGCGGGAAGTGGCGGCTACGGCGCGCGGCTGTCGATACCGTTGGTGGAATTCGCGTCACGCAGCATCGGCACAGCGGTATTCGGCGGCGTCGGCTTCTTTGGACGAAAGGCGGTTCGCGAGTCGAACTTTCCCGTCGGGCTTTCGCTCGGCTGGCGTCACGCGCTCGGGACAACGCGCGCGATCAGCGTATACGCGGCGCCGTTCTACCTGCTTTCACGACGCAAGGGTACAGTGAACGCAGTCGTGAAGGACGAGAAGAGTAGTGTGATCCGGGGCTCTGTCGGCCTCGACGTGACGCTCGCTTCGCGGCTCGGAATGACGATCGGATTCGAATCGGGCGCGCGCGCGAAGGAGGCGAAACCCGGACCACGCGGCGGTGCGTTCGGTGTTGCATTGTCCTACACCCTGCAACGGCAGCAATA
>Ga0222622_10000400_pt1 | contig 15934 bp, 14 predicted proteins | sample PLM2_5_b1metaG_FD_177335 | JGI IMG/M metagenome (GOLD analysis project Ga0222622, IMG submission 177335) | Groundwater sediment microbial communities from an aquifer in East River, Colorado, USA - PLM2_5_b1 | ecosystem: Environmental > Terrestrial > Soil > Riparian zone | place: USA: East... | reverse complement strand
CTTGTAGCGAGCGTGCCTGGTTCAGCGTGGACCTGGCTAGTGCTAGCGCCTGTCCTTGCGTCGTCACGCCTTGGGCGTTGACCTGCTTGGTCTTACGACCGAATGGACCACCCCAGTAGGTACGGCTAGCTGGATCGAAGTCCTGCACGACAGCGAACACAGGAGGACTGGCGGTGTCCACCTGCTCACCGGTCACGATGACTCCGTTGAACACGTTGGCGCGGGACAGCGAGGGGACTGCTGTGTACAGCTCGCCTCCCGGACCATCGCGGAGGGTTACGGAGATCGTCTGGCGCTTGGTCCACGGCACTTGCCGCAGCACATAGTCCCCATTAGCCAAGGCGTACCAGTATCCGGCGACAGCGGTCGCCAGGTCATCACAAGCACCGCCACGATCCCACTCCCAGGTAAGCAGGGGAGTGAGCTGAGCGTTGACGTCGAACACTCCGAAGGTCGCGTCCAGTACACCATCGTTGACGACCCGCCGGAACTCATCGGTGACCACGTTGCCTACCTGCGAGACCGCTGGTCCCAGGAATCCCGCATCGTTGACATCTCCACCACGGTCCACACAGGACACTGAGACCGTACCTTCAGCCTCCAGGTTCACCGTGTTGATGCGCCCCCGGAAGACCTGGAACTCGTAGGGGATACCAGCGCCCGGCTTGATCCCCATGAAGGCTCGAATCTCGTTACCCCACGGCGCGAGCAGCGCCGCGTTGTCCTCGCCAGGGTACAGAGTCTCTGTCACCGAGAACGAGAACTGTCGAGACACCTGGGAAGTCAAGGTGGCAGACAGGGTGCCATCCCAGTTGGGTAGCCCGTCCGAGCCGAACGTGTCCACCCGCACATCCGAGCGCCAGATCTCGATCCGGGATGTCGGATGGTGTGATCCGGCCAGAAGGCTGCGGTACAGTGGATCGGTGCCACCAGGAAGCATCAGCAGTCCTCCAATGCATCGTAGTCCACATTGGCTGCCGTCATGGCGTTGTACGTGGCGTACGCTGCCGCCAGATCGTCGTACGAGCAGAAGTCGTGTAGCGGTGGCGAGACCCCCTGCCCCAGCAGAACCTGGGTCCAGGTCAGCCCAGCTGCCTCCGCGTTATCGAATGTAACGTATCGATCGCACAGGTCTACCCAGCGCACACCGAGCACGCCATCTGCCAGCCCCGGCGGGGACTCCACGGCGGTGTGTGGCAGCGTGTTCGCGCGCCATTCTTTCTTATGATCAGCACTGAAACGATCCACGGTGGTGTCCGCTACCGTCATGTAACGGTCCGGAATCCCGTACACGGCTGGGATCTGGAACAGCAGTGGATCACCGGAAGCATTGAGTGTGATGATCGAGTCACGAGCTACGAAGGTGCGCGTCACCAGGCGAAGCGAGGACTGGACCGAGGCGCGGGTCCGGCTCGCCGGGATCGGGAACTCAGCATTGTTGGGGAAGAAAGCCGTAGTCCGGTTTGGGCGAGATTCGGCGCCCATCTGCGCGAACACAATGGAGTCTCCGGGCAGACATTCTGGTCCGGTGTAGCTTTCGGGGATATATACCAGTTGTTTGTCGGCCCACGGGTGGATCGGGGACTTCAGCCAGGGGAAACTGTTCGTGATGATGGTGGTCACGCTGGCGGTCAGAAGAGAGGTGAGCCCCGTCGTGGTGTAGGTGATGGAGACGTTGAAGGGAGCCTCGGTGTCATAGATGACCGCGAGGCCGCCCGATAGCTCGATGTACGCACCAGTGGGGTCGGAGACCGTGTGCATACGAACGATCGTGTCGATACCGTTGACGGTGCGGATCACGTTGGCGAACGTCTCGCTGGGTACGTCAGTCCAGTCGATGCTCAGGATAGTGAATCCCAAGGTGTCCAGGGGTATCGCGGTGATAGCGGGCACGTCAGCCTCCCACGCCGATGGGCCGGGGCCCGTACATCATGGAACTGGTCAATCCCTTGATCCCGACCTGAACTCTCTTGTCCACCCGAGCTGCGATCTGCTCGTCTCCAATGTAGACATTTACAGTGGGAGGCGTGCTCATCATCTGGCTTAGTCCTGACCGGTCAGCCAGCTCCATGGCTCGCTTACGATCAGTCAGCGGGATGACCACCTCTCGGCGACCACCTTCAGCGATGCGAGCCAGATGCTCCGTACCGAAGATGCCGCCAGCTGCGTGTCCTGGCGCACTGCCGAAGCTCTGGTCGCTCGTCTTAGCGACTGCGTTAGCTGCCGCGCTCGCAGCATCGGAGGACACATTCATGATTCCAGTGTGGACAAGTACCCACTTGATGACACGCATCAGCTCTTCAGCCTCGGACAGAGCTTCTCCGATGAGCAGCACGAAGCCACCGAGCACGATGAGGAAGATCTTGCCGAGATCGATCATGCCCTGGATCGCCAGCTTGCCACGGTCGGACTCGAAGAAGGTCTCCAGACGACCGATGACATCGATGATCAACGCGAAGAACTCCTTGGACTTGGCCTGCTCATCGGGCCCACCCAGCAATGCCTTGAACAGTCCAATGGAGACGGTCGCTAGCTCCTTGGCTGCCCCCAAGGCATCCATGAAGTTGTTCAGAAACTCGTCGAAGTCTCCATTGCGGACACTCTCATCCAGGAACTTCGCAAACCTGTCCAGTAGATCACCGAACATGCCGAGCAAGATCTGGATGTGTGGGAAGGAGGCGTCCGCGATCTCCATAAGAGCACCGACCAGATGTCGGACCGGATCGCTCAGGGTGTCAAAGGCCGTCTTGGCAAACAGGAAGACGTCGGAGAAGAACTTCTGTACTACCGGGTCGTAGGCCAGTTGCAGCAGGTTGTGCGCGAACGATCCAGCCGCGTCCGCTACATCACTGAAGCCCTTGGCGAAGATGGGTCCGAGGGCTTTCTGGACTTTGGGCAGGTCTCCCACCAGTCGAGCGAAGAAGGACTGCTGTGTTCCTTTCTTCAATTCTCGCAGGAACGGCAGCATGGACTGAAAGTCCTTAGCCACAGACTGTGCGGCTGGAGCCAGCGACTTCATCGCTTCAGCGATCTTCTTCGGATCGCCGGAGATGATGGCCTGAATCGCGTCTCCGAAGCCGTGGAAGGCAACGACTACTGGAAGGATGGCCGCGCCGGCTAGCGCGAACGCGCCTGGCAGCAATCCGATCCCGTTGATCAACGGACCCAACACGTTGATCAACGAGATGACGGCACCGATGATGGCCGGGATGCCGAGGATGATCCCGATACCCACGATGCCGCTCAGCGGACTGGAGCCCCCCACGTTGCCGACGCTGGACCCAATCGAGGCAACCAGCTTGCCGATGCCGCTAGTAGCCGTGCCGAGGACATCGCCTACGTTCTTGCTGAACCCACCAGCGAACCCGGCTGCCGCGTCGACACCGGCCTTCTCCGCGTCCCGGCGCAACGATCCAAACAGGAACCGGGAGATCGGATTGGTGCCTCGACCGATCTTGTCAGCCTCACGCCCGAAGACGGAGAAGATGCGTCGCACCACACTAGGAGTGCTGGAAGACGTCTCGCGCTCGATGCCTTGACTGAGGGCTTTGCCCACGTCCCGGCCAGATGTGCGAGCGCTCTTCTCCACGACAGTGGAGATCGCGGTGACCTCAGCCTTGAGTTCTCGTCCAAACGGCTTGGTGTCCGCGTGCACCTCGATGTACGCGCGCCCTAGGACATTTACCGCCATGTGCCCATCGTAGGTGGTTTACCCGAGAAAGATCAGAAAGCGGTGGTCATCGCAGCCAGGAACTCCCTCTCGTCGCTGAACTCATCGAAGGCAGTCTCTTCTTCCTCGGTGCCTTCGGGCGGGTCCAGGAGCGCGTTCAATAGGTCTGCCGCCTTGTCTGGCTCGATGTTGGCGACCCACATCTCCAGCGCCGCTGAGCACCAAGCACCCAGGCTGAGGGTCCTGCTGTCCACGCCGGAGTTCATCAGCATCCCACCCAGCCGGGACCAAGAGGCTCCCAGGCCAGCGATCAGGCGCAGCGTGAACCACCAGCGATACCCGCTAGCGATCTCCAGCGCCTCCATGGCGATCATGACCAGGTCGTCCGGCTCCACCAGCCCGTCCAGCATGGCTGTCGTGATGACGTCGTCAGCATCTTCTTCGACCACGAAGCCAGGAAAGATCGTGTCCGGATTGAGCGGATCAGTCCAGATGACTCGAAGCCACTCGTCTGCCATCTTGGCTGGGACGGTCCACGTGCGCCCAGCGCAGTCAATCAAGATCGAAGTGGGTGGAAGGGATGCTAGCGGGTCACAGGAGACCTTGGGCAGGACGACCCTGGAGCTACTGTCCTCGGCGGGTGCGTGCGGGGGCTGGCTTTGCCGTGCCATTCTTCTTGCCCTCGATAGCCTTCGCGAGCGCTTCCACGGTGATGGAACCGTCGACCAAGCCGTCCTCCAGGCGGACCAGGTCAACGGTTGGGTTGATCAACAGGCGCTCCAGGATGTTGAAGAACACCTCGATCGCGCGAGTGTTGGCTTGCGAGGTGTTGACCCTGTCAGCGATCGTGCTGACCTTGGTGAGCACCGCCCATTGGGACTCGTTCATCGGGCGCATCTCGAAGGAGAGGCCACCCACCGTCGCGGTGAACTGGCCATCCTCTTTGACCGGCTCGGGCGGGGGTGTAGCGGGGGTTCGGGGCTTACGGGCTGCTACGGGCATATCCGGATACTAGCGGAACAGTCGCTCCGTGTAGATCGACTCCACTACCCGGAAGCCTGCAGCGGTGCCTTGAATCCGCAATGGCACGGTCAGATAGAACTTGCCTTGGGCACCAGGGTGGTGAACTGGTCGCTTGATACAGATCAGCCGACCCTTCTCCTTGTACCAGAACAAGAGCCCGCCAGCGTTGACCGTACGGATGATGTGCGGCCTCGAACCGTTGTGGATCAAGAGGGCTTTCGAGTTGGCCGAGCCGACCTGACCTACCACTGTCCAGCGTCCGGTACGGTCCACTGACCCGTGAATCGTGGTCGCGAAGTACCCAGTGGCGGCAGGGTATGAGTTGCCCGTGTGGCGAGCAGCCATTCTTCTTGCTTCCAGCGTGACCACCTTGACGAGCTTGCTGACACGATCTGACACAGACCGTACGGCGAAGTCATCCGTTTTGGGCTGGAAGATCTCCACTCTGGCCATCTGGCTCCTCAATCCACCGTCGCACGATGATCGGTTTGAGGTATTGCTTGTGCCGCAGGTACCAGGGCCACGGCACCAGCCCCCGATCACCAACCTGCAGCCCACTGAAAGCAATCACGACCTCGATGTAGACCTGAGGCTCAGGATAGGCTTCGGTCTCAGGGTCCACAGTTGACCTCGCACACGTTGGAGACCAAGAACGATACGGTCCACGTGCCCCCCAGACAGCCACCAGCCGGTCCAAGCGGTGACCAGGTCCCCAGTGCTACGTCACCTGGATCATGTGCCGCCTCCAGGCAGCAGACTGCGGCGCGCATAGCCTTCGCGTCCGCCAGCTGTTGAGCAGTGACGTTCGCCCATTCCGTACACGTCAGTCGATGGTTGGTGGGAATACACCGAAGTGCTCCCATCTCCATCGAAAAGCCCCACGCTGGTACGCCGCACGCGAAGATAGCCTCGTCCGTGCTGGGGCTGGGGAACGGTGAAGTCTGAGTGCCGGACATGTAGAACCCGGCTGGGCGTACCCACGCCAGACCCTCGCAGCACTCATCGAAGGTCTGGCCGATGTCGGCTGCTACCGCGTCACCAGCCCGTAGACAGATATTCCCCGGAGGATCGGTCTGCAGTTCCAGGGCAGTCCGGAAGCACTCCAGCAGCTCCAGCGCGATGGGCAACAGGAGCAGATCGAGGTCAGCCGGGTTCGGCTCGGTCATGAGGTGATCACCCGGGCGTTCTGCACATCCGGAGAGTACAGCCGCGTCCGGGATTTCAGCATGTGCGGGTTGAGCTGACGGATGATCTGGTCCACCGTCACTACGCCCGTGAACCCATCCCGTAGCAGGGTGTCGATGTCCTGCAAGGACACGGTGACGCCCTGGCGAGCGATGTTGACTACGCGGCTAGGCAGTTGGCAGTCCTGGCCAAGGCAAGCCTTGGCGTACTCGCCAGCCAGAGTCTTGGCGGCTCTCATCAAAGCGGCAGGGACGGGGGTGCCTCGCAGGTAGATAACCTCGAAAGCAGGCGTGATGGCGTTGAAGCTTTGACAGCGAGGCCAACAGACATCAGCGGCTGGCGTGGTCGTATCGCTCTTGCGAGTTAGCCACTGCTGGTCCCAGACCCGGTATGTAGATGGGTCGATGACTGCCCCGTCAAGCGTCACTTGGACGATCGACGCGACCGGTCCAGGTAGATACGCGGCACACCGGGGCTTGCAGGCGAAGCAGCTCGGTAGCCCACATCCGCAATAGGCGTTGAACCACTGTCCACCCCAGATGTAGGGGACGAACGTCCCCTCGAACCAGGACCACCCCCATGCGCCATCGCCCCAGCCATAACCGGAGTAGTCGCGACCGCAGGGATACACGGTCATCGGGCATAGACCGAACTGGCGACCGGTGGCAGACCAGAGCACTAGTGTGGCGTAAGCGGTAGCGTCAGCTTTCAGTTGCGTGCTGTACGAGTCCCAGTCTGGCGAGCACCCAGTTCCCAGTTCCCAGGCACATGGGCCCACTCCCCCACTGGCGGCAGCGAGGACATTGACAATCTCAGACGCCTGCACCGGATCGGCTCCGGACAGTCCATTCCATACCACGATGTAGTTGTCGGGCGCGACGCTCGCGGTCCAGATGTAGGTGTATACACCTACGGCAGGATGACCGACACCAGTGGAAGTTGGTGCTAGCACTACTGTGCCGGTACCCAGGCTGGTGATGGTGATGGTAGGTGTCGCGTCGAGATCCTGTGCCGGTCCGCCCGCGAACTGGAACCACTCGCTGACGAGCGTGCCACCGACGGTGGTGATAAACGTGGTCATCGAGCCCCCAGGAAGTACTCAGCAGTGTTCACCGTAGCGCTACCCGGAGTGAACGATGCCGGACTTGTGGCTTGCGCGGTCAGGAAGACGGTCGGTCGCCGAGTGTTGATGGCCACGTGGTTGAAGGTGGTGTTACCTCCAGCCAGTTTGGGTGCGGTGCCAGAGAAGTGGGTCAGGATATGTAGGTAGTACCTGGTGCCGATGACAATCGGCAGCGATGACGTGAGCGTGCCTTCCACCCAGCCGGTAGCACCGAGGACGGCAGTCATATCACCGGTGATGGCGAGCTGGCTTCCCGCTTCCGAGTAGATGGCCATGTTGTTTGCACCAGAAGTAGTTACTCCAGCAACGGTGCACCAAGCACCCAGGGTGGTGATCGTAACTGATCGAGTGCAATACACGAGCACGAATACCGCAGTCCCGGAGCTTAAAGTGAAGTCACCATTGACCGCACCGGACTCGATGGTAACCATCTCCAGGCCGAACCTGGCGGCCTGAGCATTCACGATAGTTGCAGCAACAGCAGCTGCTAGTCCAGAGGCATCTGCGCCCACGCTAGCTGCGGTCGGTGCGGTAGGCGAGCCGTGTGTGTGGTCCTGGCGAGCGTAGATAACCGCCGCGCCAACCGCAGGAGAGATCCCGAACGAAGTCTCGCTGGTAACAGTAGTTGCAGCAGCAGGAATCACGGGAGCTGTTGGCGAACCGTGCGTGTGATCCTGTCGCGCATAAATGGTTGCCGCTCCAACTGCTGGCGAGATGCCATATGTGGTCTCGCTCGTAACAGTAGTTGCAGCAGCAGGAATCGTCGGGGCCGTTGGCGAACCGTGCGTGTGATCCTGACGCGCATATGGAACTGCTACACCGACAGCCGGCGAGATACCGAACGACGTCTCGCTGGTGACGGTAGTTGCAGCAGCAGGAATCGATGGCGCAGTCGGGGAACCGTGTGTGTGGTCCTGGCGAGCGTAGATAGCGTCGGTGCCGACGGCTGGCGAGATGCCATATGTGGTTTCGTCTGTAACGGTAGTTGCAGCAGCAGGGACCGTGGGGGCGGTCGGCGTGCCGTGCGTGTGATCGCCCCGCGAATAGGCAGCAGCAGCCCCAGCGGTTGATGCCTGACCGAAGTTGGTTTCTGTAACAACCGTGCCCGAGGGTGTTACAGAACTTCCACCACCAGGCTCCCAGTCGACACCCAATGAGGCCACTGAATCAGCAGTCAGTACCTCCGTGTCCACGCCTACCGTAAGAGCGGTGAGAACACCAGTCGCGTCTGCCGCAATCACATCACCCTTGACGTAGCCATCCACATCGAGCTTGGAGGGGTCACCGCCCGTGTATCCCGTGGCTGTCATGACCCCTCCTTGCTACCGCAGTATTTGACTCGTCAAGGATCGATTAGGTAGTGACGGTTGCCCGGTATGGCTGGGACGACACATCTTGTGGCCAGACGTTGATGACGTAAGTGCCAGGTCCGCTGTATGTGTGTTGGGAGGTCGGACCAGCTGCATCCGATGTGGTTTCTCCGTCACCCCAGTCGATGAAAGCCGGAATGGTAGCTGCCGGCAAGGTCACTGTGACCAGCTGGCCGACAACCAACGGAGCGGTCAGAGTCAACACCAGCGCTTGAATGCCACAAGCTGAAACCGGAGGCTGCAGCCCAGTGACGAAGAACAGTCGGTGGTCTGCCGGCTGCACCGACATGCCGGACAGCAATGGCATCGGGTCATCCAGCGTGGCGGTCGCTCTGGACTTGTACACGTTGTATGGACCGACGCCCCAGAGCGCGTCACGGTGAGACCGGCTGGTGACCACGAAGTTCGCAGTCCCGTTCTGGTACGTGACATCGCTCATCTTGCCCTGCACCATCCAGGGTACGAGCCCGTAGCCGAACCTCACGCCCGTACCGCAGTCTGCCTGGTTGGCCAGTCGGGTCCAGAACTCGAACCCGAAGTTGACCAGCTTGATGTCACCCTCGGCGGACCGGTTACCAATCGCGACCGGCGTGGGCGCGTCATCCAGCAGCAGTCCCTGCCGAGTCAGCAGGTACACCAGTTCCGGGTCCACATTGCAGAAGGTCAGCGTGTAGCTGTACCACTTCAGGATCTCAGGATCGACTTCCTCGATGCAGAAGTTTCCATCGCCGTTCTTCTCGAAGAAGTCGTCGATGTCCTGCAGTGTCGCGGTCTGCTCGATCGTGATGATGCCGTCAGTGGTGACCTCAGCCGAGCCGTCACCGGTTACCGGAGTGCCACAAGCGTCTTCCAAGGTGACCCGCACTCGCGGCACCTTGAAGGGCTTGAAGCAGTAGGAAGCCATCTACTTTCCCTTCTTCTTCGGTGCCACCGGGACCTCGTCCTCGATGTACTTCTGGTACCAGCGTTCGCCCAGCTCATCCGGAACCAGGAAGATCCTGACTCCGTCACCGTGCGTCGAGGTGATGTCGTCCGGGTTGCTGGTGAGCGCCAACAGCTGACGCGCCACCACCTGGACGACCTCTTGTTCAGCGTGGATCTCGGCCATCAAGCCACCACCCCAGTGAGTGGGCACTCGATGCCGATCACGGCGCAGTCGAAGCTGACCACGTACTCGCGCTCCATGACCGCCGTGAACTGGTTGTGCGTGCGGTTTAGCGTGTCCGCGATGTTCGCGACGAACAGATCGCTGTCCGGAGTACGCCACACTGTGGTCTGTCCGGTGATGTAGATCCACATGGATCCGGCCGTCGGAGGAGCGCCGTCGGGGTCGAGACCGGCGTAGTTACCGAAGTTCACCTTCGTGCCGAGGTCGGTCCGGTAAAACGGCTCGTTGCTGTACTTGTCTTCGATGAGCCACAGATTGTTGAAGTACGGTGCGAACCTCAGCGGTACATGCAGCACTCCAGTGAGCCCATACGTCGCATACAGCGTGGCTTCGAGCTGACTGACCGCATCCACCGGATCGGTGGCTGGCGTGACCAGCTCAACCACGTCATCGTTGTTCGACAAGCCGGGAGCCTGACCGCACAACTGCTGACTGAAGACGTCCTCCACTACCAGCTGCTCGCCCATGCTCAGACGAGTAAATAGGTAGGTGCGAACCTCTTCCTCGTTGATGCCAACCGGCGAGCAGAGCAGGTCGGAGTACACGACAAACGGGTCACCCGTAATGAGTGACAAACCGTCGTCGAGTGTCTTCGATGTGTGGTCACCGATGCAAGCCACCGCGTAGCAGTGCGGGTCATCGCAGACTGAAGTTTGGTACTGCAGACCGCCGGATCGGGCGTGGATGGGGAGATCGAGCGGGCCGGTGGATACGTCGAAGAGTCCAACGCGACGCACCATCGGGTTCGGGTTGGCCGGGAGGGTTACCCGTCCAGTGAGGACTGCCATGTCGCCTCCTTCCTGTCAGTAGCGGCGAAGCGGGGGGGCTCCCTCCACTAGGGAGGGAGCCCGTTGCTACTAGCAGGAGACGATGCGCTGAACCCCGGTAGAACCGCTGGCGCAGATGTTGATCGTGTAGACGCGCGATAGTGGGCAGAATCGCATGGCTCGGAAACCATCTTCCACGAACAGCTCGGTCACCTTGTTCGTGGTGATGTTCGTGCTGTCGTAGATCGTGTCCAGACGGATGACATCCTGACGAGCCACCACCCATGTCCCGGCCGGGTACATGAGGAAGGAGACCGAAGTCGGAGGAGTCACCATGGCGACCGCACCACCGAACGCGGTACCGCCAGATGCGCCAGTCGAGAAAGCGTCTTGCCAGTCGTACACGTACTGAACCGACAGGTTGCGGGTCGCATACATGGCGTTCACCATGGCGTCGACCATGTTCGGGTCATCGTTGGCGTTACGACGGATCCAGTCCGCGCGGTACGCCTGCTTCACCCACAGCGGCAGCACGACTTCGAGCGTGGCATCCGGGTCCAGGCGCAGGTTGTAGCGCTCGTCATTGGCTGCCATGTCCAGTGCCGACATCAGCTGGGACACCACGGACAGGTCCACAGACCACGGTGCGTTACCGGTCAGCGTGACCGCCGTAGAGCCGGTGACGATGTCTGCGATGATCTGACGGTTGACGTTGTGAGCCTGAGTCGCTACCGCGCCCCGGATGAACTCCTTCACGTACTCCGGGTAGGCCCGGTCCTGAAGGATGTCACCGGTGATGCAGAGAACGGCAACCTTCAGCCGGTCATCCACGAACGGCGGGCAGTTCACTGGCACGCAGGTCTTTACCGTGTCCGCGATGACCTGCTCTTCGGTCAGGATGTTGAAGCCGGTACCGGTGCCGTAGATGTCCGACCACCGAATGCCCTGGTTGTGCCGGACACCACCACGGCGAGCGCCGATCTCCGGGACCTTGAGCATGCCGGACGTGGTGACCTGGTTACAGGTGGTGTAGATCGTCTCGGATGGTGCACACCAGCCGACGCCGGCTAGCAGCGAGCCTCCGTCAGCCTGGCTCTCGTCACGGACCAGATCGATCTTGCGCATCTGTTCCATGTCGGAGTCGGTACCCAGGACGTCGAACTCACCGAACTCGCGCTTGATGGAAGCGAACTGGTGCTGCTGAGTCGGAGCGCCACGTACGTGCGAGCGGGACCGGACTTCGAACGCCTTGACGATGTCGTCCCAGCCGTTCAGCTCCGTGCCAGCCGCGAAGCCGGTCTCCGGTGCGGCCACGAAGGAAAACATCTTGGGCGCTGGGATCGCGTCGGTCGTCTCGTTGGACGGGGCTACCGCGTTGATCTGTGCCAGCGTGGGGGTCGGCACTTCAGGCTCGTCGGTCTCAGCGAACTCGCCTGGAGTCTCCGCCTCCTCCGGCTCTTCGTCGGTCTCTTCGTTCTGCTGGCGGAACCGAGTGGCCCGATTCGCGCGGGAGGTCAGCTCGTCGTCCACGACCAGCATGAAGCTGGAGTAGGACTCCATCTCGTCGAGCTGGTCGTCGGTAACGGTCTCCTCGGTAACGGAGTCCTTGATTGACTCATACTCAGCGGCAGCGCTCAGCGCGAAGTCGCGCAGCGCCTTCGTGGTGAGGACAGTGACGTCCTCAGGGATCTGGAATGGCATCGCTAGCCTCTCAGGGCAAGTCTCGGGGGACGATCCGTCACCCGGCCCTAGGCCAGCAGCGCACGATCAACTAACCGGAGGATACCACCGGCTGTCTGGTATGAGGTAAAGCTACTTCTTCTTGACGTAGTACTTCTTGCCGTTGCCCAGAGCGACCTGGACCCGAGCCTCGACCATCGAGTTCACGGTAAACGTGCTCCCGTCCATGCGTTCCACGACCACCTGCTCTTCAGGCATCGAGCTTCCACCGCACGTCTTGCAGCCCATGGCCTACTCCTTCTTTGGTGGCACTAGTTGAGATCTGGTTCCCGTGTCCTTGTACAGCGCTCGCAGCTTGGTGACTGCCGCCTGGACGGCGCGGTCCAGCTCCAATTTACCTTCCACGCTCTCGTGTCGACCGTTGTGCAGGCTCTCGACCTCGCGGATCAATCGCAGTCCACCGACCTTGCCCTGCTCGAAGTCATTCATGATGCGAGCGAGCTTGGCCAGTTCCGTGGTGCCGTCAGGGTTCGGCTTACGGGCCAGCGGAATGTCTGCCAGCCCCTTAGCTAGATCCCTCATTGGTCCAGGAGTGCCAGTCGGGACATGAATCGGGCTAGATTTAGGCTCATCGATCTCAGCGATCATGTGAGTCACGGCAGACTTGGCTCTGCTGCCTTCCGGTAGTCGACCTTGAAGTGCTCGCAACTTAGCCAGCATCTCGTTGGTGGTGGTCTTTCCACTGACCGTATCGGTAGCGATGTGACCCAAGACGGTTTCCAGTGGCAGGCCATCCACGTCGAGCTTGCGGTCCTCGCCCAGATGGCTTACCTCTCTACCAATGACGCCGTCGGGGTGGTAATGGATCTCACCGGAACCGGTGCCCCACTGGTTCTTCGGGATGGGCTTGTCCGAGAACTTACCCGCCTGAATGGTGCCAGAAGAGGACTCAGCCTTCTGTACCGCCTTGGCTGCGGTCTTCTTGGCTGCCTTCTTTGCCGGTGTTACCGGAGCGGCCGGAGGCTTTGGAGCTTCCGGTGCCGAAGGCGCGGCAGACTTCGCCGCGTCGGCTGCCTTGAAGGCAGCAAGTCGTTGCGCTGCAGTCTTCTTGGCCGGTGGTGCGCCAGCTCTAGCTTCCAGGATCGCATTGACGCGCTCCTCCCGAGCCAGGCTCGTACGCTCGACCCCGAGCCGGTCTTCCAGATTCTTCAGATCTCCGGGACTGGTCTTCTCTGGATCCATCAGGTCAGCACGAGACGGCACGCCAGGACTCTTATCCTCGCGGAACCCGCCCCGCGCCAGCAGTCTTACACCACTGGCCGATTTCTCTTCAGCGGTAGCGACCGCTGCCTTCTTGACCGCTGGAGCGGCCACCTTCTTTGCTGTTGGCGCTACCTTCTTGACTGCCGGGGTAGCTGGTACGGGGACAGCCTTCGCAGCCTTCTTGAGCTTTGCCGTGGCCTGAGTGCGCAGGCCAGCCAGATCGCTTTCAGCGACGTCCCTCTCTTCGCGAGCCACATCGAGTTGCTCAGCCACGATGTCAGCGTCATGCGTTTCAGGATCAGTGTCCTGCAGTCGAGCTTCCAGCCGTTGAACCTCGTTCTGTGTCTCCTTAACCTTGTCCCGGGCATCCCGGAACTTCTTGCTGTCGGCAGTAATCGCACTGGGGACTTCGACCTTCGCGGCCTTGGTGGCGATCTTCTTCGCTGGCGCGGTCGGAGCTTCAGTGACAGCCGCTTTGGTTGCCTTGACCGCTACCTTCGTGACCTTAACTGGAGTGGCCTTGACCGGAGTCGCTGGCTCAACAGCTTGGGCAGCCTTGCGAGCCCGCGCCTTAGCGACCGCCGCGACCCGGTTTGCCTCACGATCCGCTTCGCTGGTACCAAGAATCGCTTGAGTGCTCAGTCGATCGCCAACAGCCTTGTCTGCGATCAGCTGCTTGAGGCGAGGCTTCAGCACGCTGGCCGAATGAATTACCTCGCCCTCCTTCGCTACCTGCTTCAGCTCGGCCAGGGTCATGCTGTCGAGGCGCTGGTGTACTTCCTCGCGAGACCTCATCCCGGCTAGCTCGCCAAAATCAGGAACCTGGCGAGCGGTCTTAACTGGCACCGACTTCTTTGCTGCTGGCTCAACAGTCTTGATTGCTTTCGATACAGCAGGAGCCGCTTTGACCGCTTTCGCAGCGGCTTTGCGTGCTGGCTTCGCAGCCAGACCAGCCTCTTGCAGCGCTCCCGTGCGATCGGACTCAGCGTTAACGGCGATCGCTTTCTCAATCGCCGCGCGGTGCTCTGGGCTGAGCTGAGACAGTAGCTTCTGCTGGTTCTCTGGCGTTTCTCGTTGGATCATTCGGGCAGCAACCCGATCACCCAGTGGGGCACCGCCGGCATCGCGGGCAAGGAAGTCATCCATGCTACCGGCGGGTGCGCGCTTCTTGGCTGGCTGTACCGCTTTGACGGCCTTAGCTACAGCCTTGACTTCAGGAGTGGCAGCTTTGGCTACGGCCTTGACTTCAGGAGCGGCAGCTTTGACAGCAGGAGCGGCCTTCTTGACAACCTTGGTCGCCTTGACCGCAGCCTTCTTGGCCACCGCTTTCGCTGGAGCTTCAGCCTTGGTCGCTCCCAGGTGATCTGAGATGGCTTTCTTCAGCGCCTCCTTGGCCAGCTTGGACCGGCCGGGCACGCCAGCCTCACTAGCGATCTTGCGCAATGAGGCCACATCCAGGCCATCGAGCGCCTTCAGTCGGTCCTCGCTGTTGCTGATGCCGCGCAACGAGTCCACGCTCGGTGCGTTCATTACCTTCTTGACCGCAGCCTTACGGGGCGCACGAGGTGAAGTCTCGATGAAGTCCGCGACCTTGTTCAGGTATGCGGCATGCGTGTCGCTGCGGTTGCGAGCAAAGCCACGAAGCTCTTCGACAGCCCGCTTCTTGGACCACTTCTTGGTCCGGACGAACTCGGCGGTCTGATCGAGTTGGGTCTTCTCCAGCTCACGAAGATCCTTTGGCTCTCCTCCGGGGATGGCGTCAGACCAGACTTTGCGTTGCTCGCGGTTCGCTACATCGTGCTCAGCATTCTGCTGAGCTTCCTGAGCTGGGGTCAGCTTTGGCTTGGCTACCCGCTTTGCCGGAACAGCCTTGACCGCAGCCTTCTTGGCCACCTTCTCGGGGACAGCGGGAGCGGCCTTCTCGGCTGCCACCTTCTCTGGTGTTGCCTTGACGGCAGCCTTCTTCACTACCTTCTCAGGTGCGGCTGGCGCTGCCTTCTTAGCCGGCTCCGGGGTTGCCTTGACGGCTTTGGTTGCAGCCTTCTTGGCGACCGCCTTCGCAACCTTCTTCGCAGGCATGGTGGACGGTGGTTCGGCAGCTACTGGGGCTGGTGGTGCCGCCACTGGAGCTGGAGCTGCCTTCGCGGGCGCCAGAGCCTTCTTCACCCGTGCCGCGCGTGCCGCCTTCGCTGGAGCGGCGACAGGAGCTGGCGGGTTCTGCAGTGCCGCGTCCTCGCCAGCCTTGCGAAGCGCCTCGGCATGTGCGGCTCGCACTTCCGGGGTAGCGTCGGCCGGCACGGGCTGACTGATGTCAACCGGGACCTGAGGAGAAGACGATGGAGTCGGCGGGATGGCAGGCGCAGCGGGAATTGGAGCTGCAGGCGCGGGTTCAACGGGCGTGGGAAGTGGTGCAGGTTCTCCGGGAACAGCAGCTGTAGGAGCCGGAGCAGCTGTCGGCGCTTGGGGAGTGGGCGTTGGGGTCGGGGTCGCTGACACCGGACTGGGACTGGGTACCGGCTCGGAAGGTGCAGCCGGGGCATTTGGTGCTGTTGCGTTCGAGACGTTGGGCTCTGGTGCAGAAGGTGCAGACCCTTCCTGACGAGCCAATGCGGCACGCTGTGCTGCGCGCTGTCCTGCTGCTGGAGCGTCTGAGCCCTTCACGAACCGCTGGTTCGCCCGAGCCCA
>Ga0222622_10000398_pt1 | contig 15939 bp, 12 predicted proteins | sample PLM2_5_b1metaG_FD_177335 | JGI IMG/M metagenome (GOLD analysis project Ga0222622, IMG submission 177335) | Groundwater sediment microbial communities from an aquifer in East River, Colorado, USA - PLM2_5_b1 | ecosystem: Environmental > Terrestrial > Soil > Riparian zone | place: USA: East... | reverse complement strand
GGTGGCGCTTCTACACGTTCTATCTGCCGATGCTGCTCGGCGCCATCGTTGCCGGTCGCGCCGTCTTGCGCGCCGTGCGCGATCGGCCGGCGCACGGACGCCGCCACGAAGCACGTCTGCTGGTGGTGGGCAGTGAGGGCGATCGAGTAACGGCGTCCCGGTAACGGCGTCCCGGTACCGGCGTCCCGGTAAACTGCTTCTTACCACAGAGACACAGAGGACACAGAGAAGGCACACCCGTCGGATCTTGTTACTGAGCGACCTTGCGACACTGCGACAAGGGACGTGGGATATAGGTACGGCACTACGGAGCAGGCGCAGTTTCAAAGACTATCGAAGCTTCGACTGATTTTTCGATAACGGCTTCAGGCATGCGACTACAGGCTTGATGCAGTTCTCTGTGTCCTCTGTGCCTCTGTGGTAATAGCAGTTTGCAGTTGCCGTTACGCCTCCAGTTGTAGTTGCTTTTTTCAGGTCCGCAGACGCCTGCAGTCCTCACCATGTATGAGGAGGGCCGGGCCCCGATCTTCCGGTGCCCGGCCCGCCGTGTGTTCCCGCCAGCCGTGCGAAGCTACGTCCGCCGCACAACTACCGGGCCGTTCGTCGTCACCGCGCGGATCGTCGGACCGCCGCTGCCGAGATCGAAGCTCAGCCTGCGGTTGATGCGACCCTGCACCGTCACTGGAAAGTCGAAGCGCATCGGGCCGTTTACCGTCCCCGTCTCGAGGTGCGCGTTGTAGCCGTCGGGAATCCGCAGATCGACGGGTCCATTCGTCGTCTGGAGGTCGAGCCCCACGCCCTGCCACTTCGTGCCTTGCAGATCGGCGACCACCGGACCGTTTTGCGTCCGGCCAACAACCTCGCCGGACATGTTGTGGATGCTCACCGGGCCGTTCACGGCGTGGGCCTCGGAGCGTCCTGTCAGGCCTTCCAGCGAGACGCCACCGTTTTGCGTTCGCGCCATCACTGCCGCAGCGCGCGGGACGATGACGTCGAAGCTCACGTACCAGTTGCGATGGTTCGTCTGATCGGGGCCGTCGGACGTGATCTGCGTCGGCGTGACGTTGATCTTCACCTGCTTCGCGATTGCGTCCGCTTCGCCTTGCGTGCTCGCCGTGGCGGCGATCTTCGCGATCACCGTGATCGTCTCGACATCACCGCCGCGAATCGAGATGCTGCCGTTCCGACCTGCGTCCATCGAGATCGTGCCGCCACCCGCGCGCACCGTCGTGGTGCGCACCTCGCAATGCCGCTCGCGGTCGTCGTTGTCATAGTAGCTGTGCCGCGTCTCGTCCAGGCAGTCGTCGATCCATGCCGCGGTGTCGCCGAAAGCGACTCCCTCGCGATGGCGCTGCGCCCGAAGGGTGGGGGCGGCAACGCAGAGGAGCAGCGCCGACGCGATCGTCAGGCGCGGCGTGAAGCATCGGGTAGACAGTGGGCTGGCCATGGGATGCCGGACTGAAGGTGATCGATGTCGATCTCGGAGCATGAGACAGACTGGAGCCACGAATGGTTGGCAGCCCGTTCTTTGCGTCGCCCCCATACCGTACACATCTTCCAGCATGGCCGCCATCACCGGAGCACGTCCGATGAGATTCACAATTGCCCTCGCGCTGGCGATCGTCGCTGCCGCGTGCGCGCGCGATCGCGCTGCCGTGGACTCGGCGCGCGCAGACTCCGCTCGCCTCGCTCTCGAGGGGACGTCGTCCGGAGATACGCTCACCCGAGGAGCTGACGGCACCTGGCGCATGCGCATCGAGCGCCACGAGGACTTGACCGGCGACGGGACTGGCGAGCAGCTCACGGTCTCGGCCACTGGTCCGCGCGTCGATTCGCTCGACGTGCGACTCGAGATCCGCACCGTGGGCGACAGTCTGCTCTATGTCGCGCGATGGAATTCATCGGCCTATCTCAAGTACCTGCACGGCGACAGCGTGACACCGGCGCTGCGCGAGCGAGAGATCAAGAAACAGCTGCGTGCCGTGCTCGCCGACAGCGCATTCGGAGTCGGGCCGACGCGCACGCCACGCGCGGACCCTGCTGCGGCGGCGGCGCTTCGTGACGCGATCGACTACGATCTGCGCGAGCATGCATGGCGCGCGACGCACGCGGTGGCCGATACGTCTTCGCTGCCACGAGAGGGCCTTGAAGGAATGGAGCGTACGAGGGTCTCGTCCGCACTCGTCGATTCTCTGGTCGGGGAGCTCAGCGCGGCGAGGTCGTTCCGCTACTTCAAGGGAGGCGAGGAGACGTATGCCATCGCCTGGAGCCCGACGCAGCATCGCTTCGTGCGGGTCTTCGCGTGCTGCTGACTGCCGACGTCTTCCTCGGATGAGCTACGATGCCGGACTCGTCGCGCGCATCGAGGATCTGCTCGGCACGGCGGGAATTCGCGGCGCGCGACAGAAGAACGTCTTCGGTGGGCGGGGATTCCTGCTCGGCAAATCGACCTTCGCGATCGCCTGGACTGATGGGCTGATCGTCAAGCTTGCGCCCGGCGAATACGAGGCGGCGCTCGCCGAGCCGCACGTGTCGCCTTTCGCCCCGGACAACGAGAAGTCGATGACTACGTGGGTGGTGGTTGGCGAAGAGGCCATCGCCGACGACCCCGAGCTCGTCGAGTGGTTGCGGCGAGGAGCACGCGCGATAACCGCGGGCGGTAGGCGCTGACTACCGACAGAGTATGCGGCGGGCTTCTACTTCCGTGCTCCGCAGGCGGCCGGATGACGCGCTGTAGGTGCGCGCTGGACCGCGCATCGACTCCGGGGCAACGGCGAGCGTCAACGCGACCCAGCTCGTATCGTCGGCGAACGTGACCCGTATTCTGTCGCCGCCGAGCGGCTTCCAGAATCCGATCACGCCAGGCGAGAGTCCCGGCTGGCCGGGAGCCGGACGGGCGAGGCGGTTTCCTCGCTCGTCGCCCGACAGACCGATCGCCCGCTGCAGCTCGATGCGCGCCGGGAGGAGCGACGGAGTTCCACGATCCGTTTGATCCTCGGGACTCCAGCCCGTCATCTCGATCGCATAGCAGCCTGCCGCACGGTCGATGGTGCTGCTTGCATCGAGCAGCCTCGACGCCGGAGGCAGCGGCGCCTGCGCGGAGGGTGCCGAGGTGGCTCCGCGCATCTTCGCCGCGCTGCCGCCCGACGCCGCACCGAGCGTGGCGTAACTCTGTACCTGCGTGCTGCGCGCCGAATCGGCGGCGAGCACCGAGTCGATCGCTGCCTGATCCTTCTCGACCGACTGTGTTTCCTGCCGCAACGCTCGCATGTCCGCTTTGGCCAGCGACTGGGCGCGGCGCTCCATCATGTCGGTCGTGACGACATTGCCTGCGGCATCTCGCGCAGGCGCCACGACTTCAGCTGCCACACGGGGCATGGCAGCCGAGCGCGACTCGTTTGCTGATGGTGCCTGTGTTTGCGCGACTCCAAACTGGTCGCCGACACTGGACCCGAGACGTCCTCTGCTGGCGAGGCTGTCACCTCGCGACGCAACGGTCTCCGTCGGACGCGGCACTAACTTTCGCCTCGCCGTCGGATCCGAACCTGGTGCGGAGCTCAGCTTGGACGGCGCTGCTGGCTTGGTCGATTGGGGAATGACCGCGGCGACCTGTGGCGGTGGCGTCTCGACTGCTACCGAATCGACCGCGACGGCGACCGCCTTCTGCTCGGACGTTGTGACATCGCTAACCGACCGAGGCTGCGGATGGAGAACGAGCCAGGAAGCACCGGCCACCACTACGAGCGCCGCGGCGGCGCGCCACCGTGTGGCGCGAAATCGGCCGGGTGCATTCGTGTCGCGCGACGAACGGGCGACCAGTTCCGCCAGCGTGCCGCCGGACGTCGGGACGACGCCCGCTGGAACGTTGTCGAGCGCCGACAGGATTCGCGACGACGCGGCGAGCAGGCCGCGGGCCGCGGCCACCGCGGCTTCGCACTCGGTGCACCCGGCGACATGGTCCTCGAACGCGCGCGCCTCGGCGGGCGAGAGCGCGCCGTCGAGCCAGGCGTGGATGGTTCCTTCGTCAGGATGCTGCATGTCCCTCTCCCGCGGCGCTCTTCTTCTGAAGCGCCTCATATGCTTCGACGAGCCGTTTCCGTGCCCGCGACAGTGTGGTTCCGATCGACCCGACCGACAGGCCTAACGCTTCGGCGATTTCCGGATAGTCCAGTCCTTCCTCGCGCATCAGCAGCGCCAGTCGGTCGCGCTCGGCGAGCGCGTCGACTGCCTTGCGCGCCATCGCGGCCTCTTCGGCGCGCTCCATCGACGTCGGCTCGGGCTCGGCGAGCTCACGCTCCCGCTCCTCCGCCCGGAGGAGGACGAGATGCCGGCGGCGCCGCGCATCCCGCCGCGCCTCGTCGCGCACGAGGTTGTTGGCGACTGTGAACAGCCACGCGCGCTCGTTGGCGATGGTTCGCTGCCGCAGTGCGCGGACGAACGTCTCCTGCGCGACCTCTTCCGCCCAGTCCCGGTCGCCCAGCCGGCGCGTGAGGTAACGCACCAGCGTGGCGTGGTAGGTTCGGAAGAGGCGGCCAGCGTCGTCGTCCATGTCGATCTCCAGTCTACCACTGCGCCCGAATGGCGGCGACTTGCGCGGCGTCGAGCTGCTCCGCGCCACCGTCGACAATCTCGATCGCGACGCTCTTCCCGTCGACGATCACACGGTCCCCGAGCGCGAACACGTCCTTCGCACCCGGCAGTTCGCGGGCGAGCGTGAACCAGGCGTCCGAATAGGCGCGCACTTTCACCGTCCGGCGGTCTGTCGTGTGGCGTGCATCCGTCCACACGCTGTCGACGAGGATCATGACGCGATCGCCGATGCGGCGCGATGTGGCGTCGCCACGAGTCGTCGACGTTATTGCATCCGCCGCTTCGAGCGATCGCGCGGCGCGCTGTTCGGACGAGACTTTTGCGGCGTCGAAGCTGTCCATGCTCGTCTGCGGTGCAGCCGTTACGCTCCCGCCAACATTAGCGCGGTCACGCTTCGACATCACACCAGGGGCCATCTGGCGCCGCTCCTGGCGCAGCAGGTCGCCCTGCGCGACCATGCCCGGCTCCTGCACGAGATAGGACGTGAACTCTGTCGGAATCGCGTAGCGCTCGCCCAAAGAGCGGATCTCGTCGTCGAGCTCGCGCGAGCCGCCGGCGCGCCGCTTTTCGGCGGCCAGCCAGCCAAGGCGCTGCGTCGCCCAAAGGCGCGGAATGAAGACGTTGTCCCGGTCGCGCTCGGGAAAGCGCACGCGCTGCCTCCACTCGACCGGCCCGTTCGCGCTCCGGCCGGTGAAGCGCAGCGTCGCGTCCCCGTCGCCGTCATAACGCGCCAGGAGAACGAGATCCTCGCCGGCAAAGAGGTCGACGCCGTCGGCCGGAATCAGACGGTCGAGCCGAATGCGATCGCCGCCGTTGCTCTCGACTCGCACGCGCAGGTCAGTGACGACCGGGTCGGTGAGTCTGCTGGCGACGACGGACACGGCGCGCTCGACGTTCTCCTCCGGCCTGACGAAGCTCGCCGTACCGCGGCCCTCGAGGGCCAGGCGCTCGACGAGCATCGCGTTGACATCCGCTCCGACCCCGAACGTGAAGACTCGCGCGTCGCCACGCTTCGCCGCGGCTGCCGAGGCAATTGCCTCCGGCCGTGTCTCACCCACCGTCGGCGCACCGTCGGTCAGCATGAGCACGAGCGTCAGGCGCTCGTCGTTCGCGCGAAACGAGAGTGCTTCGTCGAGCGCGCCCGCGATGTTGGTCGAGCCCTGCGCCTGGAGTCCGTCCAGATACTCACCCGCCGCGCGGAGGTTCTCCGGTGTTGCATACACCATTGCGTCGCGGAACGTCCGTACATCGGTCGAGAAGTCGATTAGCCGGAATCTGTCCCGAGACGAGAGCGAGGCGAGCAGCTGATGCCCCGCCGCTTTTGCCTGCGCCATCTTGCGCCCACTCATCGAGCCCGACACGTCGAGGACGAACGTCACGTCGCGCGGCGTGCTGCGGCCGGACCGTGCCGGTGGCGTGAGCGTGATCAGCGCGAAGCGCTCGTCGCGGCCATTGGAGTTCGCGAGCAACGAGATGGCCGGTTCCGAGGCACTGCGCAGCGGAATCAGCACCGTGACGTCGCGTGTGCTGCCCTCGGCTTCGACCGTCAACCGGCCGTCGCGCTCGCGGCGCACCAGTCGGTGAGTTGGTGAGTACGGGGTGCCATAAGCGGACGTCGCCGGCATCGTCAGCGAGAACGTCTCCCGCTCACCGTCATCGTAGCGTCGAGCATCGTCGCGCGTGTCGTCGAGGCGACGCATGTCATCCACCGGCATGATGCGAACGGGCGGCGACGACACGTCCGCGCCGCGCCGATAGTCGACACGCAGCGCATCGCCCTCACGCGGCGCGACGGCCTGGAAGCGCACCACGACGCGCTTCTCTTCGCCCGGCTGAATGGGGAAGATCCGCGCGCGCAGCAATCCATGATCCATCCACTCGACGAGCGCCGGATCGCGCATTCGCCTGACGATCTCCTCATAGATGCCGCGCGCACGGCCGGCGTCCATTGTCTCGCCACTCACGAGCTCACCGTTGATCGAGAGCTTGAGGTCCTCGAACGCGGCGTTCTTCGGTAGCGGGAACACGTAGTCCGCTTCGGCGATCGTGCCACCGCGGTTCACGAAACGCTCCTCCACTTCGTAGCGCAGCACGCGATCCTGAAGCGTCACGCGAACGTGGCTCGCGGTTCGCTCGACCGCGCCTATGGGACGCGGCGGGCAGATGCGCATCGGCAGGCAGGGGCGCGGCAGGATCGTACCCTGAGCCAACAGCGTCGTGGGCGCGAGAACTAGAGCAAGGCACAGCGTGAACGAAGCATTGGGGCGCATTTGTCGTCTCTGAAGAGGGTATGCTGAGAGACGCCAGCCGCCGCCGGACTTGCACACACCACGTATTCGCCGTGCGTGTCGGTAGTTGCAGTTACTACCGGCTACCGGCTACCGGTAGTTGCGGTTAGCTACCGCCCACCGCCTACCGCCCACCGCCTGCAGTCAGTGACTCAGGTCACGTCCTGTTGGCTGGCTAGCTTCGAATCGGCTGTCGCCACGCGCTCTTCCCAGGCGCGAGTCATCTCCACGAACGCCCGCGCCACGCGCGGTTCGAACTCGACCCCGGCGCGTTCCTCGAGATGGGCGAGCGCCTTCACGGACTCCCAGGCGTCTCGGTACGGACGCTTGGTGCGCAGCGCGTCGTAGACGTCGCAGACGTGAACAAGATCGCTCGCCTGATGGCAACCACGATGGAAGTGCGGACGTGGGTAGCCGCCACCATCGAGCATGATGTGATGCTCGTACGCGACGACCGCGGCGAGGTCGAGGTTCTTGTCGCTCGAGATGATCAGCCGCGCGCCGTCCACGGGATGCTTTTGCATCACCGCGCGCTCTTCGTCGGTGAGCTTGCCCGGCTTGACGAGAATGTCCTTCGGGATGCGGATCTTGCCGAGGTCGTGGAGCAGGCCGGCGACGCCGAACGCCCTCACGTCGGTGGCGCCGAGCTTGAGGTGCTCGGCGAGCGCCATCGTCAGCACGCTGACGTTGAGCGAATGCGTCGTGGTGTATTGGTCGAACTCCTTCAACTGCACGAGCGGCAGTACCATCTGGCTGTCGCCGTGCATCGCGACGGAGAGCGAGCGCACGATCGCCTCGGCCTCGATCAACGGCAGCTGGCCTCGCGAGGACACCTCGTCGTGCATCCATCGCACGGCGTCCGCTTCCGCGCCGAGGTCGTAGATCATCCGGTCCGATTCGCCGCGCACAGACAGTGGTTCCTTGGGCAGCGACGCCTCGCCACGAATACCGATCGCGCCGAACTTGATGCTCGTCCGGCGCGTCGGGCGCGCTTCGGCAGTGCTCGGCAGCGCCGTCGTCGTCATCCGCGCCAGCAGGTCCTCGAGGAACTCCACGTACTCGTCCCGTCCGACGATGTCCACGAACTCAAGGCGCTGCACGCCAATGTTGGCGAGCTTACGTCCCCAGTCCCATCCGTCGAGCTCGCGTAGAACGGCCTGGCCGTATACCACTTCGTCGCCAAGGAAGGAGAACTGCGCGTTCGCGTCGTCCCCCTGCAGGCGCTGTAGCTCCTCGAAGGCGACGTCTACCGCGCGCTCGCGCGCCGGGTGGCCCGGAGTATAGAGGCTCATCGCCGAGAGCGCCTTGGCGAGCGTAGTCAGGACGCGAAGTGGCTCGCTCATCCGGTCGCCACGCTCTGGTGCGCCCGCGGCAGCGTCTGCGCCGCGGTGCGAATCTCGGGATCCGTGTGCTTGAGCGCGCGGGCCAGCGTCTTGTCGGCACGCGGGTCGCCGCGCCAGTAGGCACCTAATGCACCGAGCGCCGCGAGGAACTCGGGCGTCTTCGGCGCCAGCCGCTCGCCGCCGAAGAACCGCTTGCGACCGATCATCACGAATCGCAGCACCCAGTCAACCACATCGGGCGAACGGACGCCGGCGACTGTGCGGATGGCGAGCGCGCGCAGCGGCGCCGGAATGTCGTCGCGGTCGACCCGGTTCATGATGATCGGCAGCGCCGACTTTGGACACGAGGTCGACGCCTCGTTGAGCGCGAGCAGCACCGCCCTGTCGTCGGAATCCCTCAGCCCAAGCGTGATTCCGTGTTCGCGTCGCGAGGGCTGCTTGAGCAGCAGCTTGATCGCCTCGCGCCTGACGGTTGGCGCGCGGTTGCGCGTCCAGTCGTCGGCAGCGAACCCCTCTGGTAGCGCACCGAGGCGGCCGATGAGGCCGAGCAACAGCGCCTGGATGTCGGGCACGGCCTGCGGCAGACGTCGCGCGGCCGCCGCGCCGACGTCGCCGCCGAGGTTCGCGAGAAGTGTGATGACGTGCGCCTGCCGACGCGGGTCGATGCCGCTGTCGAGCTGGTCGAGCAGAACGTCAGCGGCGCCCAGCCCGAGCCGCGACACGATCCGCTCGAGCGGATGCCAATCTGGCTCCGCTCCGTCAAGGAACTCGCGCAGCCGTTTCGTCGTCGCCAGCCGCTGCCAGATCTGCTCGGCGACGTTAGGCCTTGGCGCTCGGTCGAGCAGGGCGACGACGGCGCTCAGGCGCCGGCGCGCGATCATCCCCTCCAGCGCCCGCCAAGTGGAGTCGCCCGCGACGCCGATCTCCAGAGCGATCTGCAGCAGCCGCTCGTCCTCGACCGGGTACGCTGCCGATCGTACGGAGGTAGGCGCGGGCCTCGCCTTCGACATGCCCTCCAGTACCTCGCGATAGGCACCCGGATTGGGATCCTCGAGCGTCCACTGCCCGACGAGCGTGCGCACGTTTTCGCGAAGGGCTGCGTCGGCCCCGGCGCGCCGCAAGCCAGTGTCCTCGCCGGCGTGCACGGCAAGCTTGGAGAGAAGCCGCAGCATCGAGTGCGAGATCGTCTGGTTCGACGCGCCGGCGGCGGCCCGCACGAGGTCGACGACCGCATTCACCGCCATGCCCTGCGTCGCGTCGAGGACGAACCTGCGCCGTTGCGCGGCGTCGTTGCCCATCGAGAGCAGCGTCTTGAGCGTCTCGGGTCGCATCGCACCGACCATCTTCGACACGCGCGTGCGAAGCACGGTCGCCTCGCGGCCCTCGGCGCCCTTCAGCTCGTCGGCGATCTGGAGCATGTAGCCGACGATTACCTGGTCGTATGCCGCCTCACGATGGTGCTCGTCGATCGCACGGGCAACGGCCAGCGGATCGGCGGCTGCCGCGCCTGTCTCGCTCTCCGTTGCGGCGTCCGTCGCAGCGTCTGTTGGGATTTCGGCGTCGCCCGTTGGAGTGAGTTGTTCGGCGATGGGCGAGAGAGCCGGTGCCGGCGCTGGGCCGCTGGACTGTGCCGCCGGTCCTGGTGCGTGTGTCGGCACCGCCGTCGAAGCTGGTGGCTGGCAAGTGTCGGTCACCGTCTCACGGCCGGCGAGCGCTGCCTGGGCGAGGCCGACCCAGAGGCGCGCTGCACGCGCGCCGCCATTGCGGGCGCGCTCTCCCGCCGGTGTCGCCGGCGCGGGGCGTTCGTCGTCGAGTAGCTCCAGATGCTCGTAGGCGAGCGGATAGAGATACACGTGCGGCCACTCGGGAATCTGCGAAGTCGGACGCAGACCCACAGGTATCGCGTCCTTCGTCAGCTCGATGCCGACGAGGAAGAGCATCTCGCGCAGCTCGTCGCTGCTCACGCCTCGCCCGATCTTCAGCGCTCCGAGGTGGTGCCGGTGCAGCCGTTGCGCCAGTTCGCGCAGCACCGCGTTGTTCTCGTCGGTCGCGATGCCCTCGATCACGAGCTGCGTGTTCGCCACGCCTAACGACAGTGTGTCGCGCGTGTCGAGCAGGAGGAGCAGGCGGTGCTCGAGTCGCTCGACCGTCTTGGCGAGCATCGGGTGGCCGGCAGGATAGATGGCGAACTTCTGGAACGCGATCGAGAGCTCGATCAGGAACTCGGTGAGCTCGCGCGGCAGCGAGTCTCGCGCGGCGGTTGGGGGGGTCGAGTCCACGGCGGCGCCTAGGCGGTCACGAGCCCCACGACGCGGCCGGCCGTCCGCGCGAAGGCAGACGGGCCGTTCCGCGCGTACGCGCGTGAGCGAGGTCCGGTACGGTGTGCTCCAGAATGTCGGAAGCGCCCGGGCCCGAGGAGGTCGGTGAGTGGCATATGCGTTGCTCTTTCATAGACTCGGCGCGCGCGGTGCACGTCACCACTTGACGGGGGGACAGGATGACCTCAGGGCAGCCGGGCGATAAGGCAAAGTCGGGAGCTCGGCCCACCGGGATGGGCAGCGAGGCCACAGAGGGTGTGCATGGGGCGGGCGGACGGAGCGAGAGGGACCACAGCGGTGTGACCGCCGACCGCGCTGACGGCTCAAAGGGCCGAAAGGGATCAGAGCCCCTCGAGGAGGGTGCGCAGCAGCACAGAAGTGGGTACGGCGGCAGCGGTGGCACGCCCGTGACGAGCTCCGACGAGCGTGAGCCGAATGAGCCGAAACGTTGACGATCGCGTATCAAGCGATCACTTGGCTCTAAGTTCCAGCATGGGCTAACGTTCGCTGAGCGGACGCGTCCGCATAACGGCCCGCTAGGCGCCTCGCGCGGCAACCCCTCGCGCAAAGGGCAGCCTGGCGCGCATCTTTCCAGCCACCGACGGCGACCGTAACGACGACGACCGCGACCGTAGCCAGCACGGCCCGCCAAGCGCGCCACGAATTACGCGCGCGTCTGCCGCGTCGTTAGGACATCTTCATGACGAATCTCCAGTGACCAACTCATTCGGCGAGCAGGCTGGGAGCAATCCCTTCCTACAGCTGCCCGACTCGCCCGACGCGTTCAAGAACGCGCAATGGGATGCGATCACACCCTATTACGACGCTCTGGCCTCGGCGGAGCTCACGGACGGCCAGGTCCCACAGTGGCTCGCCGCCTGGTCGCGGCTCGACGCTCTCGTCGGAGAAGCCGCGACGCTGGCGATGATCGCCTACACGGCCGACACGGCGAACCCCGCGGCCGAGGAAGCGCATCTGCGCTTCGCGATGGAGATCTCGCCAAAGATGGATGAGCAGCAGGTGCGGCTCGCGCGCCGACTGCTCGAAACTGGCTATTCCGAGCCGGCGCTCAAGACGACGCTCGCCAAGTTTCGCACGGACGCCACGATCTTTCGTGAGGAGAACGTCCCGCGGTTCGCGCAGCTCGAGGAGATCGAGGCGGGATACGACAAGCTCGTTGGCGGGCTTTCCGTCGAATGGGATGGCGAGCGGAAGACGATCCCGCAGCTCCAGCCCTACATGCAGAGCACCGATCGCGCGGTGCGCGAGCGCGCGTTCCGGCTCGGGGCGGGCGCATACCTCGCAAAGCGCGACGAGCTCGCCGATCTGTTCGATCGTGCGTACATGCTCCGCCAGGAGGTGGCGCGGGCCGCCGGCTTCGCGAACTATCTGACCTACTCGTTCGCCGCGAAGTACCGCTTCGACTATACGCCGGAAGACTGCGTGCGTTTTCATCGCGCGGTCGAGGAGGCGGTGGTGCCGATCGCGGCGCGCCAGCACGGGTACCGTCGCGAGCGACTCGGTGTGGCGTCGCTACGGCCGTGGGACCTGTCGGTGAACCCCGATATGATGAGCCGCCTCGAACCGTTCGATGACGTCGCCGGCTTTCTCGCTCCCGCACGGCGAATTTTCAACCGTGTCGACGCGGAGCTCGGCGCGAGATTCCGCACACTCGAACAGGAGGCGCTGCTCGATCTCGAGAGTCGCCCCGGCAAGGCGCCCGGCGGCTACTGCACGACGCTCCACTGGCGCGGCCGCCCGTTCATCTACATGAACGCGGTCGGCGTACACGATGACGTGAGCACATTGGTGCACGAGGCCGGACATGCATTCCATGCGTTCGCGGCTCACGATCACCCCTATATCTGGCAGCGCAGCAGTGGTCACGAGGCGGCGGAGCTGGCGTCGATGTCGATGGAGCTGCTCGCGGGCCGCTATCTCGCGCGGCCGGAAGGCTACTACTCGGTGTCCGACGCGGCTCACGCCCAGATCGAGCATCTCGAGGATGTGCTCTACGCACTGCCGCACATCGCCTGCGTGGACGCCTTCCAGCACTGGATCTACACGAGCGGTGAAGGCGGCGACCGCGAAGCGCGCGACGCCGCATGGCTGCGAATTCGCCAGCGCTTCGAGCCGAGCGTAGACTGGAACGGTCTCGAAGCCGAGCGTGTCGCGCGTTGGCTGCGGCAGGCGCACATCTTCACGAGCCCGTTCTACTACATCGAGTACGGCATCGCGCAGTTAGGCGCGCTCCAGATCTGGCGCGACTCGATGCGCGACCATGGCGCCGCCGTCACGCGCTACAAGCGCGCCCTGGAGCTCGGCGGTACTGCGTCGCTCCCCGAGATCTATCGCACGGCAGGTGTGAAGCTCGTCTTCGACGCTGAGACGATGCGCGAGTTGGTGCAGCTCGTTGAAGAACGCATCGCGTCGCTGAGGAAGATGCTCGCGACGGGTGAGTTGCAGGCAGTTGCAGCAGCTAGCCGGTAGTACCGACACTACAACTGCAGCTGCAAGCGAAACTACTCAACGCGGATCAAGCGGATGAGTGCAAGTCAGTCGGCAATGCGTCGAGAAGCAGCTTTGGAAAGTACGTGAAGCCTCCCGATGCAGTATCAATAAAGCTCTTGCAGTTTCAATCAGTGAGGCTGTTGTCCTGATGCATTTGCATTTCACGCCGGCATCGACTGGTCCGAATCATCCTCTCATCCGCGTCGATTGGTTTCGTTTGCTGTTTTCTACCGGCTACCGTCTACCGGCTGCAGTTGAGGTACGAACCTGACGCTCGCCGTATAACCGTCGGTCGAGAAGAGGCTCGTCAGCAGATCGGCCGCGCTCTTCTCGGCGTGTGCGGTGACGTTGAGTGAGGTCGCCGAGCGCATGATCTGGCCGCGCGCGAGCCGCAAAATGTTGTCGCGGTCGGCGGGAGTGAATGGGTTCCACAGTCCGCCGCGCTCGTCGTAGGTCTGCATGTCGCTGATCTCCAGCGCCATGATCCCCGCTTTCGGCAGAGTGATCTCGATGCGCTTCGCCGCATCGTCGACCTTGACGTCCGCGCCGCGATTCATATCGATGCCGGCGAGCAGGCGTCCGGTGACGACGACGAGCGACTGCTTCGTCGAACCGTACCAGGTGTTCTTGTAGACCACGACGTCGCGAATCGTCGTCTCGCTGGTCACGAGCTTTGCGACGGCCCGCACCTTGTCGACGATCATCGAGTGCGAGACGGACGTTCGCTCGCGCCCACCGAGCAGATCGCCTATTACGCCTGCCTGCCGCCGCACTGCCGCGTACGCGAACGTAAGCAGAAGGACGAGGAGGGCTGCGACGAGCGCGAGCTTACGCGTCATCCGTTACGCACGTTCACGACTGAAGAGACTCTGAACCATGTCGCCGAACGTCATGCTCTGCATATCGCGGAACTCGCCGGCGTCGAAGAATACGCCATGGCAGGTGTTGCATTGCTCGTAATGGATGTGCGGTTGGCCGCGCACCGTCATTCGCGTCATGCGTTGCGCGCAGTACGGGCATTCGACCCGCTGCTGCTTGTTGTACTTCCGGCCAACCCCCGAGTCGCCGAGATCGAGCTTCGCGGCTGCCTTGCCGCGAACCTCCTGGTGCTCCAGCAGGTCGAACCAGAGGCCCTTGCACGACGTGCAGCGGTCGACGACCGCCTCTGGTGTCTTCACCTTTTCCATCACTGCCGAACACTTGGGACATTTCATGATCATACCTCGCGAAGCGAAGCGGGGCACGGCCGTGCCGTGCCCCGCTGAAGTTTACAGGTGGTTGCGCGCGAGCGGGGAGTGTTCGCGCCGCTCTTGCTTCAGACTAACCCACCATCAGACGACCGACCGTGTTCAGCATCACCGCGCCGGAGCGAGCGCGTCCTTCGCGTTGTTCGCGACGAGGATCTGCTGAGCGCGGCGCGCCATCCGTACGAACTCCGCCCGGTACCCGAACTCGTCTGCTCCCATCGAGCGCTCGGCCAACGCGATCACGTCCTCCATGTTCGACTTGCCCGCGTTTGGCGAGTGGCGAAGCAGCATGCCGAAGCTCGCGACAGCGGCGGCGAATCTGAATTCCGACGAAGGTGCCGCGTCAACGTCGCGCAACGGGTAGTCGATCTCGATGCTCTGTGCCGATGTCGGCGGCTTGTATCGGAGCGCGACGTGCAACAGCTCGTCGCTCGCGCGCACTGACGGCGTCGTATCGCGCGAATAGCGCAGCGGTTTCGATTGCCGAATCGTGACCGGCGACTTGGCGCCGACCGGCACGACCTCGTACAGCGCGGTGACGGAGTGGCCGGCGCCGATCTCGCCGGCATCCTTGGTGTCGTCCGTGAAGTCTTCGTCGCGCAGCATGCGATTCTCGTAGCCGATCAACCGGTACGCCGCGACACGGGCCGGATTGAATTCGATCTGCAGCTTCACGTCCTTCGCTACCGTCAGGAGCGTGCCTCCCATCTCGTGAACGAGCGTCTTGCGGGCTTCGAGAATGTTGTCGATGTACGCGTAGTTGCCGTTCCCCTTGTCGGCGAGCTTCTCCATCTTCGCGTCCTTCACATTGCCAGTTCCGAAGCCAAGCACCGTCAGATAGGCGCCCTCGGTGCGCTTCTGCGTGATGAGCTCCACGAGCTCGGCGTCGCTCGATGCGCCGACGTTGAAGTCGCCATCGGTTGCCAGGATGACGCGGTTATTGCCCTCACGAATGAAGTTCTGCTTCGCGATGTCGTAGGCGAGCCGGATGCCTGCGCCGCCCGCCGTCGAGCCGCCAGCGGACAGCCGATCGATGGCGTCGAGAATGATCTCCTTCCGGTCGCCAGCGGTCGACGGAAGAACGAGCCCCGCCTGGCCGGCGTAGACGACCATCGCGACGCGGTCCGACGGACGCAGCTCATTGACGAGCAGGCGCAGTGACTGCTGGACGAGCGGAAGCTTGTTCGGCTCGCCCATCGAGCCCGAGACGTCGATCAGGAACACGAGATTGCTCGGCGGCATCTTTGCCGCGGACATCCGGCGCGCCTGGAGCGCGATCCGCACGAGACGATGCTCGGGTTGCCACGGTGCACGCATCACGTCGGCTGTGACGGCGACTGGATGTTCGTTCGTCGGTTCGATGTACTGGTACGGGAAGTAGTTCACCAGCTCTTCGACTCGCACCGCGTCGCGCGGAGGAAGCGTGCCCGCTGCGAGGAAGCGGCGAACGTTGCTGTACGATGCGCGATCGACGTCGATCGAAAATGTCGAGCGAGGATTCGTGCCGGCAGCGAGAAAGGGATTCTCGTCGATCGGATCGTACGCCTCGGTATTGCCGCCGCTGTCCACGCGGGCGATGCTGTCCGTGAGCTTCCATGGCCTGCGCGACTCGCGGGCGTAGCCCGGCGACATTGTCTGGATG
>Ga0222622_10000396_pt1 | contig 15969 bp, 22 predicted proteins | sample PLM2_5_b1metaG_FD_177335 | JGI IMG/M metagenome (GOLD analysis project Ga0222622, IMG submission 177335) | Groundwater sediment microbial communities from an aquifer in East River, Colorado, USA - PLM2_5_b1 | ecosystem: Environmental > Terrestrial > Soil > Riparian zone | place: USA: East... | reverse complement strand
AATATCAGTTTTGCCTCTACATCCCCAATACCTAATGAACCCCACTCCATTATGAATTCACCATTCTTGTCAAATTTTTGGACTCTGTTGTTATCTATATCCATAACATAAATGAATTCGCCTGACGGGTCAGATGAAATTATTAAAAAAGTCAATAAAATAGCAGAGGATAATAAGATCAATATACGATATACCAGTCTCTTCGAACTAAACAAGATTTCGATAGATTCAAGGAAAAGTCTCAACAAACTCAAGGAAGAGGTATTGGACGAAAAGAAAAGGAAATGATGAATAAAATGAAAATGGAAAGAAACAAGAAATAACTTTGGTGCAAAATAATGAGGATGACAGAAGCAGAATCCCTTTCATATCTGAAGAAAAAGGGATTTCAAATATCTCCTGCTAAGTTTTACAGAATTAAGAAAGATATTGAGGGTACCAAGTTTGAAAGACTTTCCCGTATAGCGAACAGAGAGTTTGTAAGTCAGCATCTAGAGAGAATAGATCAGTTAGAACTTATCACTAAAGAAATTTGGCGTAACTACCACGAAGAAAAAGATCCCTATAAAGCAGTTCAAATCCTTTTAAAATTAGTTGAGATTCAGCCGTACTTATCCCAGTACTATGAAGCAACTGTATTAATAGCAAAGGAATACGGATATAAGCCAACAACTTGAATTTAGAAATATAACGTAAATAGTTAGAGATAGAACTAGAAATAATCTTTTTAATTATTATCCGTAACCAAACATGATTGAAATGCCAAATACAACTGTAAAAACATTGCTTGAAAACAGGATTGAGTTCAAATTCTATGCCGCCGAGAAACATTTGCTTCTATTAAGCGATTTGCAAGCCAAAGGACAGACTCCTAATACGCCTGAGGGTAGGTTAAGTTCGGAATTAGAAATAGAAGAGTTACTTTTCCATTTAATTGGCGCTATGGACTGTCTTCTTATTAGAATTAATGAAAGATTAAATTTAAAACTGGAAATTCGACAGGTAACCGCGATAAATGTATGTAAGAAATTGCGTTTGAAAAAAAGACATGACTTGATAAAGGAATTGTGGGATTTGTTGAATCCACGTAATCCTGTTCGTTCATGGTTGAAGATTCTGATCAACCTTAGAAATATCGGGACGCATAGAAGCATTATTAATGTCAGTTTCGCCGCAAGTAATACGCATATTACCTTAGTTGAGGATCGAGATTCTGAATTAGATATAATTCCGTATCTAGACGATCGTATTCAAAGAATGAGGAACTTGATTGATAATATCATCAACAAAGAACCGTTGCTTAGAAGAAAATATCCAGCAAAAAAGAGATGGACTAAATAATTTGTCTGTGGCATTGTTATTTATTTATGATTCTATACAAGATATCAGCTGCGTTTGACCGCTTGCTAATTCTCGTTTAATATCTTCATATCGCTTAGACATAGAATCGAAAACACCTTTCACATTATCTTCTCCATGCTGATTTATTTCCAATTCAATATCTTTATATGGGTTTTGTTGTTTACGTTTACGTTTCTTATTTCTAGTTCCTTTCTATGGACTCCTAAAACTTGCCAATTTAAGATCGCGGTGATTTTAGGAAACTACAACAGATTTCGGGCATAATTCTATCATAAGAATCTGTCCTGAACATAAAAATATGTTATCGAATCTACATGTTGTAGTTTCAAAAGGCTATGTTGCTATTCCAGAAAAGTATGGTAAGTTAATTACTAGTCTAAGAACAGCTTGGGCTCTTGAACTATCCCTTGATAAAGAACAAACTAGTTATGATGATTTGCTAGATGCATTAAGATTAGTACTAGAAGGATTTGAATTTAAGTAAAGAATACTTAAAAACAGTAATGCACTTGAACAGCAAACGAAAGAACAAGAAGAATGGGATTTTATTAATTTTTCATCATTCAATGGGAATAGAAAATAACCTTTAACTTGTCAACAAAGCCAACAGGGAAACTATCATCGTCAATTCCCCCATATTTTTGAATGGGTCAGCGGCGAATGCGTTTGTTGTACTTGGGTTTGTTGCACTTGCACCAAATACCGTTCCGATCAACAGAACTATTGAAAGAAGAAGTAAGGTATAAATTCTGCATTTTTTACATTTTATACCTGCCATTGTGGAGTTTGAAGAGACTGAACTTATAGCATAACAATCGACCTAGCGGAAGGGAGGAGACTAGTTTTTTTACTATTTGATTATATTGCGTCAACAATCTCATGCTCAATTTTGGAAATTTTGCATCATCATTTTAGAGAACTCTTCTTCACACATACTTCTTTTGGCTTCCATCAGCGTTTCTATATCCTTTCCAGCTAAATATTTGTGACTAGGAGTTTCATTTGTAACAGCATTAAGCACCACTTTTGCTACAACATCAGGAGAAGAGCCATTCTTTAACAAAGGTTCAAAGCCTGCCGCCATTTTTTGTATGATTTGTGAATATGGAGAATTCGGATCTTGGGATTTCTTGGCAGCAACTATATCGTTATAAAAGTTAGTTCTAATAACTCCAGGTTCTACCAAGACCACTCTAATTCCAAATGGTTCTAACTCATATGCCATAGATTTACTCAAACCCTCAATTGCATATTTCGTACTTACATAAGCAGAACTTCCAGGAATGCCACCCATGGCTACCGTACCCGAACTAATATTTACGATGATACCAGATTTCTGATTTCTCATGATGGGAAGCACCGCTTGAGTTACTCTTATGAAACCAAACACATTGGTTTCATACTGATCCTTTACCTCTTCCATTGCAAGGTCTTCAAAAGCACCAGTAAGTCCATAACCTGCATTATTAACCAATACATCTATTCTGCTAGCTTCGGCTGTTATGGATTGTATTGCATTCTTAACTGACAGATCATCTGTAATGTCGAGTTGTTTAACGCGTATAGGCAAGCTTTCCTTAGTTGCTATTAATCTCATATTGTCACTTTTGTTAAGGTTTCTCATTGTGGCATATGTAATGAAACCATTCCTCGCCAAGAATAGAGATGTTTCATATCCTATGCCACTTGAGCTACCCGTCACTACAGCTATTTTTTCCTGTTCTCCTGTCATATTTTTTGTCGGCATAGATAGGATCTCTTTCCTATTATTATCCTTGGTGGTAGTATCGCTCCCAATATTGGAAGCTGTCCTTATATTTGTGCGCGATAAAGAAATGGCGAAAGTCCTTATTATTTTAACAGTATAATGGAACCCCTTATCAAATAAATTACAAGGCGTCATATGATAAGTTTGACTGATATCTAATTTCTATACGTTACATAATTTATTCATTATAACTTTTTTAGCGGTACTTGTACGATGAGAATTCAAACAGTCGTTTACCTTACAAAGTTTATCAGGGGGTACCATAACGGTTTCAATAACTGGTTTACCGCTTCGAATATTCATTCGGACCTGTCACTATGCACATTTGACTTTGCATTCTAGGGAATTCGCCACTACTCGTGCATAGCCAGGCCATAACTCTGAGAAAGAATTCGGTTATTCCTAGACCAGTCGCCTTCTTTATCCGGAGGTGTTTATCTTTAAAGTCATGATTAAGTGGATTGTTTACTCCCCTTGTAAACAAGGAATTGCTGAAGAAAGACAAATAATGATAATAACTCATTCGTCCATTTTTTCCGACGAAGTTTTTAATTCTGTTTTCTATTATTTTTATTCCCTTATTAAGAAGTAAATTTTTCTGCTCTGAATTTTGAAATGCATTACCATTTGTGCATACAATTAAGTCTTTAGACCAATTATAAATAGTCTGGATGAAATGAAAACCCTGAACTTGCTCACCTATTATGACAACTAAAGGTTTGTCCCTTAATTCCCATCCATCACAGTAAGGGCAATGAAATAAACTCTTTCCGTAGTAGTCAGAAATATTTTCTATACTTGGTAATAGATCTTTTAAACCTGTAGAGATAATTATGGCCTTGGATTGATAAAGTTCATTTTCTGACGTTACCAATTCAAAATTCTCAACTTTGATTACTGAAGTTACTTCTTCTTTCACATATTTAACAGATGGATATTTGCCTATTTCGTTGTGAGCAATTTCTCGGAATTCTTTAGGTTTTATTCCGTCTCGTGTAATAAATCCATGGGATTCTTGAGTAACGGCATTCCGAGCCTTGTTGTTGTCAAACAAAATTACATTTCGTTTAGCGCGTCCCAAGATAAGGGCAGCATTCAAGCCTGCAGGACCCCCACCGATAATAGCGCAATCAAACACCGTATCTATTCGATTCCAATTATATCCTTTAGATGTTTATTTTACTTTCGCCAAACATTTCATCAAGGCAAAGAATACCAAAATCTTCTGGAAGAGGAAACGCAGAAGCGGAGAGATTTCATGAAGCGGATAATAAAAGAATGAGAAAAGATATGCTAAAAGTTCTTGTGGAAGATAGTATGTCTCCATACAGCGGATCATGCCCAATACTGCAGTATTTCGTCATATAACGACTGTAATTTTGCTTGAAAGAAATTTTACCCCAATTACCTTCCAGAAGAGTCTCACCATGAAATGATATCCGGTGTTCGGTTATCTTCGAACGGCTCGCGTCTCTATAACTGCATATAGGACACTCATAAAGTGTCGATTGAATGGGGTATTTTTTCTTTCAAACTAGCCGAGTTGACCTCTGGCTCATGATGTTCCCCCAGTTTGGAGAATTCGCCATCCAAGAACGAGTCGAACTGCGACTTTAATGTAATTACCTATTCTTCTGTCTGAGTTTTAGTTTCAGGCATATCCACAAGACCGATGGCCTTTAACTCCGTCATGGTGGCCCTCGTTTTTTCTTGATTAACGATCCTTTAATAACGTATTTGGAAACAGAACTTGCTACAACTTTAGGAGGTAAACCGATTTTTGAATTATATTCCCAGAAGGGTAAGAGCAGTAAAACAACTCCATTTCAGAGTAAGTTAAATATAACTTTATTAGTTCCTGAAGACTGGGAAGTTGTTAAAGACAATTATTCTGGTCACAAGAAAATTGGATCCTTTCGCATAAAACATAGGTATTTTAGACTAAATGATATTCATATCATTAAAAATAAAACATCAGCTCAAATTCAGACATATGTTAATTCAATAAAACAGGAGTTGGAATTATTGACGGAACAAATATTGAAATCTGCACATTAATTCAGGATATATCGAGTGCTCAGAGCCAAAATGAAATGTGGCGCGGAAGGGCGTGAAAAATTAATAAGTAATTAGATATTCACCCATAACTTATTAAATTGGATTCGTATTGTTAACAACCTTAGTCCCGATGGGCCCGTACTAATATAAGTGCTAACCAAAAAAGCTGATTGTCCAAAAACTTGAAAAATCGGCAGGGTGATATAAAATATGTTGTGGGGGAATTGAGTGCGGGGAAATTAGGAGAATTAATTTCATCATTCGATAAAGACAGAAATTATTTTGGGCCGTATAAAACATCTGAAGAAGAGAAGGTTAAACTAAGAGCAAAATTTATTTCGGATTTTCCTCGCGAGCAGATTTTGGACATGGATATTGAGGATTATGTTTTTGGAAAGATTGATCCTAAGACCGGAACTTCTAATGACTCTACCTTCCGCCACAGATTAGAATTTGAAATGGAACGTTTTGGTGGTATTAGAGGAACACCAGCTGTTAAATTTGGAATTTATTATGATAAGAAAACACAGAAGTGTGTTTACAATCAAAAAAAGTATAATTCTCCTGAAACAGCATTTGAAGGAATAAAGTCTGAAATTCGTAATATACTTTATAAGATCAAAAGTGACCACACGGGCTACAAGTCTAAGACATTTCCTGCTTACTGAACATTTCATTATACCTTACAACGTTCTTCAAGAAGCTAACAATTTGTTGTTCTTCAAATCCTAATTCAACCAAAAAATAGATTCGTATAAATAAATCTAATTTCATATTTATTTTAAATAATTCTAGACTTTTTGCAGCTTTTTCTTTTAAATCGGGGTTGTAATGGGTAGTATAATTTCTAGTCTGGGTTACCTTAGAAACAAAGGAATCTACTTCCTCTTTATTTTTGAAGAATTTTGCTATCACTGAGTTTATCTTTACAAGATCTTTTATTCTCGCTCTAAGGGGAATCCCATTACTAAATTCGAGTGCTCTTGATATCCATTCTTTATATTTTTCAGGTGCACAATCTTTGATTAGTATTTTCAATTTCTCAAATTCACTCTTTTCAAACTGGACCTTTTCGGGATACTTTGTTCTGTGATATACTTCTAAAGATTTAATTAAACTTGAAAAAGTATGGTACGCATTCAAATTTCGATCCCTCACTACGCCAAAAAAAAGTTGCACTACAGATTCGAAATTTTCTTCTATTTCAAACCACTTTTTAAAAAATAGGTCTAAATCGGGTTCAATTATTCTAAATGGGATAAGATCATCAATTGGAGCGATAGTAGGCGTTTCAAATATCTCAGTGTTTTCTAACAATGCTGGAAACAATTCAAGTTCTAGGTATTTAGTTTCATTGTCGAGTTTGTAAATATGAGAATTATGAGTTGCCTTTATGGATAAAAAGTAAACTGGAATTCCAATTGACAACGAAAAGAAATTGATCTACTTGTTTAGTATCGTAAGGTACTTATCAAATGTTTCAGTACCCACAAAAGTCAATTTCACATCAAAATGTTGTGAAACTGAAAGATCCAGAGGTTTATTTTCGCCGGTGATTCTATCAGAATGTATATTATAGGTGGGAATGAATTCGAAGAGTAATTCAGAGCTAATATTAGACTTAATTGGTTCTAAACTCTTGATTAATATTTCATAATTGTTAGCATTTCTGCGTTCTTCTATTCCAGATTTGTTTATCCATTGATCTATAAATGAAATGCGTGCCTTGACGCTTCGGAATTTTATCTCTTGTTGTGTATTTACTAGAAGTCCCACAATTATCATTTGAATCCAATAAGTGGAGGAGAACACGCCATTTGCGAAGGATGTCTTAGTCTCTATACAATTACACAGTGTGAGTTTCTTTCCATCTATAGTAATTCCATGAATAATGTCTCTTTTATCAACGATTTTTCCAACTTCCGTGCCTTCTTTGATTAAACCAATCAATTTCAAATAACCTCCTTCTGATGGATTATATTCCAAAGTACCTGAGAATGTTCTCTCCTCGTTGGGTAGTTTCCAGTGTCCTTCTGATGAAAACGATTCAAGCATGGATTGAATCAGAAGCAGTGAGATAAATTTGTATAAGGCGAACTGTATTCGGATACCAGACTATCTGATAATTTCAATAGAGCTCATATGGAATTTGGCGTGAAATTCCACATGGCTCCCACCGAACCCGTGTAAATAATTACATGTAAGGATGATTCAACTTACAAACATGATCTTCAAAAAAGAATTGAATTAATAAACTGGGTTTTAGACAATATGAAAGATCAGGATATTTTTATTTGTGAAATTATAGAAACTAGAATGAATGAAATTATAGATAAAATAAACCATATGGATTCTATAATAAAAGCCGATCCATTACATAATGAATTAAGAATTCAAAATTGGATTTTATATCAAGTTTGTAGTAACGAGATACCTTAAATACTGCCCTCAGGAATAACCTATCGTAACCATTTTTCGATCACTTATTTCCCGATAACTGTTTGGAATGTTACTATTCCTCGTATGTGTTTGGTGCGAGCAGTAATCCCTACCGAAATAGCACCCGTGAGCAATCCTTTAAGGATAATGAGGAATTTTTTCATTGGTATTATTTATGGCTGACACGATATAGGTCCTTATCAGCTTAGCTTATGATTTATCAGGTCTGGATTTAAGTTATGATATTCAAATCTTAACTCAATATTTGAGTCCGATAAATGCATAGTGAATTAAGAATTCTAGATTGGATTTTATATCAAGTTCGTAGTAACGAAATAAAAAAGGACATGACTTGTAGATAAAGAACAGACTTCTTATAATGATTTGTTAGATGCATTACGCTTAAGTCGAAAGGGATCATAATAGAGACAGAAACACAATAACTTTAATTGTAGCACAAATAGCGAATATCTTGATAAACTTCCAAGAGATTAAATCATGATCTTTTATTGGTTGCTGTACAGGATACCTATTAAATGGAACGACTTGAATAATACCCTTACCTAATTTATATTGAGTTTTCATTTATATCAAAAAAATAGGAGAGGTTAGTTCCCGCCTACAGTATAATTATACCTTGTCTTTTTATCGTTATAAGTACCCCGAATTAACTCTTTACAGTCTTTACATACTTCGAAATTAGATTTATTATTTGTCTCATATCTCTTACTGCAAAAAGAACAATTAGCAACTATCATTTTATTTTATCCAAGTTATGATCGAATTCCTTATGCAAAGATTCACAGATATTAATATATACCTGTTTCTGTATTTAATCCTAGTAATATGATAGGGAACCATTTGCTATTGAAAACATCAGATAGTATTTGTTTCATTTTTATCAATCTTTTGTTAAAGTCATTATTTGATTGAATACATTACTATATGATGTCATTTGAAATCCCTGTGATTTGTAGTAAGTTACTGCCTCAGTAAATAGCGAAGTACTGCAATTGTCAGACTCTTCTAATACGACTTGCTCAGATTGCCACATAATAATACAAGGCATAAATTTTGTTTCCGATTCTGTTTGACCATATACCAATTGCATTGAAAGAAAAACAGCTATTGTATAAGCCGTTAATATCACAGGTATCAATAATATACCAAGTCCAACAATAAGATATTTCTTGTCAGTCATTTTAAAAGATCTCTCAATATCTTTAATCTAGGTTCAAATTGTTTATGCAAAGATTCACAGGTGTTAATATATACCTGTTTTTGTATTTCATCGTATTGTGGATATTTACTAAGTTGTTCCTGTACACAGAATTGATGTACTTCATATGGTTCTGGTATTTTGTTTGGATCTGGCTTAATTGGAGTTTACAGGTCCAAAACCTGTATTTTTTGCCTCTGGTGTATTCGAACCTTCTGTATATGCCCAACTGTCAGGTATCTTGATTGAAAAGTACGGGTTTCCTACATTGTCGTTCTCATTTTTAGTAGCATTCGTAGTATCCAGTAGGGCCGAAGAACCTTCTGTTAACTTAGTAGTATTCCACAGGCTGGTGGAATTCTCTGTTAGGTTACCAGTAGTAGCAGAAAGGCTCGCAGACTTATCCGTTAAATTGCCGATCACCCTAAGAGTATTATTCTTTGCATCATATATTCCGGTGTTATCGAAGACCCACGACCTACCATCAAATTTATTGGATATAATGCTGTTAAGATTAGCATTATGACAGTAATAAAGTTCTTGCCCGTTCTTTTCGACAATATCGTCAACATTACAATATATGTTCGCACTATACTGTTCAACAAGTTCTTTTTTCTTTGGTCCTAAATCAGCATGTGTTATATTATCTTGTAGTTTAAAGTCAACGTTAGAAATAATTAATGTGCTTTCTGGAATGTCAGGTGGACTAAAGTAAGTGTATTTATCTTTGTAGTCAATTTTACATTGCAACGATGGACATATCTCCTTATAACTTTCACTATTACCTTGAATCTCAAACTTCGTAATGTTTAGATCTGGCCCAGAATACCGAAGGGGGGTGTTAATGGGAGCGGTACCGGCAGCATTTACTTTGGCCTCCAGATAAAAATCTGATTGGGCATTGACTGTGTTCACTAAAAGACTCAGTGCTGCAACCAATAATATTGAACTTAGGATTTCTTTATTCATTTTATTTTATCAATCCCTCTTTGACGCACGTTTTAAGTAAATCTTCTAATTCCGAAGTTTCTAGAATATCAGTATTTAACGGTACTGATCCAATCCCTTCAAGATTAGTATTTAGACAAGTTGTGTTTTGCATTCTTTGAATCAATTCTACTCTATATTGTTGGTTTATAGCATTCTCTTTTTTGGTATCTTCTATTAATTTATCAACCCTTGAATCACTAGTATTTTGACCATGAACGACTTGAATGCTAATAAAAACCGCAATTGTGATCACTATTATAAAAATAATAGTTTGCTTAGCAATCATTTGCTTATTCATTTTATTTGATCTCCTCAAAACTGAGTTTAAAAGAAATGTTATCTTGCAATTGATCAACTATCTTCATAGTAGGAACAAAAATGCTAAGGATTATCATCGCTAGCATTCCCATAGATTACTTCTTGTTGACAATCTCCTTCGTGCCATTCTCATAAATTAGTGTTTTGTTCACAATATGACTGGTTCCATTTTCATCTACCGCCACTTCAATGTCTACATTAGGAATATTTTCTAGTGCTTTACTTAGATTGTTTATACCTCCTATCATCTCTTCAATTGATACTTCTTTTGCATTTGTATAATCAGATCCTTCTGCTTTTACTATGAAGTCTGTCTTCGGATCATTTTTTGTTAGGTTGGAAGAACCACATTTTATACAGTAAAACTTTATTTGATTAAAATTTTCTAACATTATTTTCAATTCCTTGTCGTGGCATTCCTTACAATAAAGCGTCTCCCCTTCATTTAACACTTTAGCCCTTATGTCAGTATATTTACCACAACTACTACATGTATCTTTTCCAAATGCCATTTATTAAAAACCCTCTTTGAGTTTGAATCGCTCATTTTCCGCATTTTCCAATCCTTCGACAAGATCATGACAAATGTTTGCCACGTGTCTAAGGAGTTCTTTTGTTGATTCAGAATAATCCTCTCCTGACTTTTCTACTATGGAATTAACATCAAGATCGACTAATACAAAACCAAGTTTATTTACACTATAAAAAAGAACGCATGCTCTTTGAAGATCCTCAGGTTGGGCGTATTGTTTATTTTTTATGGCGGATGATAATAATTCTCGCACCTTATCATATTCTTTTTCTGATAACTCCCTTACGTCCATGAAGCCATAATTAGCCCGATAACTTAAAACCTTTTTTAATTAGTTATAGCCTTTTGATCACAACCTAAAAAAGAGAATTTACAGACCCTATTTGATAAGACTTGTTGTTACCACTTATCTTTGAAACAGAAGCTTGATGCGAAAAGATCTGATGACTGGGCTTTATTGCACTCTTTATGATTTGGTAAGCAAACTATAATTTTCAAGTTCGCTGCGCCACTTACCTACCTCGATTATTGAATGACTCTGACTTATTGCTAGTATGCGCGCTCAAATTTTGCCTGCTGTACTTCCATTGAGTGACTTAGGAGGTAATTGTTCAGGCATAGTTGTATTCAGGTTACTTGTTTTGTTTGTGATATTGGAATTTAGAATCGTCATGTTTGATGCATTGGTTGTCTGATTTATGCTCGAGGATAAAGACGTATTTGATGTCTCCTCTGAGGAGTTGATAACAGGCGATATTATGCCACCACTACTAGTAGAAAATACCTGTAAGCCAAAAAATCCATATTTTGATTGGTCCGTGTTCGTTACCAGCGCATTGGATGAGCTGGATCCAATTTCTCATTCAGAAAATCAACAAAGTTAGTCGCAGTTACTATTCCTACTGTTTTGCCATCTTCTTTAACTATAAGGTGTCTAACCTTATTCTGTATCATCACATTTGCAGCCGTTTTCCACAGATAAATTAGGTTCTATCGTAGACAGTGGAGAGGTCATTAGATGGTGTATCTTGTATTCCTTACTTGGGAAATCATGAATACACACTCCCCTTGTGATATCTCGCTCAGTAAACGATTCCTATTGATTGTCCATCTTCATCGATTACTACTAGGGAACTTATGTTCTTGTCTAACATCTTCTTTGCGGCATCTTTGGCGCTTTCATATTTTCCAATAGTTTCTAATTTGGTTGACATTATATCGCTTATTCGCTGTGTCACAGAAGTTTGTAGTATCAAAGTTTAATATATTTTAATTCACTAGTTCTTAGGCCGTCGGGGTTCACGCTGTTAACAATTCGGGTCCATGTCGTATTTAACTTTGAATTTTTTCCAAGTGTAGTCCGAGTGACTTGACACTTATTAAAAATAATAAATTAAGTTCTAAAACTAATTTGATAAATGCCATTATATTACAACCTAAATTAAGCTGTTACCATCTATTTCTTCATACGTAAAGAACTGTCAATGAGATGCTTCACCTACGTGTTTGGTCAATTCGTCTTCAGATTTAAATGACAGATTACAGAGGTCACAGCGAAATGATTTAGGAAAATTTGGATCCAGCTTTGCTACGGCCTCATAACTAGGTAACAAATATTTTGACGGAGCTAGTGGCAGTGGCAAATATGTTGTGCTATAATATGGGTAGTCCTTAACATAGTAATAATTCGGATCAGGTGTTCTATCTCGCTCATAGTTTTCTTTAATAAACTCCTCAGTTCGTTTAAGCCATAGGACATGACCGTCCCAACCTTCAACCGCAGTTACTGGAATATAATAATAATGGATATTGATATATCCTCTTTTCACAACTATAAAATTTCGGTTAACAGCTTCAATGTCTCCGATGTCAATATCATCAGACGTATGGACTGACTGATCTATGAGGTCAATCCATTGGGTCTCAGGTTTAATTGGATCCATTAGTCTCTAAAGCTCGCTAAACTATTAAAGACTTGTAACAATGATGAAATAAACTGTTAATTGTTTTAAGGATGTCTCACACACACATTAGTAAAACTCGGAAATCGTTAATCTGGTATCTACTAATCTATTTATAGGCCTACTAAGAATGAGAATACTTTTACGTCAATTCCGCCCGCTTTTGCGATTTCTATTACTTCTCCTGAGGGATCCCCGTAAATTGTCACTAAATAGGGAGTTCCGAATTTTCCAAAAATTGCAGCTGCTGATTCCCTAAGATTAAGCTGATGTGCCAGGGCAGCTTCAGAGCTTTCAAATATCTCTCTGATTTCACACTCAGTCTTATCACTGCTAAGAAACCAGTCGCTTTGAAGAGTTCCTCTATCTTTTTTCTTTACTTGCTTGATGTAATCTGTCGCTGCTTCCTTGAATTCATCCAACATAGCATATGGAATTTTTATCATGGCGCTAGCTTGTATTTTGGACATTGTTTCTCTAGAAATAGTTGAACTACTTAAAACTATGTGTTTTCGTCATAGGGCTAACTATTCTTAAACGACATTAAATAATTAAATTTTAAACCTTTTATTGTGTACTATTTAAGGTATCAATTTTATTACTAACCGGTTTGGATGCATATTGTTAACAATTCGGACCCAAATCGAAGACTTATGGCTGAATATTTAGCCGGATAATTTTCTAAGATCACTTATATTATTTATGATCTCTCTAATGCTCTGTGATTTGTATATAGTTGGAAGATTTTGTTTTCTTGACTGATCTTATCGGTATTACCGCGGGGATTTTAGTCCTATCTTCCTTCATTCCTCAACTACATAAGGCCTATAAAACAAAAAGGATGTCAGATGTTTCAATCTATTTGATGGTTCTTATAGCAAGTGGAATGTTCTTATGGGTGATATATGGTATAATAAGGAAGGATCCTGTAATAGTTGGCACGAATGCTTCGGGGTTTATTCTGAATATTATTCTCATAATATTAAAATTAAAGTACGATAAGCTGCATCAATAAAACTATATATGAAATATTATAATGCAGTTGTGAAGTATTATTAATTATAAAGCTCAATAACTAGTATATGAAGTGTGTCGTCCTATTTGTTTCCGTTATTGTTATATTATCATTACCAAGTTTGGGTTTTTCTCAGTCTACAATGAACTCGACAGGAGGTGATAGAGAAGTGAAGTTAGCTTCTCCTATTATGCAAAAGGTATCCGATAAAGGAACATATTTAGTAGCTATAAAATCCGGGCAGTCATCTCTTCCTACAGGATTAAATATAGAGATAGTTTTCCTAAATAAAACATCTCCACACCTGAATGCCCCACCTCCAAATGCCGAATCCAATTTCTCAAGCACAGAAACTAATACAAGTAGTGGTTTGGTAATACCTTCTGTAATTGAAAGAACCATTCCTGTGAAAAGTTACGATGTTATAATAAATTCAGGTGACGGAAAAGAGATTTGGAAGAAAACTAATCAAGTTCCTCAGGGAGGCCGTGGACCTCAAACTATTGTTTTGAAAGATTATGATATTGGAAATGTGAGCATAATTATCAAGAATATAGTTGCGGATCCAGCAATAGCGAATATATTAAACAATCAAAAGGTAAATGGCTCTCAAGTACTGGCCGGACTAGACCAAACCAATTCCAAACCTCCAGTTGATTCCGTTAAATTTGAAACAAGTATTGTAGTATTGTAGTAATTTGATATTATTGAGATGATCCCATGATGTTGTTGGAAGTTGGAAGTTGCAGTCCATCTGGAAACTGCATGTTGTAGTGTGGAGTTTGGAGCGGCTTCTGGTCCTAGATATGAGTATTCTGGGTATTTTGCTTACAATCGGGTTTGTTATATTTTTAGGTAGTATAATGTCAGTAAGCAATGTATTATTAAACTGGCTTTAAGATTCATCCAAGTCCAAGTCTCGAAATTGGTTGCAATCACAGTTGGGCCATAAGTGAGTTGAGTCCTGGTCACGCAAGTCATTTTTATTACTTGCTCGTTGATGACGGCAAAAAGCAAAAATGGTCTTGGGCGATAACGTCCGTACCCGTGTTCACCAGACCTTATATTGCTTTTAGGAACGTCAAGTTATAAAGAGTTAAAGCTGTTAAATAGTTTTATGACAATAGGAGATTATGTCTAACTCAACCCCACTATCCAATACGATGTATGATATTTTGAAGGTCATGGGTAAAGATGCAGAATTTCTTTACGATACTATTGACGCATACATAAAAGATGCTGAAAATGCAAAGAAACCGGAACTGGCTGATACCTGGAAAAAAATAAAAGCTGATAGGTTAAATCATGTAAATATGTTAAAAGATGCTCTCGAAAAGGAGATTCATGGCAGCTAGTCGGTAGTTACTTTAATTACGACAAACAGACTATAAACTGAATAATGATAGAACATGCAAATTTCGTTTGAATGTTCATACACTAGGCTGTGGGTCTGTTAACATGGACCGTCATAAGGGCCCATCAGTTTTCTAGTAGAATCTTACAGAATTAATATATATTTATGATAAGTGCTAGTACCTGCCTTATAACACAACTGGTGGACTCCGGTCTTTTAACCATCATGCATAGGGTCCACCAGTTTTCTAATAATTCTTGAATTATTAGGAAACGTAAACTAACTGAACCGGGTGAAAGTGAAAACCATCTATAAACTCAACCCATTTTTTATTTATAATAAAAAGCGGAAGCATTTTCAATAGATAGCATAATTGAGAGCAAGTTTGGATACTCTAATTTGTGAATGATATTTGATACTATTTATGAACTCAACATTTATCGATCTCTATGTCTCATTGTTAATGATTTACTTCCATAACCCTTCTCACTTGACTAGTTTGAATTGCATTAGCGCTTTTTTGTTGTACTACTTTATTACTTTTGTTGATCTTTATGTTTCAGATGGTTCAAATCAAAATAAAAATGAATATTGGTGATTTATTTTTGGTCACGTTGTTGTCAGTCATTTTGGTAATAGTGTATTCAACGGAAAATAACTTATCCCAATTCTCTGCTGGTGCCTTGCCGGCTTATGATAAGGGTAAATATTTTGTAAATATACAAGATGATTCTGAGAACGAACTGGGAGCACCCACTTCCTCGCTCGGTCAAAACTCAACAACTGGGAGTACAAACCAAACTGTGAGCGGTCTAACGGATGACAGCACTACAAATGGTGCAGTGAGTAATGATACTGGCGAAAATAATGGTGCACAAGGCCCTACAAACTCATTGGATGAGGGTACTACAAATGGTGCAGTGAGTAATGATACTGGCGAAGAAAATCTAAAT
>Ga0222622_10000394_pt1 | contig 16019 bp, 13 predicted proteins | sample PLM2_5_b1metaG_FD_177335 | JGI IMG/M metagenome (GOLD analysis project Ga0222622, IMG submission 177335) | Groundwater sediment microbial communities from an aquifer in East River, Colorado, USA - PLM2_5_b1 | ecosystem: Environmental > Terrestrial > Soil > Riparian zone | place: USA: East... | reverse complement strand
GACGATCCGCGCCTGTTCCTGTTCTTCCCACACGATCGCCGTCGGGTTGCGGCTCACCGGGCACCCTTTGCAAAGAGAACGACCTTGACCGTGTCGAACAGGATGGTCAGATCGAACGGAATCGACAGATGTTTCACGTAATACAGGTCGTAGCGCAGCTTCTCGAGCGAATCCTCGAACGACGCGCCATAGCGATACTTCACCTGCGCCCAACCGGTGATCCCAGGCTTCACCGCATGGCGCTGTTCGTAGAAGGGCACCTGTTCGGCCAGCTGATCGACGAAGAAGGGCCGCTCGGGCCGCGGGCCGACGAAGCTCATGTCGCCGCGCAGCACATTCCACAGCTGCGGCAGCTCGTCGAGTCGTGTCTTGCGGATGAAGCGGCCGACGTGCGTCACCCGATCGTCTTCCGCGCGCGCCCAGATGGGCGTGCCCTGCTCGGCATCCTTCCGCATCGAGCGGAACTTGTTGAGCGTGAACACGCGGCCGTTCTCGCCGACGCGTTCCTGCCGGTACAGCACGGGCCAGCCTGATTCCAGGGAGACCGCGATGGCGGTGAGCAGCATGAACGGCAGCGCCAGCACGAGCCCGACCAGCGCCAGCAGTACGTCAAACAAGCGCTTGGATCGCCGCGTCCATCGCGAGGCGCAGTAGTCGTCGGAAAAAATCAACCAGCTTGGCCGGAGATCTTCGACCAGCAGTTTTCCGGTGAGGCGCTCGTAGACGGTATTGACGTCTTCGACCCGGATGCCGCGCAGCTTGCTGCGCAGCAGCGCTCGTACTGGCAGTCTTCCGCGGCGGTCGGACATGCCGATAATCAACCGATCAACCGCGTGGCGCTCGATCACGCGTTCGATGTCATCGGACGTGCCGACCACGCGCCAGTCGCCGATTTCCACCATCACCCGGCTCGGGTCCTCGTCGATGAACCCGACGATGTCGTAGCCGAAATCGTCCTGCGCCTGGATTTGACGCGCGATCGTCTGTGCCGTCGCATCGGTGCCGACGATGAGCACACGCTCGCCAAACGATCGGAGCCGCGTGAAGTGATTGAAGACGAGCCGCCAGGCGAGAATGCTGGTCAGGAATATGGCGAATGCCGGCAACGATGCGCCGTCGGCGACCACCAGCGACGGCATCATCAGATACAGCAAGGCAATGAGAATGAGGGCGGAGCCGACCGACTGCAGAAGGCGGATGAAGACTTCACGGGTCGTTCTGACGACCGTCAGGTCGTAGAGATCGTTGTAGTACAGACAAAGCATGCAGAGCGCGCTCACCACGGCGCCCTTCCACACCGACGTGGTGAGGTCGTCGGCCGGGCTGTAGTGGTGAAGCACAAAGCCCATCGAACCAGCAATGAGCAGCAGTTCCCCCGTGAACACCGTCAGGTGCCGCTGCGACACGTACCGGTTGAAGAGGCGAATCGGACCCACGCGTTATGCCCCGGCCGTCCACGCGTATGCGCCCGGGTAGGCGTTGACCGAGAGGTCCACGTCGTTGAGAACGAGTCCGGCAATCCGTTCCCGTTCGACGCCTTCGAGTGCGTGCTCCAGCGCTGGCCGCGACGTCACGCCAGCGCGCACGACGATCAGGATGCCATCGGCAATCCGCGCCAGGACGTGCGTGTCGGCGAGCGTCACCGGGGGCGAGTCGACCACGATTCGATCGAACCGCGTGCGAAGCGTGTCGATCAGGCGCGCCATCATCGACGAACCGAGCAGCTCGGCGGACCGGCCCGTGGCCTGACCGGCAGGAAGCACAAACAGGTTCTGCCCGGGCGGCTGCACCAGGACGTCCTCGAGCGGAGACGATCCAATCAGCACGTCGACGAGCCCGCGTTCCGGCGAGATACCACAGAGGCCGGCCAGTGTCGGGCGCCGCATATCGGCTTCGACCAGCACGACGCTATGGTTGAAATCCTGCGCCATGGTGAGCGCCAGGTTCGCGCTGGTAGTCGTTTTGCCGTCGCCTGCCCCCGGGCTGGTGACCAGCACGAGCTGCGCCCGTCGTCCGCGATCGCGTCCCTCGAGCCGCGTGCGCAGCAGCCGGTACTGCTCGGCGGCCGACGACGAGGGATGTGTCGCGGCGACGAACAGCGGGCTGATGTGCGGCAGTTCCGCCGATTCCGCGTCAGTCGCTTCGACTTCAGCGGGCCAGACGCGATCGACTTCGGGCGACACGGGTCTGGCCGACGGCGGCGCCTCGTAGTGTGTGGTGACAGGTCGGGCCGTATCCTCCCGTCCCGTCCACGCCAGGAGGCCTTCGCGTTCCGCCTTCGCCACTGCTCGTTGTAATCGACTCATCGTACGTCCTCATTCAAAATCGCCGTCTCAGTTGCGCTCATCGGTCCAACGCGGCTTACGCCGGCTCGTGTATCCGAGGAATCTCCGCGAGCACCGGCACCTCGAACTCGTCCTGCAACTTGCGCGCGTCGCGGATCGATCGATCGAGGAAGTCGCGGCCGAACGCGCTGGCGCCGCCAAGCGCGAGGCCGAGGCCGAGCGCCATCAGCAGCAAACGGGGCCGGTTCGGGCTTTCCGGGCTGCTCGGCAGGTAGGCGTGGTTCAGCACGCTGAAGCGTTCACCACCACGCGTCCGCGCCACCTGTTCCTGGACGATCGCGGCGGCGTGTTTTTCGGACAGCTGCTTGAGATTGTCTTTCTCGAATTCATATTCGCGCAGCAGCGATGCCATTTCCTGTTCCACCATCGGCGCCGCCTCGACGCGTTGCTGGTAGCGACCGATGTCCGCGGTCAACTGGGCCTCGGTGCGCTGCAACGCCCTGATCCGCAACTGCGTTTGATTCCGCTCGTCGACGGCCTGGCGGTAATTCGGATCCGCGCTGAGCGTTTCTTGTTTCGCGCTCTCCGGCTGCGAGCGCATGGCGGCGGCATCGGCGCGCGCGGATTTCAACTCGTCTTCGAGTATCTGTACTTCCGGATGCTTGTCGGTGTACTTCGACCGTGCGACATCCAGCTCGCGCTGCAACTGAACGACCCGCTGCTGCGGTGTGGTCGCCACTCCGCCGCTCGGCGGCGGCGCAGCGTAGGCACCTTCCTTCATCATCTGCAGTTGACGATCGAGCATGTTCAGGCGATCCAGCTCTGACCGCAGATTGTTGCTGGTGGCTTCCAGCTGCGACCGCATACCGGAGAGCGTCTGCAGATTCGCGAGCGTCTGCTCCGGCAGCTTGCCCATGTGAACTTCTTTGGCCGTGCGCAGCTGTTTTTCGAGCTCCGCGATCTTCTCTCGCGAGTTGCGCTCCTGCGTGCTGAGGAACTCGGTGGTTCCTTCGGCCTGCACTTCGCGGCTGCGCGAATGCTCTTCGACGAATACCTGCGCAAGTTTTTCGGCGACGCGCTGGGTTCTCTCGGGCGCGTGATCCAGATACACGATGTCGAACGAATCCAGCTCCGGCTCGCCCGGCGTTCGCGCGATGGGCGTCGGCACTTCGACCTTGATCCGGCCGATCATGCCCTGCACCGTCTGATCGATCGGACGATCGGTGACCAGATGCTCTTCGCGGGCGACCCGTTCGAGAACCGCGGGGCTGGTCAGTTGCTGCGACAGCGCGCGCAGCCGCTCCTCGCGTCCGAGCCCTGTGCCCGCCGGCAGGACCACGTTAGGCGCCTCGATACCAATTCGTGCACTGGATCGGTAAGTCGCGGGCAGCAGGAACGCCAGGAGGGCACCGCCAACGACGCACAAGGCGAACGGAGCGATGAACCATCGGCGACGCCGCGACAGAATGTCGAGATATTCGACGGGGTGCACGGTTCGTTCGGTCATTTCAATACCTCTTCAGTCAACATCTGCAAGAGCGATTCCGGGGTCAGCCATATCCGTGGTTACGGCACGATGATCACGTCGCCGGGTTCCACACACATCGGCTTGCCTTCGGACTTGATCGCGTCCTTGTAGTTGAACTTCAGAGACTTCACCCCGGTCAGCGTCGCCCTCTGGATGACGATGTTCTTGGTGTTGGCGAAATCCTTGAACCCGCCGGCCAGCGCCAGTGCTTCGATCACCGTGGTCTGCGCTTTAATCGGGTGCGTTCCAGGGGAGTTGACTTCACCGATCACCGAAACCGTTTGCGGCTGCGCTTCGACGACGATCACGGTGACCACCGGGTTGGTGATGAATTCCTTCAGCGACGTCGTGAGCGTGTCGCGAAGGGCGGCTGGTGTTTTTCCTGCCGCGGCGACATCACCGACCAGCGGCAGCGTGATCTTTCCGTCCGGCCGAATTTGCAGCGACTGCGACATCTGCGCGTCGCGATAGACTTCGACCCGCAGCTTGTCGCCCACCACCAGCTTGTAGTCGGTGGCGTTTGTGGCGACGGTTGGCCGCGCTGAGGCGACCGACGGCAGCGAACCTTGCGCGAGCGCAGGAGCGGCACTCAGGCCGGCGACGAGCACAAACGACAGCAGTGTGAGCTTCATATCAGTCATCCTCATTGAGCGTGCGAACTGCCGCGCGGTTCGCGGCGGGGTTGGACAGGTCGGGAGGCAGCGGCGGACCTGAGAGAGGTCAGGTCGACACCGTGCGTCGGAGAAGTCGCGGCACCGATGGCAAAAGATGCCGGTGTCCTGAATTCGTAGTGCTCGACCCACGTCATCAGCCGATCGACGACCTGCATCGAGCTGTCGAAATCGGCGTCGAGCAGCACCACCGAGAGCCGGCCGTCGCGGCCGGGCGACAAGATGTCGGTCTCGCGGACGACCCGGCCGATCACCCGTGCCACTTCCCGCACCAGCTCCGATCGCTGGTTCTCCGTGGTGCGCGGCGTCGGGTCCACCAGCAGCAGCGTGACGAAGTTCTGCGAGCGCATCGCACGCTTCAGCTCGTTGCTGACCACGAACTCGAACACTTCCGGCGTCAGCGCGCGAGGATCGTCAGGGAGGCAGTCGTCCTCGACCATCACGATGCTCGATCCAGATCCGCTTCCTTAATCTTGTAGAGCAGCGCTTTGTAGCTCACGCCCAGCAGGTCGGCGGCCTCGCGGCGGTTCCACCGCGTCTGCTGGAGTGTGCGGTAAATGATTTCCCGCTCCGCTTCACGCGCTGCGTTGCGCGCGATCTCTTTCAACGATCCGCACACCGGCGCCGCTTCGGCGACGGCCGGCGGTGCCGCGGCAGCCGGTTCCGGTTTCGGTGCTGGCGCTGGCGTCTCGCGCCGGACCGGGCGCGGTTCGAGCGCGGCAATCGGGCCGACAATGCCTTTGCTTCGCGCCGCCATCTCGGCGAGATCCTGCGCAACCTGCGCATCACCGCCGAGGATCACCATCCGCTTCACGGCGTTTTCCAGCTCCCGCACATTGCCGGGCCAGTCGTAGTCGGCAAATATCCGCAACGTCTCAGCGGAGATCGTCAAGCGCGCTTTGTTGTAGCGCGTCGCGTACTGCTGAAGGAACAGCTCGGTGAGCAGCGGAATCTCGTCGCGACGCTGCCGCAGCGGCGGCAGCGTGATGCAGACGACGTTCAATCGGAAGAAGAGATCCTCGCGGAAGGTGCGCTCCGAGACGGCGCGTTCAAGATCCTGGTTGGTCGCTGCGACCACACGCACATCGACCTGGACGTCCTCCCGCCCCCCCAGCCTGGCGAACTCGCCGTCCTGAAGCACCTGGAGCAGCTTGGATTGCAGCGGCAGCGTCAGCTCGCTGATCTCGTCGAGGAACATCGTGCCCTGGTGGGCAAACTCGAACTTGCCGGGGCGCTGCTGCACGGCTCCCGTAAAGGCGCCCCGTTCACAGCCGAACAGTTCAGACTCGAGCAGTTCGGAGGGCAGTGCCGCACAATTCACTTTGACGAACGGGCGCTCGCGTCGCGGCGAGGCGGCGTGAATATCCCGCGCGACGAGACCTTTTCCGGTGCCGCTCTCTCCGGCAATGAGCACGGTCGCGTCGGTGTCGGCAACGCGCTCGATCAGTTGACGCACCTCTCGCATCTGCTCGTTTCGACCGAGCAGCGCGGCGAAACCACGCGAACTTCGTTCGCGTCGCGCTTCGGGAAGATCGCTCGACGTCAAATGACCATCACTCATCGAATACGCCTCGTTTCACACACGAGGAGCGGCAGTTGCACCTCGTGCGGGGCAGCAATGTGGGTGCCAAGGGGGTTAACAGCGGTAAATCCAGCGGACTGATTGGGAGATTTCGCAACGATCTGGGCACCACCGACTTCATCAACCGGAATAGGAGAGGATGGATGTGGGAAGTGGAGTGCCCAGATTAGGGAGCGAGAGGTAACCGTCGCGACGGACGTGCGGCGTCAGGCTCTGCTGATGCCGCACTCCTTGATCTTGTTGAGCAACGTCTTATAGCTGACACCAAGGTTCATTGCCGCCTTGCGGCGGTTCCAGTGAACCTGACGGAGTGTTTGCTCGATCGCCGCACGCTCGGCCTTCAGCGATGCGGCTTTGGCTACCGACGCCAGCGAACCTGACCCTTCGTCGGCGGCAGGCGATTCGGTCTCCGGCAGATCTGGTTCGCCGAACGTGAAAGGCTGTTCAGGTCCCGCTCCGACGGCCGCTGCCGCTACCGCCGGGACCGCCATCGCGGCTGGCTGCGCCACCGCAACCGCGCTGGCCTCCGCCTTTTTCTGAATGTGCCGCTGGATCTCTTTGATCACCAACTGTTCGTCCTGAAGAATGATCGCGCGTTTGAGCATGTTCTCCAGCTCGCGAATGTTCCCTTGCCAGTCGTACTGCTGGAACAGCTGGCGCAGCTCGTCCGAGAGCGGGCGCAACGGGCGGTTGTATTTCTTCGAGTAGCGGGCGATGAAGTAGTCGGTGAGGGTGGGGATTTCATCGCGGCGTTCACGGAGCGGTGGGACTGTGATTTCGATGACCTTCAATCGGTAATAGAGGTCCTCGCGGAACTCGCCGCTGAAGAGCATTTGTTCCAGGTCGCGGTTGGTGGCGGCCACCACCCGCACGTCCACCTGAATCCGTTTGTTGCTTCCGAGCTTGGTGAACTCGGCGTCCTGTAGCACGTGCAGCATCTTGGCCTGCAGGGCCGGCTTCATCTCACCGATCTCGTCGAGCATCAACGTGCCGCCGTCCGCCTGTTCGAACTTGCCGATACGCGTCGTGGCGGCGCCGGTAAAGGCGCCGCGGTCGTGCCCGAAGAGCTCGCTTTCGAGCAGCTCGGCTGGAAGCGCCGCACAGTTGACCTTCACGAAAGGACGGTTCCGGCGGTTCGATCGATGGTGGATCGCGCGGGCGACGAGCTCCTTGCCGACGCCGCTTTCCCCGCGGACGAGCACCGTGACGTCGCTGTCGGCGACCTGTTCGATCACCGTCGCGATCGCCCGCATCTTTTCGCTATTGCCCCAGACCGACTGGTGTTCATCGTCGGTGAGTTGTTGGCGCAGTTCGCTCAGTTCCGAGACGAGGCGCGTTTTTTCGATCGCATTCTTGATCGCGACGTCCAGGGCGATTTCGCCGAGCCCTTCTGGATCGTCGGGCTTCACCACGTAATCCGCTGCACCGAGCCGCACCGCCTCGACAATTGTCGAAGCCTGGTTGCGGCCGGACAGCATGATTACCTGAGTTTCCTGGCGTGCTGTCTTGATTCCCCGCAAGGTGGCGATACCGTCGAGCCCGGGCATCATCACATCGAGCAGCACCACGTCGGGAGGTTCGTTTTGCTTCAGGGACGCGAGCATTTCGTCGCCCCGCGAATAGCAGCGGGCTTCGTAACCGCGAAGAGAAAGAAAGGTTCGCAGATAGGCGGCGAACCCGGAATCATCATCAACAATCGCGACGTAAGGCTTTTTCATCGACCGTCCTGTTTCCGGTTGGGCGTTAAAACCAGTAGCTGAAGTGCTGACACTTCCCTAACGTGGGCAATCGCATACAAGAGTCGTACCTCAACAGGGTTGTAAGGATTCTCCGTTGGGAAATTTGGGTAAGCGGCTGCCAACCTCCGCGCCGCTGTATTGACCTGCGTCGCCTGATTGATGCGTTTTGTTCACATTTGTGCAGGTGCCACTGCGTGGCATAACGCTTGAAGTCGGGGTCAACGGTCTGATGCACGGAGATATGAGGTCAGTGGGATTCGGGAGCGAGGCTGGATTTATGCGTAGGCGGTGCATGTCGCTGGTAATTCTGGGAGTCCTGGCAGGCACTCCGACGATCGGTTCGACGGAGGATGGTGCGCCCTCCCCGGCCATGACCGCCATGGTCGCCGTACCGTCTGCTCCGCTTCAGTCACCGTGGATACGGGACGAAGCGGCAATGATTCTGGTCGGGAGTGCGCTTATCGGTTTGGCCGCCGCCATTCGACGGGCGGCCTAGCAAGGTTCGGAACAGCCTGGCGCCGTGCGGCGTATGTTCGCACCTGCACCAGCATCCGAATGTAGATGGCTCATCGTGAGCGACCGGCTGGACAGCCGGCGCTCACGCTGGAGCCTGCAAGACAATGTTCGATGTTCAATGCTGAATGTTCAATGTCAGGAGCAATGTTCAGTGCGGCAGCGCGATCACCGCGGCCGTCTTCACGCCAGAAGCCGGTGACCAGATCGATCCTTGATGACGATCAATCACGCGGCGCGCAACCGCCAAGCTCAACCCACATCCGCCTCGCCATTCATCAAACACCGTCAAGTCCTGTAACTGGGCTCCAGTGACGGCCTCGATATTTTCAGCATCCGCGATCGCGATCCACGAAGCGGACTGACCATTGTAGGGCGCCGTTCTCTCGTTGACGATGAGCTTGTCGCTGGTCACGACCTCACGGCGCAGGCCGTGAAGAACGGACGTGAGCGCGGACTGGAGGCGAGGCGCGTCTCCCTGGACAACCGCCGCTCCGCCAGCGGCCCTGAGTTCCACGGTCACATTTCGATCCGGCAGAGGCGGGAGCGTATCTATCGCAGCGGTCAAGACACCGCGAATATCCACCGGCGCCTTCTTGAACGCCGCAGTCCCCGCTTCGAGGGCTGACAAGTCGCTCATTTCCGCGGCAAGTGCCGACAGACGGCCACACGATTTTTCGGCTTCTTCGAGCATCCGCCGATAGCGTTCGTCAAGGGTGCCGGCAGGATCTTTGAGCACCATCCGCAGATAGCCGGCAACCACGCTTATCGGCGTGCGAAACTCGTGGACCGACAGCGACAGCAGTCGCGGCCATTTGGGCTCGAGCGGCGGGGAGCTCATTCAGGCATTCTCCAATACCGGTACCTACTATGTCGAGGGAAGTAACGGCCCCTCACCGGGGTTGTAACGAAATGACGTCCTGCGGCGTGTGGTACCGTATCAGAGGCCGGCGCTGGCCGGAGGGACCTGTTTCATGTTGCTGAAGAGAACTCCTGATATTGCGTCCTCGGAGATTACCGACGAGCGGCTGTACGTCAAGAGGCGCGAGTTCATGCGGATTGCGGCAACTGCAGCGGTCGGCGCCGCCGCGGCGCCGCTGTTCGCGTGTTCGGACGAAGCGGTCGGCGCATCAGCACCTGGCTTGGCCTCCCCGGATGGACTATTCGGCGCCCCGAATCTCCCCCTGTCCGGATACAAAGAGAAAGCGGTCACCGTCGACGAGAAACTGAACACGGTTGACCAGATCACCGGCTACAACAATTTTTACGAATTTGGGCTCGAGAAAGACGACCCCAAGCGCTACAGCGGAAACCTGAAGACCAGTCCCTGGACCATCAAGATCGATGGTCTTTGCAACAAACCGGCGGACTACCAGATCGACGATCTCATTAAGCCGATTCAGTTGGAGGAGCGGATCTACCGGCTTCGATGCGTCGAAGCCTGGTCCATGGTGATTCCCTGGATCGGGGTGCCGCTGAGCAAGATCATTGAACGCGCGGAGCCTACCGGGAAGGCCACATTCGTTCAGTTCACGACCGTGCTTCGACCGTCGCAGATGCCGGGGCAGAGAGACTCCATTCTGGAGTGGCCTTACGTGGAGGGCCTGCGAATGGATGAGGCGAAACACCCGTTGACCATCCTGGCCGTCGGCCTTTATGGCAAGACCCTTCTGCCCCAGAACGGTGCGCCAATCCGTCTCGTCGTGCCTTGGAAATACGGATTCAAAAGTATCAAATCGATCGTGCGCATCCGCTTCGTCGACAAGCAACCTGATACCTCGTGGGTGCTTCAGAACCCGGACTGGTACGGGTTCTATTCCAACGTGAACCCAAACGTGAATCCGGTGCGCTGGGACCAGTCACGCGAGCGCCGCATCGGCACGTTCCTGCCTCGGCCGACGCAGATGTTCAACGGATACGCCGACCAGGTTGCCTCGATGTACACGGGCCTGGATCTGCGGCGTAATTTCTAGGTGCATGCAGAAAGCTGCGAAGGTCAGCGTTTTTCTGTTGTGCCTGACGCCCTTCGTCTGGCTGGTGACGAGGACACTGACCGGCCGTCTGGGAATCAATCCAGTTGAAGATTTGGAACTGACGACGGGCATCTGGTCGCTGCGGTTTTTGGTGCTCACCCTCGCTATCACGCCTGTGCGTCGAGTGACCGGCTGGAACCGGCTGATCCGGTACCGACGCATGCTCGGGTTGTTTACCTTCTTCTACGCGTGTGCGCATTTTGCCGTGTACGTCGGCGTGGATCAGTATTTCGCGTTCGCCTTGATTCTCAAGGATGTGGTGAAGCGGCCATTCATTACCATGGGCTTCACGGCGTTTGTGCTCATGATTCCGCTGGCGCTCACGTCCACCACCGGATGGATCCGGCGGCTGGGGAAGCGGTGGCAGCTGCTTCATCGCCTCATCTATATATGCGGGGTGTGCGCCAGCATCCATTACCTGTGGAAGGTAAAGGTCATGATTGGATCGCCGGTTTATTACGCCGTCACGGTCGCTCTTTTGCTCGGCTTTCGCCTCCTCTGGCAGTTACGTTCCTCTAAGTTGTTGAAGCCGCAAAGAGTTACCGCCTAACTCGCGATCGTCCTCGGCCGGGGACATCTTGCATGTGCACGCATTTGCGCCAGCGCCCCTTCCCTCGCTCTCTGTCCATTTGAACCGCGAATCTGGCCAGTTAGCCTGATTTTGGCTGCTTTTCAGCGGTGCCGACCCTATTCTGACGGGTGAATTCAACCAGCCAGCGGACTTCTGGGTACTGGCATGTTTGAAAGGCATGCGGAGGTATATGCACAAGCCGATTAAGTACGTGGAAAAGGGCCTGACACTCGCGGCGCGCGGCGCCTGGACCGTGTTTGACACGTTCAATAGCATTGCGCCGGCGAAGTCGTTCACACCGAAGTGGTCCGACAAACCGATTCTCAAGTCCTGGCAGAAAGTAAAGCCGCCGCTTGGCTGGCCGCGCGAGACCGACTCGCTGTGCCCCACGTGCGTTCGCGAAGCGCGTCAGGAAATCCTCGACGGTAAGCGCGACTACCAGATCCTGCTGAATGAAAAGATCGGCGAGATCAAGGCGCAGATCATCGAACGCGACGGCAAGATCCTGATGGTCAAGGATTGTCCGCAGCACGGACACTTCGAAGACGTCATGGCGATTGACCCGGCGTTCTTCAAGCACCTTGAAGAGTCGTTCCCCGGCAGCGACATCCGCTCGCACAACGACGAGAAGCTTCACAACCACGGCTCGAGCACGATCAAGTACGGGCGCGGCTCGGTGCTCACGATCGACCTGACCAACCGCTGCAACATGATGTGCGATCCGTGCTTCATGGATGCGAACCAGGTCGGCTTCGTGCACGAGCTCTCGTGGGAAGACATCCAGACCCTGCTCGACAACGCGATCACGATCAAGCCGAAGCGGCAGATGTCCGTCCAGTTCTCTGGCGGCGAGCCGACCATGTCTCCGTATTTCCTCGATGCGGTGCGCTACGCGAAGAAGGTCGGATATAGCAGCGTGCAGGCTGCGACCAACGGAATCGAGTTCGCGAAGAGCCCGGAGTTCGCCCGTGCAGCCGCCGAAGCCGGTCTTCGCTACGCCTATCTCCAGTTCGACGGCATCGGCAACGCCGCCAACTCCCATCGTCTGGTCGGCAACCTGTTCGACGTGAAGCTTCGCGCCATCGAGAATCTTCACTCGGCGGGTGTCGACATCGTTCCGGTCACGACGATTGTCAACGGCGTCAACAACGAGCAGGTCGGCCGGATCATCCAGTTCGCACTGGACAACCCGAAGAAAATCAACTTCCTGTCGTTCCAGCCGGTATCGTTCACCGGCCGCGACGAGGAAGTGACCGACGATCGGCGGGCGGCGCAGCGCTACACGCTGTCGCACCTTGCACACGACGTGAAGACGCAGATCGGCCTCGGCGAGCCGGTGCGCGACTGGTTCCCGATCTCGTTCATGGGTACGTTCACCGATTGGGCCGATCTGGTGCACGGGCCGAATACCGAGTGGGGGAACCTGACGTGCGGGTGCCACCCGAACTGCGGCATCGGCATGGCGGTGATGATCGACAAGGAAACCAAGGAAGCGGTCCCGGTGACCGCGTTCCTGCACGCCCAGGACGTGGCCAACGATCTGAAGCGGGTCAATGACGCCGGACGCGGCAAGTTCCTCTCGTCGGTCGGCATGGCGCTGGCCCTCATGAAGAACTACGATCCGTTCAAGGCGCCGACGCACTTCAAGCTTCTCGATTTGATGAAGAAGTTCGACAAGACGTTCGGGGCGACCGGGTTTAATTACGGCAAGGTTGGCGCGGACCGAACCAAGGCTGATATCGAGCGGAGGCGGGCGGACCGCTGGAACTTCCTGTTTATTGCGGGCATGTGGTTCCAGGATCTCTTCAACTACGATTTCCGCCGCACCGAGCGCTGCATCATTCCGTACGCGACGCAGGAAGGGGAGATCTCGTTCTGCGCCTACAACACCGGAATTGGCTGGCGCAACATCATCGAGAAGATGCACATGACGGCGACGCTCACCAAGTGGTATGAAGAGCATGGCCGCCACGAAATCTTCGCCGGCGGCAAGAACGTCGGACTGACGACCAAGGACCACAGCCTCGTGCTGGACGCCGAAGCCGTCGCCCTGGGCAAGCAGAAGGATCTGGACGACGCGGGAATTGCCAAGACCGCACGCGAAGAGAAGCTGCGCGCCAAGGCCGAAGCCAAGAAGAAGGCGGAAGAGAACGAGCGGATGGCGTCGCTGTACCGCCAGCATGTTCTCAAGGAGCAGCCGGCCGAGCCGGTTGTTCAGATCCAGGGACTTGGCGGGAAGAAGAAGGATCCGGTGCAGGAAGTCCTCCACAAGGATCAGCAGTAAGCGTGTGCCTTCCGCCTAAAGGCGGAAGCTACCGAGTGCCAAATTCGCCGGGCGCGGTCGAAGAGACCGCGCCCTTCTTTTTTATGTCGATCCTCGAGGTCTCGAAACTGCGCAAGTCGTACAGCGGCACGCTGGCCGTCGACGACCTGTCGTTTTCGATTGCCCCTGGCGAGATCGTTGGACTGCTCGGTCCCAACGGCGCCGGTAAAACGACCACGATCAACATGATCCTGGGAGTGCTCGAACCGAGTAGCGGGCGCATCCAGATCGACGGTCACAACCTGGCAAACGACCGTCGCGGCGCGCTGCTGCGCACCAACTTTGCCGCCGTGTATGCCCCGTTGCCGGGAAACCTCACCGTCGAACAGAACCTGAGATTCTTTGCGATGCTGTATGGCGTCGACTCGATCAGCAGCCGTATCGATGCCCTCGTGGAACAGTTCGATCTCGCAAAGTTCCGCCACACCAAATGCGGCGTGTTGTCCTCTGGCGAGCAAACGCGTGCGTGTCTCGCCAAGGCCATGCTGAACTCGCCGCGGCTGCTTCTGCTCGACGAACCCACGGCATCGCTCGATCCCGCGACCGCCCGCGAGGTGCGGGAAAAAATTCGGGCGGTGGCGACCGCCCGCCAGGTCAGCGTGTTGTGGACGTCGCACAATATGAACGAGGTGGAGACCGTGTGCGACCGGGTGCTGTTTCTGTCGCGCGGACGGATTCTTCTCGAAGGCAATCCGCGGACGCTGCCTCAGGAACACGGCAAGAGCACGCTCGAGGAACTCTTCATCGCGGTTGCCCGCGAACCGCTCAGCCTCGAATCCTGATCGCCGTGCACATCACGCCCATCCTGGCCATCGTCTTACGGCAGCTGTACCTGTTTCGCAGCGGTCCGACGCGAGTGCTGTCGCTGGTCATTTGGGTCGCCATCGACATCGTCCTCTGGGGCTTCATGACGAAGTACCTCAATTCAGTGACCGCGGCCGGCTTCGACTTCGTTCCGGTTCTGCTCGGCGCGGTGCTCATGTGGGACTTCTTCACGCGGGTGATGTTTGGCGTGACGATGGCGTTTTTTGAGGACGTCTGGTCGAGGAATTTTCTCAATGTGTTCGGCTCGCCGATATCGATCACGGAATATCTGGCAGGCCTGGTGGCCTCCAGCATCATCACCAGCACGCTGGGGCTGCTGGTGATGCTGGCGTTGGCGACCGCCCTCTTCGGCCTCTCCTTTCTGTCATATGGCGGAATGCTGGTGCCTTTCCTGATGGTGTTGTTTCTCTTCGGCATCGCGCTGGGGATCGTCGGGTGTTCGTTCGTGTTGCGGTTCGGGCCCTCCGCTGAATGGTTCGTCTGGCCGATTCCGGCGGTTCTGTCGCCGCTGGCCGGGGTCTTCTATCCCATTTCCACGATGCCGACGTGGATCCAGTGGGTCTCGCATTTGTTGCCTCCGGTCTATGTCTTCGAAGGCATGCGCGCGATTGTCACGGGCGGTGCGTTCTCGAGGTCGTCGCTCGCGATCGGCGCGGTGCTCGCCGTGTTTTACGTGCTGTCCGCCTCGCTGGTGTTCACACGGATCTACCGCAACGCGGTGCGGACCGGGTTGATCGCCCGCTACAGCGCGGAGAGCGTAACGTAATCCGGGATCCGGGGTCCGCGATCCGGGATCCGAATCTGTTGGATCGTCGGATTTGTCTGCCGGACCACGGATCGTCGGATCCCGCACCACGTCACGGATCGCGGCCTGAATTCAGCGTAAGATACGCCGTCATGCAGCCATCCTTGTCACGGCTCAGAGCTCCCCTCGCTGCCTCGATCGCGGCTCTACTGATCACCGGTGCCGCGGCCACCGCAGTCGCGCAGGCGCCCCCCACCAAACTTCGAACGAAATGGGCCGCGGACGTGACACCGGCACGTGTGCTCCCCGAATACCCCCGCCCCGAGATGCAGCGAACCTCGTGGCAGAACCTGAACGGCGAATGGGACTACGCCATCACGGATGCCAGCGCGCAGAGGCCTGCGGCGTTCGCGGGGAAAATTCTCGTCCCATTTGCGATTCAGTCACAGTTGAGCGGCGTGGCCACCGCTGTGACCGACCAGCAGCGACTGTGGTATCGGCGAACGTTTCGCGCGGGTGCGCCGCCGCGAGGGTCGCGAGTGCTGCTGCATTTCGGCGCGGTCGACTGGGAAGCGCACGCGTTCGTCAATGGCAAGGAAGTCGGCCGCCATAGCGGCGGATACGATCCGTTCGTGTTGGACATCACGTCCGCTCTGAAGCCCGCCGGCGATCAGGAGCTCGTTGTCAGTGTGTGGGATCCCACCGACAAGGGGCCGCAACCGCGCGGCAAGCAGGTCCTCGAGCCGAAGAGCATCTGGTACACCGCGGTCACGGGCATCTGGCAAACGGTGTGGCTGGAGACGGTTCCCGACGCGTACATCACTGGGCTCGATATCGGCACGGACGCGAACGCCGGCACGATCAGCGTCACCGTGAAGTCGAACAGCGGCGCGTCCGGCAGTGCGCGTGTGGTGGTCCGGGACGGCTCGCGTTCGGTGGGCGAGGCGACGGGTGCGCCGGGGCAGCCGATCGTCGTGCGCGTCGCGCAGCCGAAGCTTTGGTCTCCCGATCAGCCGTTTCTTTACGATCTTCGTGTCAGCCTCGGGCGCGATGAAGTGCAAAGCTATGCCGGGATCCGCAGCATCGCCGTGCAGCGAGACAGCTCCGGTGTGAACAGGCTGTTTCTCAACGGCAAACCGCTGTTCGAGTATGGCCTGCTCGATCAAGGCTGCTGGCCCGACGGCCTCTACACCGCACCGACCGA